>Ga0172365_10002106_pt1 | contig 14538 bp, 17 predicted proteins | sample LakKivSesite48cm_FD_114535 | JGI IMG/M metagenome (GOLD analysis project Ga0172365, IMG submission 114535) | Sediment microbial communities from Lake Kivu, Rwanda - Sediment site 48cm | ecosystem: Environmental > Aquatic > Freshwater > Lake > Sediment | place: Rwanda: Western Province, Lake...
CCACTTTCATTTTCATTTTAGCTCGATTTTTTCTTTGCCACTGTGCACTTAAGGCTTTCCGAAATCTTGCGCAATAAGGAAAACGCTGAATGACATTCCGTAAGACATAGTTGCTTCGTCTTTGCAAACGCTTACTCGAAAAATGAGAAGGTGAGACCAACTAGAACTGAGAAATCTGAAATAGTCGCCTACATAATGATATTGATGAGTCTGGTATTGCTGCTTTTCACTTTCACCGTGGCATATATTATGCTTTCATGAGTACTGCACATTTTGGCAGCCCCCCAACTTTTCAGAAGCTTTAGGCAAAATCCTCGGTCCCCTAGCTGAAGCCAATAATAAAATTCCTCTGCCTTGCCATCATGACCTGCGTAGGCTCCATACTAACAGCAAGGAGCCTACAAATCCGTGAAGAAGCAAAGGGAACAAGCCAGCCAGCCGCACAAACCAAAATTCGAAACCAAGAAAAAATCCGAAGAAAGCCAAGCTTCACTCAAACCTCGCAACAACAAGACAAAACGCTCAAAAGACCGGAAAACCACAAAATCAACCATCGTTTCAACCTACATATAAGGGGCTATACACTTGCGAGTGCACATCTGAACAGCCATTCATCACCAACAGTCCTAGGCAACTGCCACGAACCTTCTACCAACGGCAAATAGTTCACGGAGTAACAGAGTTCGCATCAATAACCGCGAAGAGCAAAAAGCACCTATATTCCAAGCATCTCCGGGTCTTCCACGAATTCCTTAACTCTGCTCAGAAACTGGGCAGCAGGAACTCCGTCCACGATCCTGTGATCGTACGAGAGACTTAACGTCATCACTGGCTTAATCTTGACGTTTCCATCAACCACAAGCGTTTTCTCAACAACTCTTCCGACACCGAGAATAGCCGCCTCAGGCGGATTAATTATCGGAGTGAAGAATTCAACTCCATACATGCCCAAATTGGAAATCGTAAAAGTCCCTCCAGCCACATCCTCCATCGCCAGTTTTCCTTGCCTCGCCTTTTCCGCTAGCACCTTCAATGCAGCATCAAGCTCTTGGAAGGATCTTCTATCCGCATTACGTATCACGGGAACCACCAAACCATTCTCCGTGGCAACAGCAACACCAACGTTGACGTCCTCAAAAATCTTTATTGCGTCGCCTTCCAACGTCGAGTTCATAATCGGCTGCTCGATCAATGCCCTAGCAACCGCCTTCACAAGGACCGCAGTGTACGACACCTGAAGCCTCTCATGCAAAAGCTTCATTTTAGACACGTCAACTTCCATCATGATAGTGCTGTGCGGCGCCACCTTGAAACTCGCAGAAACCCGTTCAGCCGTAGTCTTTCTGTAACCACTCAAGGGGATAATTTTCTTGACCCTCGGTGCAACGCCGCTCATCTCTTCGACAAATCTTTGAACATCTTCTTCACCTATGCGTCCTTCTGGCCCGCTGCCCTCAACCAACGAAAGGTCTATTCCATGTTCTCTGGCCAAACGTTTCGCAGCCGGCGATGCCAAAACCCTTTTCCCTGCTTCTTCAACCGTTCGAGCCGCTCGCACAGCTTGTTCCATCTCTGGAACCGGTTCCCCCAGCGCCGTTATGAAGGCGAGAACACTGTTAACTGGCGCGTCCACCCCTTCTTCAACCAAAATCTTCCCCAGCACACCCGAAGCTGGTGACTCCAAATCGTAAGTGGCTTTCTCCGAGATTATTTCCACTATAGGCTCGTCTTTGCTGACGGTGTCTCCTTCTTTTTTGTACCATTTCCCAACGGTGCCTCCCTTCATTGTCAGGCTGAGCTTAGGCATGACGACGTTTGTTACCATTTCAATCCTTCAGTTGTTATGTCATTTTGCCTTATTTCATTTCCGTTTTCGAAAGTGGCAAAGCTCGCCTTTTGTTAAGACATAGTCGAAGCCTGCTCCCAGAAGGCATTTGATTTCAAGAAAGATTTCAAAGAAATACTTGAAGAACCGCATTAAAGGTTACATGTAGAGTCTATAGTTTCTTCTTCTGCTTATCCAGTAGCCTGTTAAAGCGCCTATTATCATAGGCACAACAAGTATGAGGATTAAGGTCGGCCATGGCCCCAGATAGCTGGTTTGGCGGAGGCCCTATGTAGCTGTTGCGAACAAGGTGATGGGAAAGGCCAGAAAAGCTCCAGCCATTATGAACGCGATCTTGTTCATTAACTGAATTTTTTCGAGTCTTGGTATCTTGTTTGAATATGCCAAATTGTATAGGCCAGAGGAATGATTAGAAGGCGCTAACGAGTTTTGTGGTGGAAATTTGGGGAGAGACAAAGAGGAACATGGGAAACTCTTAAAAAAGAAAATAGTTAACAAAAATATGGTGTTATGATGCTATGGACAGGAAAGTTACCTTTGGTTATTCTTAGCCTAATCTTGCCTGTCTTGATAGTTCCACTTATCAGCGTACTTTTGTATCCTGAAATACCTTTGACTACATCCATTCTAGCCGGTGTCATTCTTTCCTTGTTTGTAGCTATTGGACTCAGACTTATACAAGGCGCAAAAGCCCTTGGAGCACGTGTCGTAATAGCCATAACAATTATAGCTGTTTTTATTGGCTTGTTAACAGGGCTTCTCCCTAAACTCCTGCTTTGAATGATAACGCTTTTTGCACCGCAATCTGTACCACACTTCTTAAGCTCAGCATCAAAATGTTTGATAGTATCTTTTTGCCAGCCACTTGCCGATGAAGGTGCCTATGACCAGACACGATATGAGGCTTGTTAAGGTTATCACTATTTCTACTTCCTGTCCCAATACGTCGTATATCACTTGGCTTAACCCGCTATAAACCACAACGAATGTTAGGGCAAACCATAGAAAAAAGCCAACTACGATTCCCCTGGCGAAGTTGTTGGCTTTCAATAGTCTGGATCGATTTTTTTCCGAAAGAATGTCCATGGTGATGTGCTGCGCCATGTAAAGAACGCCTATCAACGCAAGAAAAACCAAAAAACTACAATTCCTAAGAATAAATATGTCTTTGCCCTGCTTTCATCTCGCTGCATCATGCTGCACTGAGCCATAATCGTGAGAACAGTCTTAGGCGTTGGAGTCACTTATCTTCTTTTTACCTTGAAAGCGAAAAGCCCAAAGGCTCCAAGGACAGCAAGCCACAAAATGATAGAATAACCCGTTGCGTAATCAGAAGCAACTCCAATCCCTGTGAAATAGACATATGCAAAACCTGCCACAGACCAACCTGCAAAAAATCCAATCAAAACTAAAATAATCTTCATGGCAACCCAGTCTACTCTTCTAGATTTCCTCGCTTCTTTCACCATTCTTTGATGGCTCGGCAAAGTGGGTTCTTTTGGTAGCCAGCCTCGAATACGATTCTCTAGGTATTTCTTAAGGTTCATGGTTCAACCACTCGCATGATTTAGGGCGAAAGGGGCAGTTGGTAGTTTCTTCGTTTGCCTATCCAATCGCCAACGAAGCCCCCTGCAATCAGAATTCCAACTATAACTATGATGTTAAACCAGCCCATAAGCCAGCCAGTCACATAGCGTCCAAGAAAGACAGCGTAGGCAAAACTAATGACGAAGCCAAACGGTGTAATGCCCAACAGTACATACAAGGCTCTGTTTATCCTGAACGACGGTCTTACTCGAATATAATACGCAAAGCCAATGCAAACAAAAGCAACAACTGTCCAGATGACTGCGTGCTGGAGGGGCATGTGTAAAACAAAGAAGGAAAGGATTCCAGAAGCTAAGGTTAAAATCACTACAGCTATCCATAAAGGTCTCCACCAGCGGGGCTTAGGAGCTTTATGTGCATATGCTAAACTAAGCTCTTTCGGAAGCCAACCACGGATGCGCTTTTCTAGATATTTCTGTAGGTTCATGATTCCACCTCTGGAACTAGCTTGCTGAATATTATGCTGGCTAACTTGGCTGGGTGCATCTCTGCAGCGTCTTCTACTTCTATGCCTCTTTCTTTTGCCAAGTCGAGCAGGTACTCTCGGGTTTGGCGGAGGAATTCTTGGTTGGTGACTTCTTCTGGGTTGTCGTGCCAGTACCACACTTTTATTCCGTAGTTTGTGCTGTAGGTGACGATGGCTTTGCGCTTGAGCGCTGGATGGTAGCCTAGAAGTATGCCTTCTTTGGGATACATTTTTGTGATCTGAAGGTCGTTGGCTTGGGCAACATCCAGAAGGGTTGTGGAAAGTTTTGCTTCTGCGGCCAGTTTGGTTTGGTTAACGAACTGCCGTGTGGTGTTGAGTTTATCTGCGATTGCTGCGGCAGATAAGCCTTTGGTTATCAGTGACCAAACGGTCTTTTGTTTTTGACTGAGTGGGGCTGCCAAAGTTGAGTTCATATGCTCCATCTGTAAATAGTATATTATTTACAAGTATTTAAAGATGCTGGTGGTTATTGTCAAAACGCCAAAGAAGGCATCATTTGTACGTTCAGCGGAGGAACTTGATGTTTAATTCAGAGGAAAAAGCGTTATGCTTAAACTCTGAAGATTTGCGACAGGCGCGTGAGGGCAAGGGCTTCCCAAGGGCAGGGGCCAGTGTGAAAGTAGTTTCACACAAGCCGGACATATGTCCTGCTATATCCCTTTTTGGTATTCCTTGCCCTTCTAACCCGGCAAGGAAAACTCCCCAGGGGCAGAGAAAAACAGGCCTGGAAACTTTATGCGGAAACTCGCGTGGGCATGTTACCAGCCGGCTGGTAACATCAACTCAGACAGCGGAAAAAGTCGCCTGGGCCTCTAGGGCAGTGTAGGGCAGCGATTTCATGGAGCTAAGAAGCCTTTTGTTATCGCCATGACCGAACACGCCAATTGAAGGTTCCGCACCCCTGGCATACCAGTGAAAACTCGCGTGGGCTTCTAGGGCGTCTTGGGGCAGCGCCAGAAACAGGCCCCTTGAATGTACGTGGTAATCTTCAGCATGGAAAAAAAGGGGAACTCGCGGGAGATATTAAGTGGAGATAAGGACGACGTTTGTCACCATTTCAGACCGCTTCCTTGATCGCTTTGATTATGGCCTTTTCGTCTGGAATAACATACTGCTCCAAAGACGGACTGAACGGGATTGGCGTGTCTGGCTCGGCTACCCGTTTGATCGGAACATCCAAATAATCCAAAGCTTCCTCTGCGACAACTGCGGCAATTTCGGCGCTGACACCAGCAGTTTTACAGTCTTCAGTCACAATGACTATTCTCCCAGTTTTCTTAACCGACCTTGCAATAGCTTCTTTGTCCAAAGGCGTCAAGGTTCTCGGATCAACAACTTCGGCGCTCACGCCTTCCCTGTCAAGTTCGTTGGCCGCCTTAAGAGCCTTGTGAACCATGTAAAGCGTCGCCACCACCGTCACATCTGAGCCTTCCCTTTTTATGTCTGCGACTCCAAAAGGAACGGTGTATTCATGTTCTGGAACTTCACCTTCGATCGGATACAACAGTTTATGTTCGCAGAAAAGAACGGGATTGTTGCCTCGAATGGCTGTTTTCAAAAGTCCCTTAGCATCGTAGGGAGTTGACGGCGCAGCCACGTACAGACCTGGGAAGTGCATAAACAGCGCCTCAAGGCTTTGAGAATGATGCGACGCTATGTTAACTCCAGCACCGAAAGGCGTTCGGATCACCAGCGGACATTTTGCCTGACCGCCAGACATATAACGTATTTTTGCCGCTTGATTGGCGATCTGATCTACAGCTAACGCGGTCAGATCTCCAAACATGATTTCTGCAACAGGATGCATGCCCGTTATTGCAGCACCCACGCCGGTTCCAATTATGGCAGATTCGGATATCGGCGTGTCCCGCACCCTCTCATCCCCGAACTCTTCAGCCAAGCCTTCAGTCACCTTGAAGGCACCTCCCCAATATCGGCCGATGTCTTCACCCAGCAGAAAAACCGAGGGATCTCGACGCATTTCTTCCCTCAAAGCCTCACGCAACGCGTCTCTAAATTTAATTTTGCGCATGCTTGTCGATCCCCTTAAGCGTACAAGTCTTCCAAAGCTTCCTCCGGTGCTGGGTAGGGGCTTTCCACAGCAAACTTCACCGCTTCTTCGACTTTACGCGAAATTTCTTTCGCAATTTGTTGATTTTCGCGCTCGGTAAGAATATTTGCCTGCTGCAACTCACTCTTAAACCGCTCAATGGGATCCTTAGCAAGCCACTCTTCAACCTCGTCTTTCGGCCTGTACCGTGCTGGATCAACCCTAGAATGCCCCTTTTGCCTGTAAGTCTTAAACTCAAGAAGAGATGGGCCTTCACCGTTTCTGGCTCTTTCAACGGCCTTCTGCGTCACTTCATACACCGCCAGAACAGCGTTTCCATCAACAACTGCGCCCGGGATTCCATAACCAATTGCCCTATCAGCAATATTCTGAATGTTCATGACTCTTGATTGGCGAGTTCCCATGGCGTAAAGATTGTTCTCACAGACAAAGATCACTGGCAGCGTCCACGTCGACGCCATGTTTATGCTTTCGTGAAAAGTTCCTTGGTTTGAAGCCCCCTCACCGAAGAAACACGCGACTACCTGGTCAGTCTTTCTGAGTTTCGCAGATAGCCCAGCACCTACGGCTATGGGTAGCCCAGCTCCAACGACTGCTGTGGCGCCTAACATGCCTATGGTGAAATCAGCTATATGCATAGAACCGCCTTTGCCTTTGCAATAGCCCGTTTTCTTCCCTAGAATTTCAGCCATTGTTCGGTTCAAATCGGCACCTTTAGCTATGCAATGGCCATGCCCCCTGTGCGTACTCGTAATGTAATCATCTCTTCTGAGGTTGCTGCAGACGCCTACTGCGACGGCTTCCTCTCCAGCGTAAAGGTGTATCGTGCCGGGAACAAGGTTTTGAGCATAAAGTTCAAAGACTTTCTCCTCAAAAAGGCGGATTTCAAGCATTTTCCTGTACATTTCAACGAGTTCATCCCTTGTCAGATTTTGCGTCAAAGGTTTTCTCCTCATTTTTGAGTCATTCCTTATAGACTTGAAGTTCTTATATTTTATTTTGTGACTAGGGCATTAGAAGGATGACAGCGAATGCACGGCAAGCATGAGAATGAATAGCAAGAGACTTTTCCATTGGCCATGTCCCTACGTTTAAAGCACAAGCCATATAGAGCCTTATACGATAAAAACATAATGACGATTGTCATCCCAAGGGCATACCTTGACTTTTGAAGGTGGCCGAATGCAAAAATCCTATTCAAGACTGCTTGGAGTGGTCGGAAAGCCTAACACTGGCAAGTCGACGTTTTTTAGCGCTGCAACCCTAGCGCCGGCTGAGATTGCAAATTATCCCTTCACAACGATAAGGCCGAACAGAGGAGTCGGATATGTGCGGACTCCGTGCGTCCACGAAGAATTTCTAGTCGATGACAATCCGGTCAACTCGCTGTGCCTAGATGGTGTAAGGCTTATTCCCGTGGAGTTAATTGATTGCGCAGGTCTCGTCCCAGGCGCTTGGCAAGGAAGAGGCTTGGGCAACCAGTTTCTGGACGAAATCAGGAAAGCCGACGCGTTGATCCACATCGTAGACGCTTCTGGAGGAACAGACTCCGAAGGCAGACTGTGCAAGCCGGGAGCGCACGACCCATTGGAAGACGTGAAATTCTTGGAAACCGAAATAACAATGTGGATGGCAAACATATTAAAAAAAGACTGGCCAAAGATCGCAAGAACTGCTGAGGCGGAGTCAAAGGACCTTTTTTTAATGATGGAGGAACGATTAAGCGGCTTGTCAATAAGGAGAAGCCACATCTTTGAAGCGGCGAAAAAAGTGGACTTAAACACTGACAAGCCCACGACTTGGAGCGACGAGGAATTTCTAAAATTCGTAGATACGTTGAGGCAAATTTCGAAGCCGACGTTAATAGTGGCTAACAAAATTGATGTTCCCCAAGCTGAAGCGAACATGGAGAGAATGAAGAAACTGAATTACATTATTGTTCCTTGCTGCGCAGAAGCTGAACTAGCCCTGAGACGGGCTGCAGAAAAGCGGCTAATAGATTACAAGCCTGGAGACTGCAATTTCAAAATAAACCATCCTGAGAAATTAACTCAAAGCCAACTTAAGGCGTTGGAGACCATAAGAGGCAGAATCCTGCTTAAATATGGTTCAACAGGCGTTCAAGACGGAATAAACATGGCCTTCTTCAAACTGTTAAACATGGTAACTGTCTACCCCGTTGAAGATTTGGAGCACTTGGCGGACCATAACGGACGAGTCTTGCCCGACGTTTATCTCGTGCCTTATGGAACCACAGCACGTCAATTCGCCTATTTGATACACACGGAATTAGGAGAAGGCTTCATATATGCCGTGGATGCAAGGGAGAAAAAGAGGATTGGAGAAGACGCCGTACTAAAAGATAGGGACGTCATTTCAATCATAAGCGCCAAAAAAAGAGCGTAGAATGTCTTATGCGCCGAAACGTCTCTTGCGTTTTTGAAAGGTCCGGATAGCCCGCAGCAGGTCTATTAATCTGAAATCGGGCCAATAGACATCCAGAAAGCATAGTTCGCTGTAGGCAGACTGCCACAACAGAAAGCCGCTTAATCTTTCTTCACCTGAAGTTCTAATGATTAGATCTGGTTCTTGTTTAGGCATGTGGGATGTATAAAGGTACTGTTCGAACATCTGTTCGTCAACAGCCTCAGGGCTCAGTTCTCCATCCTTGACTTTCTGTGCAATTTCTCTGGCAGCATCCACAATTTCCGCCCTTCCACCATAGGCGAAAGCGAAGTTTAGGAACTGTTTATCGTAGTTTTCAGTCGCTTTCTCGACATCTCTTATAAGCTTCTGCAGATCTTCAGGCAGCAAGTTTACCCTTCCAATGACTTTAACGTGAACTTTGTTCCTGTGTATGCGCTCATCGGTCAAAAGCTTCTGAAACTCGTTCTCAGCGATGCGCATAATCTCTCTAACTTCCTCTGCTGAACGACGGAAATTCTCCGTTGAAAAAGCATACAGAGTTATGAACTTCACGCCAAGTTTCTCGCACCAATCGAGCAATTGCTCAACTCTTTCCGCGCCTTTTTCATGGCCAAGCCACGGATCAAGCTCTTTTTCAGAAGCCCATCTTCTGTTCCCGTCCAAAATTATCGCGATATGTTCCACCTTCTCGTCATTCTTGATTTGACTCCAAAGCCATCTTTCGTATAACTTGTATGCACCGATTACCGAAAGGAAATCCTTAAGCACTATCCGAACCTCGCATTTTTAAGGGCGTTGACACACGGGCAAGTTTTTTTGCGCGCTATCTGTAAAGCTTTGATTGTCTCAGTTAAAGCTTGCTCTAATTTAGGCGTGATTCGCTCAGAGATCTTTGAGACCTCACCGGGCGTAAGTCTCTCCTGCATGCCCGCAGCCATATTTGAAACAAGACAGACCGTTGCGTAGCAAATTTCAAGTTCCCTTGCAAGCACGACCTCGGGAAGGCCGGTCATGCCAACAACGTCAGAACCTAGTTGTCTAAACATTTTGATCTCCGCAGGCGTTTCAAACCGTGGTCCCTCCGTACATACCAGCACAGCCTTTTCCCATACACGCAATCCAAGACTTCCGATGCTCTCAATCAGCAACCTGCGAAGTTCAGGGCAGTAAGGCTGAGAAACATCAATGTGAGTTACTGGGGCTTCGTCGTAAAAAGTCACAGCTCGAAGTTTCGTGAAATCAATGAAATCATGCGGAATAACTGTATCACCAGGTTTAAAATCTCGGTTTATTGCGCCAACCGCGTTCACGGCTATGATCCTTTCTACGCCGATTTCATGGAGGGCATAAATATTCGCCCTGTAGTTTATTCTGTGGGGAGGAACTGAATGGTTCGGACCGTGCCTCGGAAGAAAGACCACTTGTCTGCCGTCTATCTTGCCAACTGACAGCAGAGGAGCGACGCCGTAGGGTGTCCCAAGGCGCAACTGCTCTGCGTCTCTAAAAAGCTTTTCGAAGCCTGTTCCGCCGATAACCGCTACTTTAGCCTTCTCCAAACTCTTCAACCTGTGCCTTTGATTCCTCGAAAAAGCCCCTAGCCGATCTATGAACGATGAATATGACTAGGACTGAGGCTACGCCTATCAGAATTCCAACAACTATGGAGAAGACAAGCTTTTCATAACCCAGTTCAGGTCTAATCAGCACATCTGCGGTTCCGTCAAGAATCCATCTGAACCACATGACAGAAACTATCAGAGCGCCGTTGCGCAGCACCCTTGCATCACGTTCGAAATACAAGCGTATGGTCCTTCCGAACAGTATGACACACATGCCTACTACTATAAGATCCATCGAACCTTTAACGAAGAAGCCAGCAGCTCCAGGCAGGATACTGAGCCATCCGGGCAAGTCTGACGGTATGTGCGTGATGTTTGTTGCGGCATTTGTCCATCCTGAATATATGCTGATTGCCACGCATAAGATGCCTGCAATTATTGAAAAATTCGAGATTTGCACTGGAAGAGATGGTGGTGAATACTCCCTTATCCACCTATAAAAGCTTTTAACTGCTCTATCAACACCGAAGCCTTTTACGAGCATAAACGCGCCTACAATGAGAACTATGGCTATAAGGTAATAATGAACCCAGTTAAATATCGTGAGTATTCCTAAGATGAGAAACAATAAACCTGGAAGGCCTAAGGCGATACGAGAATATCGAGGATTTTCCAGTATTATTCTAAGATATCGCGTGAAAAGTGCTGCAGTCTCTTCTATTGACTCGCTGTGCTTTACAACTATTCGTCTAACCGACGAGACGGGCACTCTGGATTCCACGAGTGGCAACACAGCTTCGTCGGAATAGCCGTCCGTAACTAGTATAACCTCATCTGCCGAGAATGAATCTAATAATTCGCTAAGTTCTGCCGCTATTTTTCTATCTGCTCCAACGCTGCCCAGTTCAGAGCCTGAAATAGTTGCTATTTCAAAAATTTCTTCACTTTTCTTCTCGTTTTGCAGCCGATCATGAAGTCTTACTGCTTCAAACATTGCGTTTGCGTCTGGCTCTTCTGGATCTCGCAGGGCCAGACCCACGGCTGCGTCGAGATTTTCTGTTCTTCCAAGGAGAGGGGTTTTGATGCCAGCTTTAGTGCTTAGATCTCCGTCTCTATCTACGCATAGAATAAGAATTCTCCTTTGTTCCTTTTTTTCTTTTGTTTCTTTGTTTTCTTTTGCAGCCATCTCGGTCTCTATTCTCCATTAACACAGCAGTTAACTTTAATCTTGCGCTTCCGTCTCCTCTTCTGTGATGAGCTGGAATTCTTCCCATGATAATTTTTCGCCACGTCTCAATTTCTTTCTTGCATCCGCTTCAAGCTTTTCCCGAAGAATTTGCTCTGTCTTCTTCTTTTCTCTCTCATTTTCTTCGATGATTTCCTCTTCTATCTTTTTCATTTGATTAGACAGTTCTACGAGTTCTTCGCGTATGGGCATTGCTTCTGTTTTCGTTTGAAGATACAATGCGTGCAAGCCGTCTGCTTCACTTTTGATTTTCTCGGATTCTTCAATCTTTGTCAACATTTTTGCATGCACTTCTTGGCTTTTTTGGGCAATGTCAGTCAATTTTTGATGGCAAACATTAGCCATAGCTTCGAGAGCTTTGAGTTCAGCCTTCAACTCGATAGTTTTCTGCTTTATTTGATCAAGCTTCCTGTAAATTTTCAGCTCAGTTTCCAGTTGCTTAACCTGCTCGATGAGTTTCTTCTCTTCCTGTAAGCTTAGGGGTGTAGTTTGAATCTTCCACTCAATGTTCTTAGACTCTGCAAGAAGAGTCTGATAGGCTCTTGAAGGTTTTCTCCTATTCAGCTCAGTAGTTTTCTGGTTTAGTTCTCTCATTTCCGCAACTATTTCTTGAGACTTCCCTCTAGTATCATCCCGTTGCTGCTTTAACTCTTTGACTTTTTCGTTGAGCTCATCTCGCTCGCTCCTCAGTTCAAGTATTTCTCCCCTCAAATTTCTAAACTCCTGATTGAGCTCATCTCTTTTCTCGGTGCACCTTTTCATTTCGGAATATAGTCTGTCCTTTTGCATTTTTAGTTCCGAAAGTTTCTGGTTTATTTCTTCGATTTTCTTGGCTTGTTCTTCTGACACTTATTTTCCTCTGTGGATGTTACCACAAGATTCTCGCTTTCAAACTAATATTGTATTCCCTTTTTCCAGCATTTTTTGGAAACTTGACAGCCACTGTTTTCCAACGGTAGGATGTCAAGCACAAGGCACTCAGTTCCTTTTTTAATGTTTGCTTTTTTGACGAGCACGTTATAAGTCTTATATAGCGTATTGCGCCATGTTGTTTTAGGAGAATTAATGAATGAAATATGACTATGAAGAGTTGCTAAAGAGGGTACGTTCCCAAATTCCGGAAACAGCTTCGAAACGCGAACGTCTAGAGTTGCCTCCGTTGCGTTTATCAATAATAGGCATGCGTACAATAATCACAAATTTCAAGGAGGTCGCTGACGTTCTAGATCGTGACCCGCAGCATCTGCTGAAGTTTTTAACCCGTGAGATGGCTACTGCTGCGACGTTTCATGAGTCAAGAGCGATTTTTCAAGGAAAATTTCGACGAGACACCTTCCAAAGACTCCTGCAAAGGTACATGGAAAGCTTTGTCGTATGCCCTGTCTGCAAGCGTCCAGACACCAAAATTGTGAAGGAGAAGCGCCTATCCTTCCTAGTCTGCAACGCTTGTGGGGCCCGATCATCTATTAAGCAGCTCTGAGAGCGCAGAAATTGAAAGTCTACGTGAACCTTAAGAAAATCGGTGCAAACGTGCTTTTGGCTATTTGCGACTGCGAAATACTGGGCAAAACCTTGCGTGAAGGGAAAATCGTTTTTCACGTGAAGGAAGAATTTTACAGCGGAGGGAAAGTAACTATCGAGGAAGCAATATCGATGATTGAAAATTCAACAATCGTAAACATGATAGGCAAGAATATTGTCCAAAGAGCCGTTGAGAAGGGGTACGTACACCCAGAGGCAGTGCTAAACATAGAGGGAATACCACACGCTCAAATAATCAAAATTTGAACATGCCTTTTTCCGTGTGGTAAAAAATCCCGAGTCACTTTCTTTTCCTAAAGTAAATTGTGCCGTCTACGGCTATACTGGCAAATTCAAATCCAGCTTCTATCAGCCGTAAAATTGAAATCTTGGTTAAAGCCTAAAATAGATGTTCCTGTAGCGAGCTCAAAACAAAAGAAAAAAGAGGGATTGCGCCGGTAAAATCGTGGAGATATCTCCACTCGACCAAACGCACATACGATTTCTGCAGAATGCTCAGAGTGCTCGTCTAAACAGTCTGTTTAAAGATGTCGACGAACAAGTCTTTTATCTTCCCAGAAGCTTTGCCATAGTTTTCAGCCCTGTTCCAACTTGGCTTCTTCCTGAGTGTTCAACATGATCCATTGCAACCGCGTAACCTAACACCAGCAGGGAGTCAAAATCTTGCCTGACTATTTCGACACAGTACTCATCTCGCACAGTTGCCCAGTTGAGGTGAACCTTTGCTATAATACTTTTGTCTGGTGCAACAATATCATATGTATGACGAACTGTATTGCCCCTTATTCTGGCTATTTCATGGCCATCAGCATCCTCCATCCACCATTCGCTGCCAAACAGTTTCAAAATCTTCTTCTTGATTTTAGCCTTAACCTGCCCATCCTCGTCTTTGATTTCGTACTCGTTATGGACTGTCAGAACCTTCCCGTCAATCTCACCTGTATGCATCCCCGAGTTGTCTTCAAACCAGAAATGGGCTCCCCAGCTTACAAACTCTTGCTTAATGAAACCCAATTGCTCCCCTAACTTGTTCTTAACCACGTAAGTGTTTCTTACCGACAGAAGCCGTTGATCAATTGTGAATTCTCTATTTTGCAGCATTTCCATCCGTATGCCTCACAACCTTAAACTGATGCAATGCCAGTTATCTCTTATTAACTTCAAATACTGATTTAAACTGAGCAAAGACGGCGCACGCGGAGAGATCTCTGAAGCGTTATATAAGTTATGCATTTAACTGTGACTTTTGGGGAGTTAAACCTATATGCCGCATCATAGGAGTTTATGATAAGACCATACGCTTCTATTTTTAGTTTGCGCAGGCAGTTGCTTATAAGAGTTCACCGAAATTTCCTCTCCCTTTTGAAGAAAAATTTGGGCAAGGACTGTGAGTTTTTGAACTTCTATCGGAGTTTCACACCAAAAACTTTTAGAATGTTTTTCGCTTAAGGCACGTAGAAGAGATGGATGTTTTGGTAGGGCTTTTAGACCCATTAGAGATAAAGGGATTACCACTTAAGAACAGGATCGTAATGCCTCCCATGCAAACTGGGTTGGCAACTGGAGAAGGAGCTGTAACTGATAACCTGATCAGCCATTATGTTACACGTTCAAAAGCGATAGGCCTAGTAATAATTGAACACAGCTACGTATCGATTGCCGGAAAACTCGCTGAAAAACAACTGGGGATATACGACGAAAACTTGATTCACGGGTTGGAAAAACTTTCAAGCAGCATCCACGCTGTCGGCA
>Ga0172365_10002109_pt1 | contig 14536 bp, 10 predicted proteins | sample LakKivSesite48cm_FD_114535 | JGI IMG/M metagenome (GOLD analysis project Ga0172365, IMG submission 114535) | Sediment microbial communities from Lake Kivu, Rwanda - Sediment site 48cm | ecosystem: Environmental > Aquatic > Freshwater > Lake > Sediment | place: Rwanda: Western Province, Lake...
AGACGACCTGCATGATAGCATCTTCGCTGGCTACCTTGTGCATAAGCATCTTGTCCCGCATGCGCCTGACTGATGTCTCCAGGGCCTTTTCTGCGCGTAGCATATGGCGCTCGAACATCCTAATATCCGGTAAGTCGACAGGCTGTTCACTGAGTGTATAGGCAACTTTCCGCAGGGGCTCTTCCAACTTTTCCGGTCGCTGGAAAGCTGCAACCTTCTTGATGGAGTCTTCGTCCACTTTTGGCTCTTCCAGGGGGCGGCCGTACACATTGGCAACCACAGCGTCCGGGTTGATGATGGGGAAGAGTCTGCTCGGGTGTCGGACGCACGCTTGGAAAGTTCGTATACGGACTTCGACTTGTTGTATGCTTCGCATACACGGCGGCAAAGTTCCGGTGTCATCTCCGGTGTTTTCGCGAGGATGTCGGAAGCAGTCTTCTCCAGACCGGACGTCTTCCCGCGACACGCATCGATAATACGCTCGACAGCCGACATCGCGGCAGCTTCTTTCGCGGGGCTTAACTTCTTGAACTCGTTCATGTAGAGGACCTCACATAGTCGATGCGTTCAATGGCTTCATTATCTTCACCGGGCTGCCTGACCTTCAAGGCATGCATGATAGCTAAAGCGTGTTCCTTGGTGGCGGCATCACCGGTTCCTTCGTCCAAATCCCGCTTTCCGTCGTCGGTTTCCCAGGCGCGGATTGGGGCACTCGCCGGTGTACCAGCCTCATCCAATACTTTATCGCTGGAGTGAATAGCATTCAAGACTTGCACCGCGTAACGGCCAAGTGCCATAGAACGTATCTTACGCCGTACGGCATCGTTCAGTTCCGCTCCGGACAGCATCAGACTGTCCAGCATGTCCAGTCCGCCGTTCATGGCGACAAGCTTCCAGATATAGCATGTAAGCAGCCTGCGTTTCTCAGAACAGTACTGATACTTGGACAGGATTGTACGCTCACACCAGTGCCTGTTCGTGAGTCTACCCGCAACGTCGAAATACAGGTAGCGATACAGGGACAGAACCCTGTCCTCAATGTACTTACCCGTTCTCGCCCGTATCGCGTTGTTATCCCCGCCGGCGAGTATGATGGCTTCAATGTAATTCTTGGTCGCGTCCGGCGTCGGGTCCGTGTATATCTCATACGCCATGGACATTGGACGACACATGCTTCGTACGAGGTCACGGTCCAGGGGGCCAAACCACATATACAGAAACCGGCGAAGGGAGTCCACGCCGGGATCGCATATGGTATAGAACAACGGCTTCTTGGCTTTGAGACGTTCCAGGTCAACCGAGGCTACGGTAAAGCGCCAGTCCGGTCCATCCTGGAGTGGTCCTGCGTTCATGCGTCAACCCATCTCTCCAGACAGCTTGTCGGAGAACAGACTGCGCTGGCTGTCTGAGTTACTCTTGTGCAGGAACAGAACCAGGTCAGACAGATTCTGGAAGTTGCTGCGGAGAGACTCTTCCAGCTCAATCATCTTCTCGACGCCGTACCGTTCCTTGAAGGAATCGTAATGCCAGTAGAACATGAAGAGGATTCGTCCTACGCGGTCGAGAGCGAGCAGCATGTCCCCAATGTAATCGTTGACAACACGCCCGGGGGACGAGCTGTTGGCCAGCGACTTCAGGATGGAGATGTCGACAACGTCCTTGACACCTCGCTCCGACGCTGTGATAGCGGCCTGTGCGTCTTCCTTCGGGATATTCACTTCCCGGAACTGGTCGACTTCGAGTTCGTCCGGCGCCGTATTGTACCCGACAACCGGGGAGAGCAGCCCGTCTACACTGTCCGTAGTGACGACAGACGACGCCGCATACTTCACCATGAACGTCTTCATCGCGCGTCGGTCCGCAGCGTTTACAGATACTGGAAGCATCTGCTTGGCGTCCGCAACACCGATTCCGTGGTCGAGAACGAGACTCTGTACAGCTGCCTGTTTGGTGAGCCCGCGCTTCTTCCCGAAACGGGAGATAATCTTGTACTCGACGCCGTCTGTAACGACATCGAGAGCCTCCAGGCCGGAAGTCTTGGTGAGATAATCACGTACTGTATCAATTGTTCCAAATACAGGCCGCTGATTGCCGGGCCCCGCACACTTGTGTGAAAGACGGATTGCGCGTGCGGTAGCTGGCACGTAAAGCTTGTTGTTCTTGATGGTAAGCGCACCGTTGTAGTTGGTGAATTCAACCGTGCCGGGAATCTGGTCGCACCAGTACATGCTCTCCTCACGTCTGGTGAAGACAGCATCCGTAATACGCTTCCCGAGAACCTGTGCGGATTCCTGTATACGGAGACTGACAGTGTTTCCCTTCGTATCGATAAGAATCCACCGTTTGTCATCGTATGTATCGGAACCCTCTAAGGCTTTCGGCGAGAGGCCATTTGGGTCTTCCTTGAGCTTGGCAATTTCCTTGACAAGACTGGGCGCTTTAATACCGAGACCGGAGATGTCGTTCTGTGCCCGATCCGGTTGCAGGCGTCCGAGAATCTCTGTGTTCACATGGAAAGCGCGGTCAGGCTGGCTGAGGTCGATTAGCCGGTACTTTACTTCAGTAGGAACGCCGCGGGGAGAGATGTTGGCATTCTTTTCTCCAGAAGCCTTTCCACGTGTACCCGAAGGTCCGACCGGGTTGCCTACATCGATGCCGCAATAGATGACGTAGAACTTCTTGAAAGAACCGTCGGACTGAAGCAGTTCGTAGAAACCGTTCTTGTTGGGTGTGGTCAATACACCCGCAGCATCCTTGGGCTGGAATACAACGGTCGTTTCCGGGCGGTTGTCGATAACGAACATACCGTCCCGCATGAGGACTTCCTTCGACTTCTCGTCGAGCTTCTGAATGTCCTTCTTGTCACTGTCCCGGGTGATGATCTGTACGTTCGACAGCGAGGTCTCAACCTTCAGTGGGTCGGCAGCAGTCTTGTGCAGGGAACCGTCGACAATGCCTCCGATGTCCTCCGGGCTGTAGAACCGCAGAACAGCGTTGGCGAAATCCGCGTCCTTGTTGAGCGTATTGAGGAAAATCTGACAGGCGACCTTACCCAGGCGCGGAATCCACCGGCGAAGGTCAAGTTCGTTCTCGTCCGGACGGCCGGCAAGGCGTAGCATATCTTTCAGGTGTTCTTCCTGCACAAGAGTATCTGAATTTTCCAGCTCGCTGGAAATCTTGCTGATACGGGCAAGAAGATGCTTGTCGTACAGCCGTGCGGCTCCGGGGCCCTTGGGCTTCGTATTTCCCGTACGCTCCGAGGGTTCGCCCATGATGGCGACCTTGTTGGAGTTCAGGTAAGCAACCCAGTTGTCCTTCGCAGGTACGAATTGGGATTTCAGCGGCAAGTACATGAGGTCATACCCGCGCAGACGACCGTTGAGAAAGAAGGCGGGGATGAACAGCCATTCTTCACCCATCTTATACACAGACACGCCCATTCCACGGGTGTTGTCGTCGTTTTTCCGCGCGAGCTGGAAACCGACCTTGTACCGGGAGAGGGAGGGCATGTTCTGGCTAATCTCTGCGTCAGCCATCTGGGCCAGCTTCTGCTCGAAATCGTCTGCTGCCGATTTCCTGATCAAGCCAATCATCGCGTCACCTTACTGTTCAGTTATGTTGACGAGTCGCGGAAAATACGACACGCTCTTCTTATCACTTGTACCACCTACCGAGGCAGCACGCACTAAAGTCTTCTTCATGTTCTCTCCCGCCAGCTGGGTGAACACATCCTCGTCTGAAGAGAGGAAGTCCTGTACACGTATAACGTCCGGCTGCCAGGGAGGCGGTTTAGGATGTACCAATACCTGCTTAACTCCGGCGTTCTTCAGTGTCTTCGATACACTCGGGGTTACCTGTGTGCCGACCGTATAATGCAGGTACGGTTTCTCCAGGTATAACTTATTTGCCGCCGAGATGCTTTTCAAGGAACTACCCTCCCGCGGTTCCCATGAACGAAGAACAGAATTGTACGGTACAACGTCTCCCGGGAGATGTCCGTTGTATCCTTCCGGATCAACGATACGGACGCGGTTGAGGAACTGCTGGGACAGGATCTCCAGATTCCTGCGGTTTGTACCGGCGTTGTTCGCATCGAGCATTTTACGCATATTCGACAGAAAATACCTTCGTCCTTCCCCGAGACCCTTGAAACGTACAAGCTCCTTAGGATTGAGCAATCCGTCTGTAAGCTCGTCGCCCGCTTCCACCTCGTCACCCGGCTTTACCTTGAGCTCGCGGTCTCCTGGTATGTAATGCTCCTTCAGTCCGACGGTGATGTACTGGCCGCCCTGGGGAGCTTTACGCGCTTTGCCTACTTTACCTTCTGCCTGTGCCAACACAGAACCGCCCGGGTACTCATCAGGGACCTGCATGAACTGCTTCACCATTGCAAAGCCCGACTGCCGGTTCTTGGAAGACGCGAATTCTCCTGCCTTGTGCTTGGCTGAGATCACAGACTGCGTAAGAGGCTCGATGAAAGACCTGGCGGCGTTTGTACCGATGTTATCCCCGACCTGCGCGAACTGTCCGTTCTCGCGTAATCCTGCACATTTTGAGCACACGCCTTCCGCTGCCCGGCAGGAGATAGCTGACCGTACACGAATCTGTTTACCCTTGAGAAGAGGTATGTGCTCTTCCTTGATGAGTGTTCCCCGGGGAACCCCGTTTACGTCTTCCTGCAGGACAGCGCCTACGTTGTCGGCGTCGTCTCCTTCTACCTCTATGCCTTCTTCCGTTCCGCAGTCGTCTTCCGTAACGACGCCTCGATGTGCGACGTTGGATATGAGCTTTCCGAAGTATCCGGCTTCCGCAGTACCCAGCTGAAGGTCAACATACCCTTTACGGCTTCCGTGACATCCTGACCAGTACCCGAGCTGCGTGGCGCCTTCCGCAAAACCTCGTAAAGCAGGGTAGGGGATAATGTTTCCATCACTGTCGGAACTCAGCAGGTTCCCGAGAAGCATCTGCCGTAGCTGTGTCTTGTTCCCGCGGCTTCCGGTTTTAATTTGTTCCGCGAGAGACCCTCCGCGCTTTTGCACAGCGGCAAAGAGGTCGTCGTCGACAGTCTTGCTGAACTCCAGCACGATGTTCTTGATGACGTCCTCCTTCTCGTCCGCGTCGAGCAGGTCGTCTTCCTGTACTTCCTGTATGCGCGCCATCATCTTGTCGCGCATCTGTACAATCTCTTTGGGTGTATCCAGGTCCGCGCGCTGCAGACTCGCCGTCTTACCGTGCAGGGATACCGCACGAATACCGATGTTGTTCAGCTTGTCCAGGATGTCGACGTACTCCTGCGGACGCTCCTGCGCTATCCGCGTCATCAGTTTTCCGACAGACTTTCCCGTAAGACCGCCCACCTCCAGTGTACCGTGGTACTCCTTTGGCAGCGCGTCCTGAAGTTGAAGACGGCCTATCGTTGTAACGCGTTCGCTCATTTATCCTCGGACTCAAGCATTTCCAGCGACTTCTGGTTACTTCTGGAAAGCACATACGCTGTAAGTGCGTTTGCGGGAACACCGGCAACAAGGGAACGTATACCGAACTTCACTGCCGGCCATTTGGCTTTCTTGGTAGTGTCTACAGCCGTCGTCCAGGGCTGCTTTGCCCCCGCCTTAAATACATTGCCGACAGCTTCGGACACGACACTCCTTTTTCGGAGCAACTCCAGGTCTGTTATTTTATCTGACGCCGCCTGCACCAGCGCCGTATTTCCGGCCTTGGTTGCTGCCTCCAGGTCAGCCTTGGCAACTTTCATCTTTTCGTCGATAATAGCATCTTTTGCACGCCTGATGGATTTGGCTGTATTCAATGCATCGGTTGCGCCGCCTCCAATTCCTGCCACGCCGACACCAACTAAGCCACCCGCTGCAAGTGCAGGAGCACCGGTGACATTCTGCAAAATTGTCTGTTTGTTCCGGAGAGCCTCTAAGTTCCTCTCGTGCTTCTTCTGCAGCTCGGATTGATGGGCAGACAACACACCGCCTGCACCGGCACCAAGGGCGGCACCGGCCCCGGTGGTCGCAATGAGGGATGGGGTGGACTTCAGGTTGAGTATATACTTTCCGAACAGATAGCCGAGGGCCCCACCGCCTACAGCACCTGTTCCCAGTATTACTGGATTTACGGACATGTGTTACCTCCGGAGTGTGGAAGCGAGTCGTTTATGCAAAGCCATGGGCTTGAACGCGTTCTCGTAGAACTTGTCGGCAGCCTGCTTCGGAATACCCGCGGCAGCCGCCAGGTCTTCCGGATTTCCCTCAGGAGCCGGCATAGTCTGCTCGCCTCCGGCGCCGACATCGGCCGCGGGAAGTTGAATACCCAGAGCACCGATAAGGGACTCGAGGGTCTGCCTGAGGAGCTTAACTTCTTCCATCACCTGCTTGGTCGTGACACGTCCGGAATTTTCGCTCTTACCGCCTTCTTCAGCGAGAAGTGCTTTCGCGTCTTCCAACGAAATCACCGGACCTCCCGGCGGAGGAGGAGCGCCCGCTCCACCCATCATCGAGGGATCCATCGGGGGCATTGCATTCGGGTCCATCGGAGGCATACCTGCACCTCCACCCATCATCGAGGGATCCATCGGAGGCATACCTGCACCTCCACCCATCATCGAGGGATCCATCGGAGGCATGCCTGCACCTCCACCCATCATCGAGGGATCCATAGCAGCGGGATCCATCGGGGGCATCGCGCCGCCGGCCTGCTGCACGGGGTCGGGAGGAGGCATCTGAGCGCCTTGTCCGGACACAGCCTGTTGTGCTTCGGGTGTAAGTGGGGAAAACGCAACCTTGCGAATGGACATCTTGGCGTTGCGCAACAGTGTCGGGTCAATCATGCTCAGGTCTCCAGGTGATGGAAAGTTATTGTCTCAATATATCTGCCAATCTAAGACTCTGCCAATATGCGTATCGGTGTGTCGATGTCTATCTTTCCCGTACGATACGCTTCCTGGGCTTCCGCTCGCGTATTGAATTCAACAGGCTGACCCTGTTCCATACGTGACGCGAGGTGTAGGCCCTGTACGAATTCCATTCGGGGTGTGTAATGCGCCGACATGCTGCGTACGGACATGAGGTTGTGCTCCGGCAGCATGCGCTTGGCTGCCGCTACCGCTTTATTGGAAACGGGAACAAAGAAGTTTCCTTGGTCACCATCAAAGTCCATGTTGAAGGGCTTTACAATACTCGGGCTTACCTGTAGTGCACTTCCTTTCACCAGCTTCGGATTGAACGCCATAACGTTGAAGCGGTGAAGCACCGGATCCCGATTTATTACGAGCGGCCGGCCTTCGGTCTCCACGACCTTCTTCAACATCTGGAACGCTGTAGGTTCGTGCTCCGACACCATGCGGACGGCTTCCGTAGGTTTATGTCCAGCCTGTACAAGTCCGCGAACGACAAACGGTTCGTATGTCTTCCACGCCAGCTTCTCGGGCAGACCCACCTCGTTGAGCTTGAGGGACGGATTCGGAGTGACTACTGCGCGTCCCGCCATATCCAGGCTGGCGCCGAGCACTTTACGCTGATACGTACCGAACTTACTGCTTCCCTTACCGATTACCCAGCGCAGAAGTCCCTGCACGTTCTTGTCCTGAAGCTGTACGTCGTCGGGGTCGTGCAATCCTACGAGAGCCTTGAAGGACCTGTGCATCTGCGTACGTGCGTCCATCAGCTGCTCTTTCGGGAGAGCCTTCTCTGCTGCACGCAAGTCGTCGCGGGCGTCGAGAAGTTCACGGTACATGAAGTTGGAATCCGCGGCAGCGTTGGAACCTGCCACCTGCGTCACCGGCCGGAACTTCGGGGGAAGCACCGGAACACGGTCCATCATAAAGTCTGTCGGGTGAAGTCCCTGCCGCTGAATGCCGACAAGATAGCGGTACCGTTTGATAGCCTTGTCCTGCTTCGTCTTTGTAGCGGACTTAATTTCGGCTACCGCTTTTTTAATCTCGTTGGTAAGGTCGACTTTCTTCAGCTCTTCCTGTATCGCCTTACCGCCGGTCATACCGTTCAGGTCCTCGCGCCCTTCTACAATTGCGTCGAAGCGTTTGTGCGTCATACCCAGGATAGACGACAGCGAGTCCTCCATCATCGGGTTGGGTAGCGGGTTGTCCAGCGCTATATATCCCCAGTTGTTTCCTTCCGGGCCAAATATCTTCGGGTCGAACAATCCGCCTTCCACCGGCGTCATGCGCTTCGCGTCAAACGTCTGCGTCGAGGATAGCTCGTGCCCTTTCGTCAGGGAACCGATGTCCTTATTCGTCATCGCGAAGAAGTTAATCCGGTCCTTGTTCTCCCGTATGTTTATGCCGGCAGCCTTCAGGTGCGCGAACAGTTTTTCGTGCACAAGCGGTGTACCCGGCATCTCGGACGTACGCCCCATACGGAACTCTCTCCAGAACTCGTCATTCCGGCGTCCGCGAATCAGCTTGGAGTCTTTCATCAAGTCCATAGCATTGTGCCCCATCAGTGCAGACACATGCAGGTTTCCGATAGACTTGCTTCCTTCCTCACCACCGCGTAACGGGATCTCATCCATCGTATACGCACCAGTCGAGCGTGCTCCGGTCTTGTCGGAAGCAATATGCTTGAAGCGGTAATAGAACGCCTTCCCTGTCAGCACATCCGGTATCGGTCGTCCGGTCTCGGGGTCTGTCAGCGTCTCGTGCGTCGGTATGCCGGCTTTCTCCAGCATGCCCAGAACGTTCTTCGACATCTTACCGTCGCCGAAGCTTTCAACCTCGACAGGCTTACCTGTCTTGTCTGCGAGTTTGCCGAGCCATGCTTCCAACACCTGCGCCGGATTTCCGCGGGAAATCAGTCCCAGCGGATTCATCAGAACCTCCATCGGATTACCGTCGGCGTCCATAGGCATCTCGTTATCCGGGATAATCTTCGGTACAACGCCCTTCGCCGCAAATCTGTTTGATATCTTGTCGGCAGCCTTAACGGGTGAATTTGCACGTATATACACACTTGCGTGCTTCTTACCAAGACCCGTATCCACGACAACTCCGGGATAGTCGTGGTCCCAGGTTTCGCTCATATTCGATACCGTACGGCGACCCATGCTTCCAGGTCCGGGCTCGTTCTCCCGCATGGCGACAATAACGGGGTCGCCCTTCTGCAGTACCGTGCCGGCCTTTACGAGACCGTCCGGACCCAGGGTGTCGAGCTGTGCCTTCGTGAAGGTACTCGGGAAGGAAGCGACGTAGTCTTTACGACTGAACCGTACGTTGTCCGCTGCGCCCAGGCGTACCTTAACCATCTTCTCCGCGGCAAGCTTTTTCGCCGCGGACTCGCTTATTGCGATACCGTCTTCGTAGTTGTGACCCTTCCACGGCATATACGCGACGCGCAGATTCCTACCCATCGCTGCCTCGCCCTTCTCCGTCGTGTAGTTGGAATGCGCGAGAAGCTTACCGGGTTTTACCTTGTCGCCTTTCTTTACGTTAGGAATGTTCCGGAGGTAGCCTTTGTTGTTGAAGGGGAAATTGTCGTATAGCTCGTACGTCTTCTTCTCACCGTCATCCGTCAGAACGTCGATACCGTCCGGACGTACAGCGAGTACGGTTCCGCTGGCGTCTGCCCGCTGATTTCCGAAGAGGTCGCCGATGTGGGACTCAATCGTACCCCCCGACTTCATCTTTGTACGTACAAGCGGTGCCTCCCTCTCGACGAGAGGCATTGTCTGCGTCGCATGCTTCGCAGCCATTATCATACGGTTCTGCATGATAGCCGACTTCATCGGGGAGAGCGACGACGCTAACGAGAACATATCGTCACCGTCTTCAATTAGGTAGTGTACGTCCTTGCGGGGGATAATCTTTATGCCGCGGTTTCCGAGGAACGCGGGAACATACTTGCTCTTCTTGTCGAACTCTTCCCGCGTCGTAACGGCAGACAGACTGGCGCGCTGGTTGTCTACGAGCACTTCTTTACCCGTTCTGATATCGGTGAACGGCGCATACAGTCTTCCGTCGTCTCCCTTGCGTGCACGCCGGGCCATATACAGTTGTAAACCGACAGTTAACGCTTCTGGACTCTTGGCAGGGTCGACGAACATCTTGAAGGAATCCTGCACACTGCGGGTCTCCTTCGGCGCCGTACGTGTTCCACTGATACCGCCTTCTCCGAGACGCGAGATACGCGTAGCCTGGTCGACCGCTTCCATCGGGGTTGACCCGTCGAGATAAACAGAGTGCCTGGATTCCAAGAAGATGGAGTCTACATGCGGGTTAAGCGCACCGGACGGAATAGCGTCTATGCTTCCGCCCTTGTTTGTTACCTTCCACAGAAGATTACGTGCAACCTTCCCGCCGTCCCGGAGTACGCGTTCACCGAAGAAGTCTGCCGGACCGTCGATACGCTGGTATTCCATACTGTCGCGCTGGTCGGTAGGGAGTTCTCCCCGGCTTGTTGCAAGAAGCTTCTTTGTGGTCGCGAGCAGCATGGTAGGGTCAACCTGCTGATAGCTCTTCCCCATTGTAAGCTTCGTGGTTGTATTGTCCAGCTTTCCGCGTGTGAGTGACTGCAGGACCGCCTGATACTTGTCGAGCGTCGGCACTTCCCCGGGTGCGCCCGGAACATTTGCATCGGGAAGGTCGTCCGTGTTGACAGGGTCTTCGTATTCGTCGTCGTCCGGAGCAAACGGGTCTGTCTCTACGTCCTCGTCGGCAGCCTGCTTGCTTATCGGCCCTGTGATGACATACTTCGGGGGCTTGTAGTCGCTCTTCGCTTTGTTTATATCGAACAGCTCGTCACCCCAGGCATCACGCATTTCAGAATCCGTTACGCCGGCAGCCTTCAGCAGGGGATACATCTTGTAGTTACGCGTTCCCAGGCGTACAGCCATAACACCGGTCGACGGCTCCATATTGACACGGAAGGACGGGCCGGAACCCTGCTCGGGATTTACATGAGCCTCGAAAACGCCGTTTGCCTTCTTTCGTCCGTACACGCCCGGGAGAAGCCGGAACATGTACCCGATAGACTGCTCAGCGCCATTCCTGATGAACGTACCACGCTCCGTCATATATGGAACAGTCATCAGTGTACGCGGGTTCGTTGCCTGACGCTGTCCGGTAGCCTTGTCCGTAATTACCCAGCGTCCCTTCAGCGGTACGCCAAGAGACGTGTTATTCAGTATCGCCTGCTTCTGCTCGGACTTGCTGAAAGTCATCTTGCTCGGGTAGTGCAGGTCTTCGACGTGCATGCTGAAGCGGTCGTTCTCAATCGGGAAACGCTTCTGTACACCGGCAAGTGTGTTCGCGAATATGCGTTTGCGTACTTCCACGAAGTCGGTGGGGCTGTAAGACGTCTCGGGCGTACCTACCACGTCATCGAGCAGATGGAGGCGATATTGTTGGTCAGACACTGGCAGTACTTCCAAGGTTGCTTAGGGCGTAATCAGTGGGGTCAACAGGGGCGTTCAGAAACGCAGCCACCGGCGCCGGAAGCGAAGCCTGCTCGGGTTCTGCCGGCGGCTTCATACCAGGAAGTGTTCTATTGAGCTTGTTGATAACCGGTGTCTTCATCATCGGCATGATGACCGGCGGTTTCTTGAGGACAGCAAGATTACGTGCAGCCTCTTCCGCCTTCTTAAGCCTGTCGCGGTTCTCGTCGCGTGCATCGAAATATGCCTTACCCGACAGTGCACCGCCCGTGTACACCCCGGCGGCAACGAGCGCGAGTATCGCCAGGCCTGTTCCTGTGATGGTATCTTCTTTGCTGTCGATATCCACACCAGGCTGCGTGTTCGATATGAAGGTTGCTAACTTCTCCTTGACGGAGGCCTCCTTCTGCACACCGCCTTCCGTTTGCGTCGGGGCAGCGGACATGACGATTTCTTCCGGCTCAGGCTCTACAGGTTCTTCACCCTTCTCGTTCAGTCCGCGGGAGAGATAGAGTTGCTTGAGGTTGAGCGCCTGCAGTTCGTTGAGTTTCTGCTCGCGTTCCTGTGCGGATTGAGCTGCGCGACGGTCGTCGTGCATCTTGTTGGCAATCCGGTACCCGAGATACGTTGCAAGCGACGCCGCAGCAATCGGTACAGCGTACTTCAACGGTTCGTAGTCTTCGTACAGTGAGGCTGCTTCCTTCTCGAGATACGGCTTTACTCCCAGCAGTTCTTCCTTCGTTTCCGTCTTGGTGTCGGCAGTACTGGGGTCGAGGGACATAATCGGCATGGAGGCGTTGACAAGACTGTGAATAGCCTTGTTCTTTTTCTGCTTACGCTCATTCTCTTCGAGATGATTGAACGCCGCCCGCAATCCCATGGCAGCAGCGCCGTATGTACCGGCCAGCGCTATGCTACGGAATATATGTGCGTCAAGCGCCGACTGCCTCGGACCAAGCTTAAAGCTCGCCGGAACGTAGATGTCCTCGAACGGGTAAGTACCCGCAATCGGGTTGACCGCTGTATTGATAACTGCTTTAAGCGTTGGCTTGTTTACTACATTCATGTGCGCTTATCCTCGTACGCTTCCGGCGTTGTGTAAATTACGTCGAGATACCGGATGTATACCACCCAGTTCTTGTGCTCAGGTACATACTGCTTGTCTTCGTCTGAAAGTTTTGCCAACCCCATGGAGATACGCGTGCATACACGTTCGTACTTCTCCTTCTCCTCCGCAACCCACAGGCAGAAAGTGTCGGCGTGGGCGGTAAGATCGATACGAGGACGCTTCTGCGGCGGGTCATCCTTTTTCAGATTTATCGGTCTACCGACATAAGGAAGACCCTCGTGCACGCCAATCTGCATCAAAGGCTGGTCACCGGGCCCGCGGGGACCCTGCTTCATTTCCGGTTCCTGGATATCGAAAGACATCGTTTACACCTCAAGAAAGAAAGGCATCACGCTTTCTACGGCGACTGCGGATTTCTTCGTTCTGTGCTTTAAGCTGCTGCATGATGGCAATCATACGACGCCGTTGTGCGAGCTGAGCATCGACGGTAGTGTCCATGATGTTGTTCTGGATGGCTTCAACGTCAGACTGCTGTGGCGAGGACGCCTTGGACGCCAGCGCGCCGGAGGCGACGCCTAACGCAAGGGGTACACCTACCAGCATGGGGATATGTTCTTCCAGCGTACCGACAAGATCGCCGGCGAACGCCACCTTACGTAGAAATTCCGTTTGTACGCTCATCTTGTCGGCACTGCTCCTGCGTTGACGATAGCTCCGGCGAGGGCACCCGATACACTCATGGCGCGGGTGACCGCCTTAGGTAGTGAGAAGATTGAACCCAGGGCGTACCCTGCGACAGCGCCCGAGACGCCTCCCAAGCCTGCACGTATTGCACCGGCAGTCAGGTCCGCCATCGACGTATTGCCGCGGTCGTCCTGTACGGTATGCCCGAAAATCTGTTGGAGCTGCGCCTTCTGCGTACTGCTCAGGTACTTGTCCCGCTGTACGAGCTCGGACGCATGGTCAAGCGGTACAGTGTCCATAAACATGGTGGCGTTGAAGGACTGCATACTCGCCTTCATCTGTATGCCTTTTCCGTAGTTCCAGTTCGTAAGGCTCTTGACGGGTTCCTTGAGATCGACGTTCGTCCAGATACTTCCTGCGGTGCCCAAGCCGGCGAGAGCGATTGCAAGCTTTTTCCGGATGTTCGGCATATTCTCCGCCATATCCTTGTCGATATCCGCCTGTACGTTTGCCGGAAGCGAGGGGCGAATACGGTTGTACACGCCGCGCAACACCGCGGGCCCTCCGTAATACCCTCCGAGACCAAGCCCGGTACCGAAGACAAGGGCGGATCCGAGTGGGTTGAACGTCGCCTTGTTCCAGGCCTGCACGAACTTCCCGGGCTGCGCGTTGGATAGCATGTTACCTTTACGCTTCTGCATGACCTCGTCGTAGTCGAGACCTTCGTCTGTAGGGTCGTTGTCACGCTGAAGTTCCGTAACGGTGGGGCTGCCGGAACCCTTGGGCTGCGCCTTAGTGGTAGTGGTGGGCGCGAGAATCGCCGGACGCGGCTGTTCTTTCGTAGATTTTGCGGTCTTGCTTATCATCATGCAAGTGTCCCGAATAGGTTCATCGGACCACCGGCTTTACCGGGGTGTTTCACGTTCTCATTACCATACGCTTTAGGTTCGTCTTTGTCGAACCCGAAATTCTTCTGCGAGTACCATTCCGGCTTCTCTTCCGGTTTCTGTGCGGTCTGCTGTGCCGGAGGCTGCTGTTCTGTATTCTCGCTTCCACCCCGATTACCGAATGCCGCCATCGCGCCCAGACCAAGACCAACTGCTCCAACTGCTCCAAGCGCCAGCGGAGCGTAATCCTTAATCATCTGCATACGCTTGTCCCTATACCGACCCAGCGTATTCTCGGTCGCGGTATTGTACTCGTGATTGAAGGTGTCCTGCACATTTCCCCTAAAACCTCTTCCCGTCAGGTAGTCAGCTGCCGTCGCTCTCCAGCCATGCGCTTTCCGGAATTCTTCAGTTACTGGTAGGTCCTGTCCCCCGATACCTTCCTTCTGCCGGAATTGTGTATTCGCCTGTATTGCTGCAGCGGTGTTCTCACCCTGGGCCTTCC
>Ga0172365_10002110_pt1 | contig 14536 bp, 10 predicted proteins | sample LakKivSesite48cm_FD_114535 | JGI IMG/M metagenome (GOLD analysis project Ga0172365, IMG submission 114535) | Sediment microbial communities from Lake Kivu, Rwanda - Sediment site 48cm | ecosystem: Environmental > Aquatic > Freshwater > Lake > Sediment | place: Rwanda: Western Province, Lake...
CGTGATGCCGAGCGAGGATAAAGATATTATGTCCAGCCGAAGTTCGACCCGCGTGGCCGCCGTAGCGTAGCTTGGTAGCGCGCTGGCCTGTGGAGCCGGATGCTCGAGTTCGAAACGCGGCGTCGCTCGGAAATCTCGACGGCGGCCTCCTGTTCGACGGTTCAAGAAGTGTCGATACCGGGGTGTCTTGGCTCTACCACAGACAGGGCTTCATGGAATACGCGAAGAGGTATGACCCGCTGACAGCCAAGACGATGGTCAGCTACCTCGATAGGTATGTCACCGTGGTTAGATCCCCGACGGATATCATCAGGGTCTTTAATGGGCTGTCAGCCGGGCAGCAACACCACCTGAACCGTGCTTTGAGGGCTCTGTTCAATTACGCTGAGATAATGGGAAGCAGCAAGGACTGGCTCGATCCACTGAGGAAGGCGATACCGAAGGACAAGATCGGAATAGACCTGAGGATCCCGAGCGAAGATGGGATCAAGGGGGATCTCCCTAAGATCGAGGGGCTCCTACCCAAATACCAAGCTCTGTGGAAGGTCTGCTTGGACAGCGGCATCCGCTTGATCGAAGCGATTCACCTGATCAACAGCTTCGACCCCCAAAGGCTTCAGCCAGTGAACGGCTTCTATCGATACCAGACTGGGGAGTTCAGGGGAACCAAACAGAGCTACTTCGCATACTTCACCGAAAGCTCCCTTCGACTGATTCAGGATGCGGATGGCGAAGAGTTGCATCGCCCTGACACCAGCGGCTACTTCTCAAGACAGAGGCTGACACAGCCGAAATACCTCAGGAAGTTCGCCTTCGACAAGATGGTCGAACTGGAGGTCCCTGAAAGCGTGGCGGATTTCATCCAAGGTCGCGTCGCTATGAGAGTAGGGGCAAGGCACTACATGTCCCTGGCAAGACAGGCGGACAAGTTCTATGCCAAATACGCGGAATATCTGGAGTCTCTTGGTGGCGAGGCGATTCAGCAAGGGCATGCAGGAGTTCCCATGTGTGGGATTCGCGCTAAGAGAGGACATAATAAGGCTCCAATAGAAGACGATAACGACACGGGAGAGATGGAGAAGTGATTAGGTTGGATTTCTACAGAATTGCACATGAACACCTTTTCATTTTCAGGAAGCTCACAGATAGAGAGGAATATCGAGAATTCAGGCTAAGCTCAAGGTGGTGGTGATGAAGCATTACACAGCAGATGTGAGCCCAGTGGAGAAACAAGTCGAAGAGGATGTCAGGAAGGACATTGAGAGAATCTTCGGGGAGAAAAAGAAGAAGTTAGGCGTAGAGGCAACACTAGAGCTCACATTCCTGTCGGACTTTCCGGTGGTAGGTGAATATGTCTATGGAGAAGCATTCCCCACCGAGAGGAGGATGGTGCTCGATGTTTATGCCCCTATGGCTACAACGAAGGCTATTACGAGGACCATTTGTGAAGAGCTTATGCACATAAAGCGTCCTGAGCTGAAACACGGGACCAAGTTCTGGAAACTAGTTCGGGACGCCATGGCGACCCAACAAAGAACCTACATGAAGCCAACAAAGTTAAGTTCGAGACATAGGGGCACATCGAACAAACAAGGATGAAGGATATGATAGCGAGGTTGAGGGCAGTCATCGACATCTTGGGGCAGAGGTGGAGGTGAGCACTTGGTGCCCACTAGACTGCGTCGACTGAAACGGAGTTTGAGAACACTTCTCAAGTCTTGACGGTGTTATCTCGCATGCAAGATGAAGCACCTACTTCTAATCCGGCCTTGTCTCGTCCTGAATCATGACGTCGAAGGCGTCGTAGTCCCGAGAGTCGCAGCATGTTCACTCAACCGACTTCGATAGCGGCTCTATCCCAAAACTTAAGAACTCATGACAGCACCAATAGCAGCCTTGGTAGATGTCCCTGATCAACGCAGAGACTTTCTGCACCTAGCTGAAAGCCTAATGGACACTCTTTCTGATGTAAGGCTTGAGCCCTACCCTCATTTCAGGATCTTGCCTCCAGGTAGAGAAAGCGGGGAACGCAAACTGTGGCAGGCGGAGAGTAGAAACGAAGTAGGCTATATCTTCGAAGATAGGCGCGCACAGAATCGTGTATACTCAACTAAAGTGTTATTCAAAGCCAGAGCATCAAAAGACGACATCAGAGAGATCAGAATCGACATAAGTAAGGATGGATTGCAATCGGGATTGAATGCGGAATTCGCTGTCGGATCAAACGCTGCGACGCATTTGTCCAGTGATACCAGAGACCTAACGGTGGAGATACCACCTGTGGGTGGTCTTCATCAAATCCCCATAAGGTTACATCTTGTGAAGGACATCAGACGGAAAGGTAACGTGAATGTCATCCTGTTCAAGCTCGCTAATGAGACCGAAAGGTCACGTGAGAAGCGTGGCTACAGATCCTTTGACTTCGGGAATCTGCTCGATCTCAGTGTTGAAGAGCATAGCGACGGCCCAATTGATTGTGATGTGGCAGACATAAAGGGCTATGGTCTGTTGCCCAGGCCGACATCCAAGGATGGAAGGATAATTCTCCGCGACTACCTGGTCACGTCGACGCATATTCCCAAGCCCAAGACCGGTAGCCTGACGATACGCACCCTGTCTGGCAACCTCAAAGCGGAACTCGGTCAGGAGATACACGGATCCGTGGTGAGTTTCATCGAATCAAAGATAGAATCAGAAGGTAGCCGTTTGTACGGATTTCAGGTGAGGGCGATAGAAGAGCTGTTTAGGCAGATACATGGGGAGAAGAAACCGTGCATCATAATTGCCCGGACCGCAGCGGGAAAAACGGAGGCGTTCCTAGTGCCCATTCTCTCTAGGATAGTCTGGCTGAAGGAGCATGGGGTTAGAGGCACAAAGGCCTTGTTTTTCTACCCTACAAAGGCTCTTGCAAGCGATCAACTCCAACGGATCCTCGAGTTCGTTTCTTGGATTAACAATGACAGAGATTCATACGTCACTGTCGGCGTGTTCCATGGCGATATCGAAGAGAAACTGTCACTGAAGATTCCATTGCCCTTGAGGTGCGTGCGTCATGATCAAGAACTTGATGAAGAGAAGATCGCTCCTGCGGACATCAGATTGACGGTGGGAGAGGACGGGGAGTTGATTTGCCCGCGATGCAAGATCAAGTATCCATATGTCATCTTGGACAGATACAGCTCTACCGTTAATCCCCCTGACATCATGATCATGACGCCCGACATCGTCAACCGAATAATGATGTCAGATAGAAGCAGACATGTCTTTTTTGGTGCTTCATCTGACGTCAGAACCTGCCCTAGTTGTAGAATTGTGCTCAGGGAAGATCGCGAAACCTGCGATTCATGTGGTACACCGGCAGAGGTGATCCGAGTAAAACCAGACCGTCCGCCAGAAATGGTTGTGTTGGACGAACTGCATCTGTTCAATAGTATTTTCGGCGGGAACGTGTCTGGTGTTCTTGCCAGACTGTCAGCTCTGTTCGCCAAGTACAGAGGTTGTGAGTGGTCTTGGCGCCCCCAGTTTGTCGCCACCTCCGCCACCATAAAAAACCCAAGAGACTTCGGCAAGGACTTCTTCGGCATGCCTGTGAGCGTTATACAGACATCACGCGATGACTACGACTACAGCAAGACTTGGTCCAAGGTTGTCGTTTTCACAGCGCCTCGCGCCTACAGGATGATAAACACCGTGTCATATGCGATTTACACCATCTTGGCCAAAACGGATCTTCGTGTGTTGGTTTTTGTCAATTCGCTGGCTGTGAGCAGTATGCTTCTGAATGAAGTAAGGCATCGCCTTTCAGCAGATAGTGCAACCTCCCCTTTGCTTGATCTTGTGGACGGGCACTCTTCAAACTACACTAAGCAGGAAAGAGCTCTCGTTGAAGAAAAGTTCAATTCTGGAGCGATAAGAGTACTAGTGGCGACAAGCACTCTTGAGGTTGGTGTTGATTTCAGGGATCTCTCTGGGCTCATTCTCTATGGTGCACCATACAGTATCAACAACTACCTACAGAGAATAGGCAGGGCAGGGAGAAACAACGACGCTATGGTCCTCGCATTCCTGAATCCAGACGACCCCATAGATCTATACTACTTCAGGAACGCGATGGCGTTATCACGTGATCCCACCGCCATGGTCGAGTATCCACCCTTTCCAACAGGTAACCAAATCATGAGGGATAAACACGTGCTCTGCACCATCTACGATATCGCGAAAGCACATGGAAGGGACGAGGGGAGCCTGTTGGAGGAGTTGAGGTCAAGTGGTGTCTTCCATGACTCATGTCTAGGCAATCACTTGAATAGCATATGGAGTAAGGAGGATATCCAACATGCTCTCGACTTGTTACGTGATACGACCCAGGGAGTGCAGAAGAACGATCTGCCAGACTTCGTAAGGTCCAAGTTCAGCTTGCTCGACATCAGGAAGGTTGACCAAACCATCGAAGTGAAGTTCGAGGAGCCAAACCCTGCTCTCGGCAACAGGAGAAGGCAAGGCAATGCTACCCGTCCCTCGGGCACTTACCGCAGAAATAGGTGGCTAGATCCGAGAGACGCCGATACACTGCGGAGAATAAGAGGCTGGCGATGATGACTTATTATAGCGTTGAAGAAGATGTCTCAGAAGCTCTTGGGACATTCATGCTGCCCGACGATGGCCCTGCTATTTTCACGGGTCTATATCAGTTCAAGGATACTCTATACAAGACCCAGAGTATCGAACCGGGGCCGTCTCTGCCGATAAGTGAAGAGGAACTCAGAGTACTTGTGCGCAACTTCGAAAGAACATACGGGAAAGACCCAAAAATCGCATCAGTCCTCGAAGTGACGAAATTGAAAGACCTACTTTCCAAGCTAGAGCAGGTACGAGATCAGAATGCCAAAACTGACGTGATTGCCAATGAGTTTAATGTGAGTAGGATCAACGGAGTCACCGTACATTTCGCGAGTAACATATGCCAATTCTGGTGCGCCAGATGCAAGAGATTGTATTTCGAGGAGGAAGTGTTGCTTGACTCAGATTTCAACCTGTACAGGTGCCCGAGTTGCAGAAGGAGTCTGCAGGTCACGCCTGTCTGGGTTCTTCGGAAGGAAACAGGCAAGTCGCCAACAACTCCTTTGACGGTTTGGATACGCAGTCGTGGGATAAACGCATCCGATCTCTGGGAGGCGTGGAAGAGACACAGGGCACCACCGTGCCCAAAGTGCGATGGAGGCGAATTGAACATGTTCTATTCGAAGAACCCGGCGCGCCTAATGCAGAGCTCAAGGGTATCTTGTAGTAGCTGCAGGGCAGAGTTCCCTCTGTTCGGCGGGAACTATGTCCTCACCAACGCGACCGAAAATCTCACTCGACCATTCTTAGTATCCACGTATAACAGGAACTATCTTGAGATTGACTCACGCGACATCATGAGCCAAATCCGCGATTCCCCCTGTTTCGACGTCTCACTTGTCGAGAGGTTTCTGTATGCGCCCACGGTTCTGGTAAAAGAGATAGTCTTGGGATACTGGTATGGATTTAGAGTACCAATGCTCATAAAAGCCAGAAGATTCGGCAGGGATCTGAGAACCGGAGCCTTGTTCATAAGACTCAGAGAAGAGTACTTCGACCGTGCGTTGGACTACCTCAGAGTAGCGTACTCTGATCACCCTGTTCTTGGAGAGGTATATGAGAAACTGGACGGGAACAGCGAAGATCTGAGAAGGCTGGTTCTTCACAGTCTGGCACACGCTTTGATGGTTCAACTGCCGTCTATTTCTGGAATAAGCATAGATACTTTTTCATACATCTACGATGTGACAAACAACTCTGTGCTCATCTATGAGAAAGCCCCGGGCGGCATAGGTGCATGTGCCGGGTTGTCGAAGGAAGAGGAAGAGAGCAAGGAACCAATCGCATTGGAATTCTTCACGAAACTAAGGGAGACGTTGATGAAGTGCACATGTGATGACAGATGCAAGTATTGCATCGCCATCAGGGGGTGTCGAGAGTGGAATGACGCGTTGTCGCGATTCGCTCTAGGACCTCTTCTGCGCATTGACTCTGCAGATCTTTCGTGGGGGTTCTGAGACATGCCAGACACGGAGAAGATGACCAGAATACTCAGTTATCTTTCGAAATATTCCAGAGGATCATTAGATGAGATAAAGGAAAAAGCAGAGGTAGAGGGGCCTGTTTTGCTTCATCTCCTATGGTTAGGTTCAATGGGCTTCGTGAACAGAGAAGAGACGGTATCCAAGCACCCGGTGATCGACGCGCAATGGACGATCACGCCTGCAGGGAGATCCTTCTTGACATATGTCGAAACTCACAGGGGGGTTCCTGAGGCAGCTATTCCACGCATGCAGATACTCTTCGTGGCATCTGGCCGCATCAAAGACCAACTCTCGGCACTTGGGTTCTCATCACTGCAGGAAGCAATCTCAGACATCTTGGGCTCCGCCAAACGGGAGGTCTTGGTTTGTTCTCCATACTTGGATCAGGTCGTACTTCCACTAATGAGCAAAGTACCGAATCAAGCTACAGTTCGGATCCTAACTCAGGAATCAGAGGCTCCAATGCTGACGAGACTGGTAAGCCTCAACCCGAGGATCAAGATAAGGTCCGTAAAGGAGCGATCAGGAGGAGTCCAACTATACCAAGTCCATGCGAAGTTCGTATGTGTTGATAGGAGGTCGGTGGTTGTGATGTCGGCGAACATCAATGAACGCTCATTGTACTATAACTTCGAGCTAGGCATACTGGTAGAGGACGACAGAGTAGCTCACGATGTGGCGCAGATCTTCGACAGCGTATACGCGGAGGGTCGCGAAGTGCCCCAAGCCACATCGTGACGGTTATCCACGGCGACGAGACAATGAGGAAAGTAATCAGTCCCGTCGCGACTGAACAACCAGTCTCCAGATGACTGTTTCACAGAGCAGCCACAATAGATGGTGACATGTGAGTCAGACTCTATGTCACTGAAGCAGTTGCCTCGATAGTCTAATGTTGCCATGAGCGTCGACTTCGACTATTCCTAGGTTGCTCCTGATCCATCTGAACCAAGCAATAATGGTCTGCGCTCGCCTGCGCAAAGTGGTCCCTGTGAGGTCAGAGTTCTTTCTTATGATGTCGATGATATCCTCCATTGTGACGACCCTGGCAGGGTCAGCGGATATCTGAATGAATACTTCGTGCATAATGGGAAACTCCAAGAGCAACCGACACATGTGACTGGTCCTCTCGTGCGAAGGCAACCGAATATGGCGTTCTCCCTCCTCCGTGAGCCTGTACTTGTTTCCGTCTAATCTGACCAGGTCGAGCAACTGAGCCGCATGCCTGTAGTAGGAGCTTTGGCGCCTTACGAATCCGAAGACTTTGGCCATCTTCTGCGAGGTGTCATAGCCCTCAGAAACCCGGAAGGGGAATTCTATCAACTTGTCGACTGAATCAGCTTGGGGAACGAGAATTCTCCGCGTCGGCACCTCCCTGAGCTTCTTGATTGAGATCGGTTTCGACAGTCTAATCGTGTATCTGTTCACTCCCACGAGTTTGATTGCCTCAAGGCTAGTGCTCGGGTCAAAATCATACTCCCAGATGATGTACTCGTTCTGGTCTGGCTCAAAGCACAGGAACAGGTTCCTCACCGGTTCTATGTCACGAAACGTCCTGAAGGGATAGTATAGTTGTCGTTTGCTGAAGGAACTCGGGATGCCGACCTTCGCCTCAACCATCACCATTCTCTCTCGGCCTTCGTATCCGCCGTCTATCTCGATCTGCGCCTTGTTCACCGTTATCTCGTTGCCCCCAACATCAAAACTGAATCTCGGCGTTGTCCTCCTGCCCCTGACCGTCAAGTGCAACCCCGGTATTCCAGTAACGCCTTCCAGCAGTCCACTGGAGTGTGCATAGTCAAGATAGACCCCCTCACTTTCGATGTCGGAAGCGGACTTCGGAAAGGGGAATTGTGTGGTATGAACAATGGGCTGCTCTGGCAGCGGCTCTAACTCGTGGTAGCCATCTCCTTTGACTATGACATACTCGCTTCTGCTGACTGGCAACAAGAACAGCCCGTTATCCCTGAACACTGCCGGGAGGCTCTCAATGGTGTCCATCTTGGCCATGAGTCTAGGTTCCTCTTGGGTGATGCTCTTGATCTGTTTCGCAGAGACGCGATTCACGGGCTTAGACAGATCTAGCTTCAACTGTTGAACGATGTCCGCCCACTTCTCGACCTTGCGCTCTCTAGGCATCCTTGTGGTCAAGCCTGCTCAGCCAGCCGTCTTCCTCGGACCATGGGCGGTCGGTAGTTCACTATCACGAGTTCCTGTATCGCCCCGCGTTTGTTTCCAACACAACTTATAGATCTGGGAGCTTTCACAACGATCTTGTTGTGGAAGTACCGCCCGTACAAGGAGCGAAGGAATTCCTCGGAATGGGAGTTGCTCAGCATAACTTGGCACCTGCGTGCAGCCAGTGCCTTGAAGACCTTGGATAGTCTCTTCTGCTCCGAAATCCCGAAGCCCCCAGCAGTGTACCCGGTGAACGAAGCGGTGGCGCTAAGGGGCTGATACGGAGGGTCAAAATAGATGAAGTCTCGTCTCTTTGCATCCCCCACGCAGGATTCAAAGTCTTCACAACGCAGTTCGACTTTTCCTTCGTCGTTCAATGCTTTGTGGACAGATGTCAGATTGGAGTGATCAAAGAGCCTCGGGCTCCTATACTGTCCGAAAGGGACGTTGAACTTGCCACGGGAGTTCACCCTGTAGAGCCCGTTGTAGCAGGTCTTGTTCAGGTACACCAACAGTGCTGCCTTTCGGACGTCCGGCTCAGTCAGGAAGTTGTGACTCAGCGAGGTGGAGTTGAACTCCCTCCTGTGTCGGTCGTAGCTAGACTTGTCATTCACGTCCTTCTGTAGTCTCCCAAGCTCGGAGATGAGCCGGTCCAAGTCAATCTTGAGGGCGGCCCAGAGGTTCATCAGATCTTCGTTCCGATCTGAAAGCATGGCCCTCTTGATCTTGCCTTTGGAATAGAGGTCAAAGAATACGGCGCCCCCTCCCAGAAACGGCTCGAAGTATGTGCCGAAACTGGATGGATACAGGCTGGCGTACTGTCCCAAGAGTTGGGTCTTTCCTCCAGCCCACTTCAGGAAGGGGGCCGGTCGGCCATACGCACGATGTCGCTCAGAGCGTGTTGCTCCCACGTAATGTTCGCCAGAATGCACAGAACGATCTCTATTTATTCCTGTTTCACTGGAGGGTTCGTCCAAGAACCTCATCAAGGTCTGTTCTCAGGTACGGCATATGGTGGGCCATTATCACCGCCACGCTTCCTAGGGCAAGGGTCAGTTGAGAGAAAGTGAAAATGGAAAGGTGAGGGCAGATTACATTTTCTATCAACCCTGACTGCCCCGTGAGCCTTATCTGTGCCTGAAATTAGGCGCGGCAAGACTCTGAGCACCGCTATCCAAGGCGGTTCAGATGGCGGAATCAGCCAAAGATCTAGCCAATGAAAAGCACCAGATAGAGGCCCTCAGACGGTACTTCGTGAACCGAGACGACACCTACGCGGCCCAGAACCCAGACGGCTCCTACTATCGAGTCGAGGCACCATTGACAGATGACGTGCTCTTGTCGCACATCAAGGGAGATATCACTGTTGGCGTCTACCAGATCGAGCCCGAGAATAACACTGTGAAGTGGCTCTGCTTCGATGTTGACAGTAAGGAGATGGCCGAGGTCGAGAAACTCAGGGATTCCATAGTCGAGTCGGGTTTCTGCGAGGAGGACAATATCCTGGTCGAGGACACTGGCGGCCGGGGATACCACCTTTGGATCTTCTTCGACCCTCCGACACCAGCTCTTGTGGCCTACTACGTCGGGAGGAGGTTCGAACAACAGTCTAAGGTCAAGTGCGAGGTCTTTCCAAAGCAGAGGGTCGTTGAGGCTTTTGGTAACCTCGTTAAACTGCCCTTGGGCGTCCACAGAGAGACGGGGCAAAGATCCAGGTTCATAGGCGTCAGCTCGCTCGATGAGGTCGCTAGGGTCTCCGTTCCTGAGGAGGAGATAACTAAGGCAGTCCAGGAGGCTCAGAGGCGAGAATCCGGGTGGATGGAGAGGACCGCTTCGAAGGGCAGAGGTCATTCGGGTGAAGATCCTCCGTGCGTCAGGTTCTGGTTCTCAGGTGTCGACCCCGGAAATAGGAACAACGTTGCCATCAGGCTTGCCTCCTACTACAGGAACTTCGCAAAGCTCGACCTTGACACGACGCTCGCGCGCATGATGGAATGGAACGCGAGAAATGCCGAGCCGTTGCCCAGATCTGAGATAACTAGCATAGTCGGAAGCGCGGACAAAGGAGGCTACAACTACTCGTGTGAGGACGAGTTCTGGAAGGCTGGCTGCAACATCGAAGCGTGTCCGCTCAAGATCAGGGAGTTCCCGGTCGCAATTGGTCAGGTCAGCGATGACGTGAACCGGCGCGTGGATGAACTGATAGCAAAGGGGCCCATAGCCTTCGTTCAGTTCCTCCAGCAGTGCTTGGAATACAAGATGACGGGAGAATGGAAGAACCGCCTGTTCCTGACCAAGAGGTTCGCCTCGGTAATCCATCGCACGTCAATGACCAGGATATCAGCGCAGAGCGCAGCCGGTAAGAGCTGGATGCTGAGGATAGCTGAGCCGATACTGGGCGAAGGCCGGGTGGTTCGCCTTTCGTCCAGCACATTGAGCGCGTTCAGGCGGAAGCTCTGGAAGGGGTTCGACCCCAAGAACAAGCTGTTCATACTGCACGAGGAGCGCGCTGAGGAGGAGGACAAGGGCCCCACAATCAAGCTCCAGTTTGAGCTGACATACTCAGAGGACAGCGTCAAGTTCCAGTGGAGCGAGCCGGACGAGCACGGAAGCTGGGAGCCAGTCGAGGTCGAGCTGAAAGGCCCTCTCGGGTTCGTCACCACTTCGACAGAGGAGGAGATGAGCGCGCATGCTGAGACAAGGGAGGCCACAATCGCAGTCGACGAGTCGCGGGAGCAGGACAACCTGATACACTGGTGGAAGAGGTGGAGGAAGGAGGTTCCACCCAAAGAGCTTGAGCGAGAGGAGAAGGAGTTCGAAGTCCTGCGTGGCTACTTCGCTAGGCTGAGGCCGTGGAAGAGGATAATCATCCCTTTCCTAGACTACATTCGCTTCGAGTACTTCAAGGTCTTTGACAGGAGGAAGGAGGACGAGTTCCTCGGGTGGATTGAGGACGCTGCGATCTTGTTTCAGCCTTGGCTGCCGAGGGAATACGAGTTCGACACCCTGTACGCCCTTCCGTTCATCTTCGACTTCGTGTCGATCATATCTGATGAGATCATTGCTCAGACGCGGGGTGAACTGAAGGAAAGCGAGAGGGTTGTTCTGAACGTCCTGCTGAAGAACAAGGACAATCCGAGCCTGTTCAGGTATGGCGCGAGTGGCAGAGTCACCAAGATCAAAGGGTTGGGCACGAGCGAGCGCTATGATGAAGAGCCGATAGCCTTCAGATCAGATGAACTGGCCAAGCTCTCGGAGTTCTCGCGATGGACGAAGCCTTACGTCAGAAACTTGCTTAACAGTCTGGCGAGGAAGGGCTACCTTCAAACCCATGGGACAACGCGCGACCGCGTGTTCTCACTTGTCGAAAAAGGCGATGCGCGAAACGAATCCGGAGTTTCTAGGCTAATTCCGTCTCTAAGGTCAATTTCTGGGGAGATACCGATTCGCACATCCGAGGGGTTCCTAAGGGAGCTGCGCGAGTACGCTGAGCATGCGACCGGTAGAGAGATACAACGTGCACTCCTGGACAATGAAAATGTGCGAATTGAAATGAAGCCGGAAGACTGCCTGTTTCAACCTGAATGGCCGGAATCTAGGGAATTGATTCGCACATTGGGAAAATCGACAAAAGCCCCTCTGCCTGAAGGAGAGAAGACCGCTAAGATCACTGAGAAGGAACCCAGGGAGTTGCAATGGTCTGACTTCTCACTCATGATCCGTCTGCTTGAAGGAAGGAAAGTATCAGGAGGGCGAGCTAGGTTAGGTGATGAGTCGCACACTGTCAACCTGGACCAGGACGGAAGGATAGTAATTGAGTTCGCCCGGCCGATTAATTTGACGTGGGCCATGGTTTTCTTCGGCAACGTCAAAGGTGTTCGACTCATGGGCAAGGGAAGCAAGGCGACGGGCGTGGTCTTCGAGGATATTACCGCCCTGAAATTCTTCCACTCAGTCAATCGTTGGCCGGATAGGATCGAAGAGGTTCTCAAGATCGTCCAAGACTTGAAAGGGTGAGGTTGTAACTCGCCGGGACTACTGCGGTAGGACCTCGGGGGTCTGTGCCTTTCTCCATCAAGGGCGACATTCGTGGAAGTTTCTTCATAGCAGTGAGAGAACTGCTTGCGTGTGTGACTGATCTTAGACCCTTTTATGTTCTCGTAGGACCGGCTAGCTCTTTGTCCCTCCCTCTATCTCCCGTAGAGACTGCCTGTATTCCTCAACTTTCTTGTAGGCTCTCTCGAAATCCCAGACAGCGACTGGCAGAGGTCCAGCTCTACGGCCGAGTATCTTCGGCAAGGCCCGATCTTCGATTCTGGTCTTCAGGACTTCGTAACCTAAGTTCGGTAGGAATCCGGCAAGCTTGACCTCCCAACTCGGACTTAGCATAAGGGCTCCGAAGAAACCAATCCGAACAATGCCTACGACGTACTTCAGTACCTCTAATTCTTTGTCTATGCTGGGGACGGCCTCGCTTGCTTGGAGAAGTGCATTCTTTATTTCATCCATGTTTGCGAAGGCGTCCTCGCCTTTCGCCTCACGAATGTAGATCTCGAATGCCTCAAGCAAAGTTCTGGCCCTTTCGATGGCTCTATCGCGGTACATCTTGTCTACAGCTTCTTCACTGGGATTAACGGGGAAGCCCACGTTGAAGGCATCCCTTATCACCTCTCCGATCTCGATCGGAAAGACCGTCGATCTCGGCAATCTGATGCCAACTGTCGCAGCCAAGCCACCCCGTCCTCGATCATATTGAGGCGACCCGCATAGGCCATCGAGGGTCGGACCTATGAGGAAATCCGTGTATACATACAACACATCTGCAGCTACGACGGGCTTCTCTCGGGACATCTTTTTGAGTAGGTTGGCGAGCGGATCGTATCCAAAGACTCGGAGATAACTAAAGGCAACCCTAGGGATGTAATCTGGCTCGATCTTGGTTGCCCGGCCATCTCGAAACCATTTGAAATATTCCCCAGGAAGACGGCCTTTGAAGAGGCCTTTGCCCTCATTCAAGTACTCAGAGTACTTTCCTCCGGAGAGCACCTCTAAGAGAGCGCCTGTCCTAATTACGGTCGGGGGCTTCTTCTCGAGAAGGGGATCAAGGTATGAGAGCCCAACATACCGGGTAGGATAATCCAACAGAGGCACAACCCTTTTCTCCTCGAATTTCCTCTCCAACAGCATGGCTGCTGCTTCTGGGTCGAGGGACCCCAGACCGAATCTTTCCACTAGAGTTCGACCTTCTCTGAGATCAGGTACAGTTAGAACAACCTGCTTTCGAAAGGCCAGTAGAAGCCCAAGGGGGATTTTCCCGGAAAGAAATGCGTGTGTCTTCTCGAATTCGATCTTGTCCTCGTAGAAGATCGGGACGAGCTCCTTCACATCAAATCTGAGTCGATTTTCGTTACAGACTCTCAGGTAGTTGGATGCACGTTCCGTGGCTTTCTTCGCCTTTTCCTTCTCTTCAGCCGCGTATTCCTCTAACTCTCTCTGCTCCAGGGGAATCCTCTCGAATTGGTTCCGACAAGGAGGAAGATAAAAACCTGAGGCGATCTTCTTGGAATTCTCTCAAGCTTAACGCGCTGTGTTCTATCTCATGCCCATTGGCCTCTGCTGCTAGCGCGCCGCGCTAATCGAACAGGACCGCCGAGATCACTCAGAAGTTCCCGGAGGGGAGGTGGAGGGACTTCTCGAAGGAGGTCTTTCCAGACGACCTTCTCAAGCTGATTGTGCAACGTGGAGAACGAGATCGAAAGCGCCCAGGCAAGGCGAGGAGGAAGCGAAAACCCAAAGATAGCAAGCGGAGACGCAAGAAGTCGTAGGTCTGAGGGCTAAGATCCAGAGGGTTCGTGCTCTTGCCCTACTCCTACGCGACGCTAGTCCAGAAGAAGATGGCGAGATATTACAACAGAAAGCGCTGTCCGGTCTGCGGAAACCTAGGATCTGGCCCATACAGGAAGAAGATTAGGGGGCGTGAATATCTCTACTTCGCCCATTCGTTCAAGAACCCGGAGACTGGGGAACACTATCAGAAGTGGTGCTACATCGGCCCGGCGTCTGCGATTGAGAGCGCAGGAGGGATTCCGGCGTATCTTGAGGCAATAAGATTACATGCCCGTGTTGTCTCTTGGACATGAGACTGTTATCTAAGAAAATGATGCCTTATCTCGGCATTGGAGGGGACCCGGTTAATATGCTCCCCACGAAAAACTCACTGTGGCTGGAGGGGGTCTCGCGACATCACAACGAAG
>Ga0172365_10002114_pt1 | contig 14523 bp, 12 predicted proteins | sample LakKivSesite48cm_FD_114535 | JGI IMG/M metagenome (GOLD analysis project Ga0172365, IMG submission 114535) | Sediment microbial communities from Lake Kivu, Rwanda - Sediment site 48cm | ecosystem: Environmental > Aquatic > Freshwater > Lake > Sediment | place: Rwanda: Western Province, Lake...
CATTGGGGCGGTGGTGGGGGTGGCAGACATTGGGGTGGTGGTGGGGGTGGCAGGCATTGGGGCGGTGGTGGGGGTGGCAGACATTGACTCTTATAATTAGGTGCGTGTGATATCAAATGATTAAAAAGGTGAAGAATGATAGAGATGCGGTGGTTATTGGTTGGTGCGGGTGGTTGGATCGGTCAGCAAGTTTTGGAGATATTACAGAAAGATCATGAAGTTATTTCAAATCAGCAACATTTTGGAAATCGGGCTTCTTATGAAATAAGACAATTACTAGATGAAACAAATCCTGACCGTGTATTTGTTTGTTTAGGTCGTGCTTATTTACCGGAACATCGTCGTCCAGCGGGTTTTGTAGCAGGCGGTATTTCAGGAACGATTGATGATTTGGAGCATCCAACAGCATTACCGATTAATATTCAAGATAACTTATATTTACCAATTTTATTCGCCGAAGAATGTAAAAAACGTAATATTCACTGCACTTATATGGGAACGGGTTGTATCTATGAATACGATGGAGTTCATATTGAAGGATTTACGGAAGAGGATGAGCCAAATTATGTTGGTTCATCTTATTCTGTTGTAAAGTCTTATACGGACCGTTTGATGAAAGAATTATATCACGATAGTTGTTTGACATTGCGAATTCGAATGCCAATTGTTGGTGATTTGAATCCAAGAAATTTTATCACAAAAATCTTAAAATATGAGAAGATTGTGTCAATACCGAATTCAATGTCAGTATTACCGGAGTTATTACCAATTGCGGTGGAATTAGCAATTAGAAAGGAAACTGGTTTATTAAATTTGACGAATCATGGGTTGATGAGTCATCGAGAAGTTTTGGAAACAGTTGCCCGTCATTGGGGAATTCAGTTGAAATGCGAATTTATTTCAGGCGATTTATCCCATTTAAGAGCACGACGTTCTAACAACTTTTTAAATACTAACCGCTTGCGCCAGTTGGCTCCTCAGACACGGTCGTTAGAGGAGTCATTCGAGTGGTTGTTGTCATCGGTGCCGAAGCCACCGGAAGAACAATTGCGTCTTTTAGGTTATCTAAAACCAGAGGAACGGCAGGAAGGGGAATCCGTTTCCAGTAGTTCATAAAAGGTCCAATCACTTGATTTAATACAGTTGAGATGGCATTCAAGAGATGAATGCGATTCGCCCAATGATGATATGCGGGAGGTTTCGGTTTTCCAGCACATTTACAACCACTTTTTACTTTTGCTTGTTCGGCTTTGGCTTCACGGTCTTCTTTGAGGATAGCAGTATGAAGACAACGCCAATGTGCGGGCCACTCTACCCAAAGAGTCAATACTTCTTCATTATCTTTGAAGACGGGATGAAGAACAGTTGGATTAATGGGTTGATTAAACCAGGAGAGAACTGCTGAACGACGTTTTCCCCATTCATTATGAAGAGGAACTAATTGGACGGCAGTAAATTGTTCTCGTGGTTTTTTGAGATAACCAAGGAAGAGAGAAAGAATAATACCAACATCGGGGTGAAATAAACCGTGTGGAATTAATATTTTCATATCATCAAGAAGAAACTCAATGACCTGATTTACAGAAGCAGATTTCCATTCATCTGGGGTTGGCATATCTTTAAACTAATCAAGAAAAATAAAACATTTTTATTCCGCAATAGCGTTTATCTTTTTTTTAAATAATCTCATTTTTTGTAAATTATGAATATCCCTGATTTGTCTTTATTTTTTCACGATAACAATGTGAAGATTTTCGAGAAGAAGACAGACATTTACGATCAAATCACTTCTTTTTTAGATTCACATAATGAGGATGCCTTTTATATTGTTGATTTAAGTCATATTCTACACCAATTTTTACGTTGGAAACAATTATTGCCAAATATTACTCCTTATTATGCGATGAAGTGTAATCCAAATCCAATTATTTTGCGATTTCTTGCTTTATTAGGTTGTGGTTTTGATTGTGCGAGCCGAGAAGAAATTTCTGCTATTAAAGAACACGGTGTGAATCCCGAAGTCATCATTTATGCGAATCCTTGTAAGGAAAGCGGACAAATTAAATATGCTCGTTCGCAAGATGTTGATATTTTAGTTTTTGATGATGTAAATGAGTTATATAAAATTAAGTTATATCATCCGTATGCGAAATTAGTTTTACGTATTGCTACCGATGACCGTCATAGTAAATGTCGTTTTTCCTGTAAGTTTGGTTGTTCCGTTGATGAAAAAACCATTCAAAATATTTTATCAGTTTGTAAAGCCTTAAACTTAAAATTATGTGGAGTTAGTTTTCACGTTGGTAGTGGATGTCAATCCGTTGAATCTTATCGTAAAGCCATTCAAGACTCTGCGAAGGTATTTCAATTAGCCGAACAAGAAGGTTTTCATATGTATCTCTTAGATATTGGTGGTGGATTTCCTGGAATGGATGCGATGCCTCCTCTTAGTGAAGAAGGTGTATTCTCTACGAAAATAGAAAACCCGAATTGTATTTCATTCGAAACCATTGCCCTATCGATTCGAGATACATTAACAGAAGTGTTTCCAAGTGAAAAACTATCGAGTATGAAATTAATTGCTGAACCAGGTCGTTATTTTGTTTCGGGTTCTCATACTTTATGTTTAAATGTGATTAGCAAAAAAGAACGTTTCAATCAAGAAACCAAAGAAAAGGAATTTACTTATTATATGAATGAAGGTGTCTATGGAAGTTTTAATTGTATATTTTTCGATCACGCACATCCCGATTTGTATCCCTATAATGAACGAGATGGAACAAGATATAAATCAACCGTTTTTGGTCCTACCTGTGATTCGATGGATATCATTCATCAATCGATTGATTTGCCAGAATTAGCAATTGGAGAATGGTGTTTCGTCCCAAATTTTGGGGCTTATACATTAGCGGCAGCCAGTAATTTTAATGGATTTCAAAAAACAAAATGTTTTTATGTATTTCAATATCCAACTTTACAAGAAATTTAATTTAATTTTTGAGATGAAACCTCAAAAATTATTTATTCATTTTCCGCAAAATCCTCTTCTTCCTCTTCCATGACTTCTTTCTCCCAATCATCATCTGTTTTCTCTTCCTGAGACTGAATCCAAGAAACAGGGGTTTGTGCGGAATGAGTCCAAAACTCACCCCAACTAACCCACCACTCTAAAACAATTCCAGGAATACGACCCGGCGCAGAATTTTCCCAAATCACTTTCTGGTCGTCAATTCGCCGATTCGGCAACTGCTCTCGTAAAAGACCCAAAAATTCCTGAATTAAATTATCCCAAGTGCTACCACGCTCCTCACGAACACGAATATCACTATATCGAATTACCATCTCGTGTGCTCCCGCTCTCAAAATCAAACCAAATTGCTCTCGACGTAAAGAACGAATCACTCGATGAAATACCGATTCCAAACCATATGAATGAAGAACAGACGTCCCATCCAATAATGAACCAAATAAAAATGGAATTAAATGATCGTGATATAAAGGAATCACCGCAAGCACTGCCTCCTTCTCTCCATGAAATGCCGCACAACGAACATTCCACTTCCATTGATGAAAAATTTTTTGCGTAAAAAAATGAACGTGTTCCATTAACTCCCAACGATTATTTCCAGTATTTTGATTTCCATAAAACCGATTCGAAACCATCTGTGTATCCGTATGCCACTCATTACGATGAAATCCATTCGATTCCGTATCATCTTGATAATACCGATTACGATAAGATTGAATATTCACAACTCGTGGTAAATCTAAAATCCAATCACTCCACGTTTTCACACAATATTTTGGACTAAACCATAAACCTGGATTTCCATACTCTGACCCATACTTTTGGATATTCATTAAAGTCATATCCGTCGTTTGAAGAATCTCACTCAAAAATGAACGTTTCTTATGAAACTCAAACTCATAAGTCTTCATATCACTGATACGTTGTGATTCATCTTTATTCCAAACCGTTCGGTGTTTTGATGTTCGGCAGTATTCATAAATACCACCTAAAACTGGATCGCATTTCATTTTATATATTCATTCTCTCATCACTTCTTTTAAATCAATTTTTCAAATATGAAGAATAAGAAATCAAAAATAGTTCCTTTTTCTCTTTAAAATTCTCAACCACCGAACTATCCCAACCCTCCCAAAAAGACCCCCAATTTTCTCCAATATTCTCAATTTTATCTTGAATCTGTTCCTGAATTGGGTTCAACCATTCTTTACGTTTATCTGTCTCAATTCCTAATTCTAAAAGTTCTAACGTAAAACTACATTCTAATTCCCATAAATATGTTAAAGAATCCTCCGGAATCTTCTTTCTTTCTAATCTCCTCTGGCACGCCGTATATCGTGCTACAATTTGCTCGTTTAATGGTATATTTAACTCTATTTTTTCATCAAATCCCTGTAATATTCCCAAAATACGACCAATTCGTCCAGTATAACAAACATTATGACTTTGTCGAACCTCTTCTGGCAATATACTTAATAATGATTGACGTTCTTGTTTTTTCATTTCACGAATTCGCCCCCAGAATGCTTTCCATAAATCACCCACGGATATTTTCACAGCACTTTTTAAAGACCGCATATTCCATTCTTCTGCGATAATAAACCGCACATCTTGGGGAACATTCCATTTTTCCGCTTCTTCTAATAATTCTTCTTTTGTTTCCGGATCCAAGCAATGATCGTTTTCATTCATTAAACGATTTACATTTAATATTAAACTTGTATCAATATGATGAACGTTTTGAGGGTCGTCGTAAATAGGAGGTAATGATTTGATTTCACCTTTTTGTAAAGCATCTAATGCTCTTTGGCGTGCTCCGCTTACCCAAATATCGTGAAATCGTTCTTCAATAAAATCCAAAAACTCTTGACTCGGTTTTAAATCAGGATTTCCTTGATAATCTAAATCGTTTAAGTTATGACATCGCATCAAACTTTCCTCATCAATTTCTTTTAATTGATTATGTGCCATTAGACAAACTTGTAAAGTTGATGGAAAAGAACCAATTGATTGAATTAAGTTTTTACTAACTTCTAATATTTCTAATTGAGGAGGTAATTCTGGTAAATTTCCAATTCGATTATCACGAATACGAAATTCTAATAATGATTCTGGTAGTTTTTCCACAACTGTTAATTGATTTTCGCTAATATCTAAAATCTGTAATTTATCTTGTTGAATACTACTCCAATCAAAGAATCGTATTCGATTATTATGAAGTCGAAGTGTTTCCAATGATGTTAATACTTGATTCGGTTTCCATTCAGTTAAACAATTATAACCTGCGTTAATATTTTCAATATTTTTTGGTATCATTTTCGGTAATTTTACGATTTGATTTCCACGGCACATTAATCCGTTTAATGTAGATGGAAGACGTTCAGGAAGACGAGATAGTTTATTAACCGCAACATTTAGTAATTCCAGATTTTTCGGTAAAGGATAATCAATCGTGCTACCTTCATAAAAATCATAAATCGTATTATAACTTAAATCAATATACTCAACCCAATCAGGAAATTCAAACCGATGATTTTCATAATGGTCTTCACTGATAGCATAATATAATTCACTTAAATTACAATATTTCAAGATGGCGTGTGTATGATGTGATTGAATAACTTTTGGATGAGGTAATTGATTAAAATACCAATGGAATTCCCACGGGTTTGGCATCTTACCGCTTACACATAATTAATTCATTACTTTTAAACGATAGTAAAAGTAATCATAATTTAAATCTTCTTCGCCCATTTATCTCCTAACTCCTTCACAATTCTATCAAATTCCGTTCGGTTATTCATCCAATCACGTGCAGCCTGACCGTTTAATGGAGAACTCGGGTTGGGATCCGTTAAAAGGCTCGAAATCGATAGAATAATTTTCGGTAAAGTAAGCACAGGCGTCCATTGATTTTGTAAAATATCTAAACAAATACTCCCTCCAACTGCTGAAATATTTGGATGATACATTGGTGTTTCAAAACTTACTAATGGTGCTTTCATAGGAAATTCCTGTGGAAAATGAATTTTTAATTTATAAAGATAACCAAAATACGGGCTATCCCCAGGACCTGGAAATAATGCTTCCCATTCCTGGATATTGCCCTCTTTCTTTGGATGAACTTCAATTCCTGTCTCTTCTTTGAACTTCTGGCATTCTTCCACCTCTTTTTGGATTCTTTTTAAAAGACGAGTCGCCGACATTTGAATGAAACGTTTCATTCAAAAATAAAAATCAATTTTTTTGTGAATCGATTTCTTTCATTTGTTGGAGAACTTCTAAGGTTTCTTCATCCCACCATTGTCTAAAATCCACATTTTCATCATTATTTGACTCTCTCCATTTTGCTCCCGTCATTGGACGTCTTTCTCCCGTTCCTGATGCGCTTAAACCTCCGTGCTGTTTCCAACGCATCGCATAAATAATAAAAACACTTGGCAAATCCATACACTCATCCCACCGTCCGCTCAAAAATGATCGATATTCACCTCTCGTTTCCTTTGGGTCAAATGGTTGATTTAACCAAGCACGTCGCCAAAATGCCATACTCGCCTCTCCCAATGCCAACCGTCCATCCGTCAAAAAACCACTCTTCTCCTCATGAACGTCATAACCCGCCACCAATGACGTCCCCACTATCAATTTGTTTCGATAAGTTAAAAGTATCTTCACTCTTGACATTAAACTAGTTGGAGGATAATAATCGTCATCATCGAAGCACGCTATGATATTTCCTCTTCCTAACTCACATCCCAAATTGCGTTTATAAGCAATCGTCTGGGGTTTTCCATCAAGTGTTGGTTTTACTTTCACATAGCGCACTTCCAACCCTCCTACTTCGCTCGGTTTAGGAATATCTTCCGTATCAATTGTCCTCCTCCGGTAGGGTGAATCCGGATATTCGCTCCAATCTTCTTCTAAAATAATCCATTCGATTTTATTTAAAGGATACCATTGAGTAAGAACATTTCGTATCGTCCAAGGAAAAAGATGTGCTCGTCCCCATGTCGGTGTAATAATGCTAACTTTCGGTAATTCATTTTCCGCATAATTTGGTAATGGCACTCTTAACTCTCCCTCTTCGCCCTTTTCCATTTTCGGTTTCGGTATTCCCCAAGGGGTATGAAGCATCGGTGTATAATCTACTTGACATCCTTCAATGTCCGAGAAATCCCCTCTTTGGATCACACGTATATTACGAATCGCATAGCACGGCTCTTTTGGATGGATTTGCTCCACAAAAAACTTATCTACTTCATATCCATTTCGGTAAGGTAATTCACCCGACATAAATTGTTTTAATAAATCTGGCATCGTATCATCTCTCAAACAAATCAAATAAGCGTGTGTCGTCCATACAACAGCACGAATCCACTCCGCAGGCAATTGCTTCAACTTACCATTCTCCCAATGACTTGCCTCCTGAATCGGGTCTTCCCAAGTCCAATGAATTTGACCCCCTAAATATGCCATTTTCGCATCAAATGGTATCACCGGGAAATTAGTATGCGAACCAATCCATTGAGCGTCATCCTCCACAACACAAAGCCACTCAATTCCCTCCTCCTTTGCCTTACGCCATAATGACGCATGTGATTCCCAACATCCCTGCTTTCCATCGCTCTCGTGTCTATCAACAATAAACCAATTTAAAGAGAGACCACGTGCTTTCCAGTCTTTTTCCATACGATTGCGACGGTCAGCACGATGACGACAAGAGATACCCCAAATGGGAACATCTTTTTGAAGGACAGTCATATTGAATTGACCGAATGGCATTTTCAAAGAAGATGTGGATAAAGTCGCTGGACGACGCTTGGATTGCTTTCCCATTTTGTGTCTATGACTGATAATTAATTAACAATTTAAGCGAACTCTTTTAAATACCGTAATTGATGAGTGCTTCCATCGGGAACGCATCAAGGACTTGTCGAAGATGTTTTCCGGTAATAATATTTTCGCAGATATTGCGAAGATGTTCTTGTTGTAGATAGAATGGATATCGTAATTTCATCGTAAAACCATCTTCCAAATCGATTTCTCCGTGATGGAGATGACACGTTTTTGCGAAGATTTGTTGGATAAAATCGAGTTTGCTGAGGTTGGTAGAATGATACATTCTACGAACAGCAATGAGAACATCAATCAATTTACTCTTCTGTTCTTCCAAAGGTGCTTCCTCTAATGCGTAATATTCTTCAATGAGTTGATCCATATCGCCGACGTCATTCCAGTCATTATTTTGATTTTCCCAAATCATAACAGCATCATAATTCGCAGAAATGATTTCTGTCAGGAAACTTTTGGCTATAATAATATCGTCCTTTGTCATTTTTAATTTAAAAGTGATAATACGATGAAAGTTTCATTTTTTCTAAAAAAAGTGATTTAGAAAAGATCATAAAGAGGGAAGATTAAAGAATGGGTATTCCTCAGTTATTTTCGAAAATCGTTCAGGAGAATCCTGATATTATTTCAGCCCCGACATCAAATAAGAAGCCAGTTCATACTTTTTATTTGGATTACAATGCGCTTGTTTATCAGGTATGGCATCTTATTCAGGAGGAGGAGCATACACAGGAGAGAACAGAGCGAGAGTGGGAGTTATATTTGATGGATAAGGTAAGTGAATACACGGCTGATTTGATTGCTTGGGTAAATCCGACACATCGAGCAGTTATCTCGATTGATGGTGTTGTTCCAAGAGCGAAGATGGAGCAACAGCGTCATCGTCGTTATAAACTTCCGTGGGTTCGAGAGTATGAGAGAGTTCTTTTTACGACTTCGAAAGAGGGTATTCAGCCGATATTCGATACAGCCAAAATTACGGTAGGGACGTCATTTTGGACGGAAATGGTGGAAAACTTGATTGGAACGATTAAGCAAGGACGTTTTAGTCCAAGTTATTGTCATAATCGAGGTATTTTACCGATGATTCCGGAACAGGATTTGATGGGCGGGATAGAGATTGAGATTCAGGACGCCCAGACGAAGGGTGAAGGAGAGCATAAAATCATTGCGAATATCCTGAGTAATCCGGTCAAAGACCAGATTTTAATATATGGATTAGATGCTGATTTATTGCTATTAACTTTGAGAGCGTCTTTGGTGAGTCCAAATATTGCGATTTTGAGAGAGAGCACGACTCAGCGAGCGGATCAGGAGGCACAAACGTCAAGAATGCCAAAATGGGGGACACCTTTTTTCTGGGTGGATATTCCTAAGTTTCGTCAGCATTGGGTTCAGCGAATCGTAATGATTGGGAGTGAGCCACCCAAAACGAAAGTGCCACAGAGACAAAAGCCCCAACAGTGGTCTCACGAATCATTGATTGCTGATGCGATGGTATTGTATTGTTTTGTAGGAAATGATTTCTTGCCACAGCAACCATCTTTGGAGGTAGATGTAATTGATAATTTGTGGAGAGCATATACAACAGTGCGAATGTTTCGTCAAGACCCTTGGTCGTTAGTAGATTTAACAAAGAATGAGATTCGATGGGATTTTGTGATGGAATTGGTGAAGCGATTATTTTACAGTGAGATTCATCAGTGTAAGTATTTACAGAACCGTCGTCGTATGAAGAGTCGTAGTCGTCGAGCGAATGTAGATGAGGAGACAAATGTGCCAATTCTATTTGGAGAGTCGATGACATTAGATGATTCGAAGTTTCAGTGGGAACGTATTTGGGGAAATGAGTATTTACGTTCTTGTTTTGAATGGACGGATTGGACGCATCCGCAGGCGGTGGATCAATATCACAAAGTTCATTTCGATTGGGAGTCAAGTCAAATTCAGCAAGATTTTGCTCGTTCTCGAATGGGACAGCGTGTTTGTCGAGAATATTGTCGAATGCTTGATTTTGTTTTCCATTACTATTGGCGAGAAGTCCCTTGTTGGGAGTCCTATTATTCTTATGGCAGTGCGCCTTTATTTGCTGATTTATTCCAATATTTGGAGTCAGTCGATAGAGAACGAATGAAATGGGAAGCGCAAGTGAATATTCCAACGGCGTTAGGTCAAGGGATATGGGTTTTATGCCCTTCATATTCGACGATAATGATTTTGAAGAAGCCGGAAACAATTCGAATGGGAGAGTGGGAAGCGCCAGAGCGAGTTGGATTGAATGGTGCTGATCGATATTTGTTAAGCCACGCAGAGCCGAAATTGCCACCTGGTAAGTTTTCATATTGGATGGAAGTGGTAAAGCGAGATGGTTCTCCTGAACTATTAGAACTTCATCCTATTCGTAAGTTCAAGATGAAGGCACGATAAATTTTATTCATTGTTTTTTTATCATAACTCATTAGAGAGATATGATTCAACAAGTTATTCAAGAATTTGATTGGCGTCGTGATTGGATGTTATGGCTCATAGGAATGATGTTTGTATTAGTTTTATTTTTCGAATGGCGTCTTCGTTTTCGAACATTACAAGAGAACTTTTTAGGGAATGCACCATCTTTTTCGATTACTGAGGAAGTTCCCAGAGATATTCATCAACCAATGTATTTACCTTGGCGTGATTGGAAACGTCCTTCCAGTATCCCAACCTTAGTGCCATCTGTAAGTAATCCAGGGGGCGTTAATTTTGATGGAGATTCTCAATTACGAGGAGGACGTTGGGGATGGGCGCCGCCGATGCCAGCCGTAGAAGCAGCAACACCTGTTGAAGCCACCGCTAACCAATCGAAAGCATCTTTGGTGAATGCTAACGCTGGACCTCAATTAGTAGGAATGGTGAGCCAATTAGGGACAAGCATAGACAACTGCAAACAAGATATGTTCGAAGAAACGGCAATTCCCAGGAATGTTTATTCATGGCAATCAGGGAGAACACGTGTTTCTCTTACGAATTATTAGCCCAAGTGATAGAACCGGAACGGTTTAAAACACCTAAGGGAGTCGGCTTTTTCGTATAATGAAGTCGAGATGTTCCTCGATGATGAAGAATAGGACGACGAATATATTGGCGAGGAGGCGGAGGTGGGGGTGGAGGAGGTAAATCTGTTGAATTCGGTCCATTCCATCCCCAACCAAGCGCATTCGCAGTAGTCCCCATAAAGAATGGCGTTGCTTGATATAAAATTTTATTTTGAAGATTTTGAGGAATTTGATTGAAATCAATCAATTTGCGATTTCTCTCATAAGATTGTCGCATTTGCGGATATTTCACAAAGATGGCTTCCAATGTTGTTTCACGCTCATTATCATCACATAATTTGACAATAAAATTCCAAGGAATATTTTCCCAACAACTGGGAATGGTATCACTGGTATCACCGGACCAGATTTTGGCTTCTAACTCTTCACGAGGACCACTTCTCATGCATCGATTCAGGAGTCGATTTTGAAGACTCCATACTTCTACACGGGGAGTTGTAAGTTGTAAATAATCGTGGTCGTTCGTCAAAATAAAGACCCATCGCATAGGATTCATCTTTTGAAAAGTCCGGGTAAGAACTGCTACTAAATCATCTGCTTCTGCTTCTTCAACTTTCATCACATGAAAACCATGTCTTGTCTCCAAACTTGGAATAAGAGTTTGATAAATGTTCCGGAAAACAGGACCGACCTGAAACTTTCGATTCATAAATCGACAAATCGTTTTGCGGTTGCTTTTATAATTGGGGTAAATATTCATTCGCCAAATACGCTCTCGGGGACAATCTCGACAAAAAATTACATGTGAAAATGGAATGTTATATCGAGCACGGAATCGATCCACACTGCTAAGATAATTTTGCGTGAATCGGTTCATAAATTCAACATTTGTCGTCCAATCATAATTCTCATCAAAATTGGCTTCCGGATGAAGTTTGTGATACCAAATTTGAGTAGAGAAGAATCGGTAGAAACTAAGATAACTCGTATCTACAAGAAGAATAGGGGTATCGTCATCGTGATACCAGATGTCAGGGATTTTAAAGACATCATTTTCGACAAGATTCGGCGGAGGCGCCGAGAAACCTGGTGGCGGAGTAATCATTGTATAATCCTTTTTAATCAGTTCTTTTTTAAAATCAATTTTTTAAAGAAGAAGAAGAATCAAAACATTTTTTTTCTCAGGAAGAGTTAGAACCCACCCCTTCTCATCGGGTTCTTAAAACGGTCAAAATGAACCGTATCCCACATTTTGATATACAAACGACCACGTCATGGTTGCCATTTATATTAAATCATTCAAAAAATCAATTCGAATGGTTAGAACAACTGCCAGTATCTAACAAAAAATGGTCGGGTGGAAAGTTTAAAGTAAAGAGGCGTGGAGTTGGTATCCCAATACCCAAGAAAAATATGGGCTGGGTTATCTATGGCTCGAAACAATGCTCTTTTTGTGTAAATGCTAAAACTTGGTTTGATTATCGTCAAATCCCCGTTCATTATTACGATATCGATGAACTCATTGAAAATAAATTTATTCAAGATCGTGAAGATCTCTTTAAACGTCTTGGCGAAGATCGTATCAAAGACCAAAAAACAATACCCATTATTTTCTATAAAAGAGAGTTAATTGGAGGATATACTGACCTCCTCATTTATGCCAAAAATAATCAAATTAACTAATTCTAATTAATTACGTATTATCAAAATAGATTCATACCAATTGTAAATAAAAACTATTTATATCATAGGAAGATGAATATAAATCCCCCCAATAAATGGTTCGAGTCCATCGGTTTTCTTGATGTTGAGGGCAAACAATTAAATCCTTGGACGAATCTTCCCTATCAAAACCTATATGTGAATGCGAATAAACTCCCTAACACGTATTCTGGATATAATACTACCATTCGTGAGAAATTACCCGTTTATCAAAAGTATAAAGAGTTTTTGGAGACCTTGGGAACGCATCCTGTTGTTTTTGTCACATCCGGAACTGGTTCTGGAAAAACCGTCATGGTTCCTCGTTTCTTAGAGCATTTGTATAACTATCAAGCCAAAATAATTGTCACCATTCCTCGTCAAGAATCCGTTCGTGAAATGGCAATTTATCAAGCAAAATTGAATGATGTTGTTCTTGGTGAGGAAATTGGATACGCATTTCGTGGAGATAAAGCATATTCCCCTGAAAAAACACGTCTTCTGTTCGCCACAGATGGTCTTCTCGTTAGAAAACTTCTTCAAGATCCGCTTCTTACTGGATATCAAGCCGTAATTGTTGATGAAGCCCATGAAAGAAACGTTCAAATCGATTTCCTTTTGTATTTATTACGACGTGTTTTCCAATATCGTAAAGACTTCCGTCTTGTCATTATGTCAGCTGAAGCACCTGTCACTCTTTTTCAAAAATATTTTGCTGGAAAGCAATATAACTTTATTGAAATCAATGCTGGTTCGAAAACATCGTTCCCCATTGAAGACATTTATTTGGAAAACCCACTCACAAATCCCGAAGAATATCTCCCTGCCAGTATTGACCGCATTATCGATTTACTGGCTAATACTAAAAAAGGGGATATTCTTGCTTTTGTGAGTTCTTCTAGTGAAGCCCTGAAAGGTTGTCGTCAATTACGCTCCAAACTAGAAAAATTAGGCGGTCAAACCTCCTTCACCGTTGAATTGGAATCTGGAGACGAAGAAGCCCTTGTTCTCTTCTGCGGACAAGGCTCCGCTAATATGTCTAACCGCAATAAAAAATTACTTCTTCAAGCCAAAGCATATACCGAAGAATTAAATACTCGCACACAAAAGCACTTTAATCGTCGTATCACATTTGTCACCAATGTTGCTGAATCCAGTATCACCCTTGAAGGTTATACTTACGTCATTGATAATGGATATGCTTTGGTTGATTCTTATGATCCGGAACATCTGTCTTCACATCTTCGTTTGGAAAGAATTTCCCGAGCACAACAAATCCAAAGACGAGGTCGTGTCGGTCGTGTTGGTCCGGGTCTCGCCTACTATCTCTATACAATGAAAGAAGCAGAGAAATTTTCAGCATTCCCCCCTTCACAAATTAGTCGTAGTGATTTATCCGAGAATATCTTAAACTTTATGATTTTACCGGAAATCAATACGGTTCAAGACCTTGGAAAACTTCTCAATGAGTTAATTGAACCACCTAAATTAATATCAGTTGAAGCAGCATTACTTCAATTGAAAGTTCTTGGTTGGCTTAATCAAGATTTTATCCCATTTGAAGCCAAAAAATTAACAGAATTAACCGGAACGTTCAGTGAGAGGGGTATATTTATGAATCGGACATTTAAAGGGGCAGTGAGTGCGCCAACAGCGGAGGCTATTTACGCAGCGTGGAACAATCATGTTGCGAATGAGGTTTGTGGTATTTTATCAATGATTGAGGCAACAAGAGGGGGTGATTTAGGTAAATTGGTTGAACCACAGGCGAGACAACAACAGAACCCGAAACAGACGAAAGAGCGCCAAAAGTATCATTCGAAGGAGGGAATGTGGATTACCCTTTACCAGATGTGGGATGCTTATCGAAATCCAAATAAACCGAAGAATTGGTTTGATAAAACAGGA
>Ga0172365_10002122_pt1 | contig 14499 bp, 12 predicted proteins | sample LakKivSesite48cm_FD_114535 | JGI IMG/M metagenome (GOLD analysis project Ga0172365, IMG submission 114535) | Sediment microbial communities from Lake Kivu, Rwanda - Sediment site 48cm | ecosystem: Environmental > Aquatic > Freshwater > Lake > Sediment | place: Rwanda: Western Province, Lake...
CCCCGAAAGGAAAAAAGGTCAGCTTTTCGTTCGACTTGCATGTGTTAGGCACGCCGCCAGCGTTTGTCCTGAGCCAGGATCAAACTCTCCGTATTTCTGAGGACGATTAAGGATACTGAATAAATCCAGGCTCCTCTTTCATCCTCATCCTGATAAGACTACCCCTGGGAGAGGGGAGTCTTGATTAAATTTGTGAACATCTGGTTGGGCACTATATAATTATCAAAGAACATAAGATGAGTCAGGGGGAAATCCCCCTGAAACCCCCTTATTCTACGACTATAAATTCAAACTATCTGGTTTAATTTATTGATATTTCTTTGTTAGAAGGAATAAATTCCTTACCCCAGCGGAATTTGTTAGAAATTCTGCTGGGGTAAAGTGACAGAATACATACTAACAAAGATAATATGCCTTGTCAAGGGTTATCTTTCTAGGTTTAGATAAAAAATTTAATATCTTCTTCTTTTCTAAAACCTTTCCTCTAGCGATTATAATTATAGTATATTTAGCGGGAAAGTGCAAGGGGGGAATAAATTATATTTTAAAAAATTCCACCCAAAAAATATTTATGTACCCGTAAATCATTGGTTAATTCTGGGTGAAAAGATGATACGAGTATATTTTCTTGTCGGGCCATTACAATTTTTCCATTAAATTGAGCTAAAATTTTTACTTCGCTTCCTACCTTCTTAATGTAAGGAGCTCTTATAAATACTGCCTTAAAAGGTTTCCCGGTAAAACCTTCAATCTTTAAATCAACTTCGAAACTATCTACCTGTCTTCCAAAGGCATTTCTTTTTACCACAATATCTATTAAATTAAACTTTATCTGTTCACTATCTTGTATCTCTTGGGCTAATAAAATCATTCCTGCACAGGTCCCAAATATCGGCATCCCTTCTCGACCTCGCTTGATAATAGCTTGGTCTAATCCATATATTATTGCCAATTTACCAATAGCAATACTCTCACCACCAGGGATTATCAACCTATCTACTTTCTCTAAATCTTCTACTGTTTTTACCTTAATACCTTCAAAACCACATCTTTTTATCATATTTAAATGTTCTTCTACTGCACCCTGTAAAGATAGTACTCCAACTCTCAATTTGATCTGTAACTCCTCTCTAGCCCTACTATTTATTCTTTGTCTTACCAACCTCTGTCTTGCATTCGTGCTGCTACTGCTATCTGTGAAATCTCTATTCCCTTCATTGCTCCAGCTAAATCCTCCGAAACTTGGGCAATAATCACCGGGTTATCATAATGAGTAGTAGCTTCTACAATAGCTTTAGCCCTTTTCTTGGGATCAACTGATTTAAATATCCCAGAACCTACAAACACTCCATCAGCCCCCAGTTGCATCATTAAAGCAGCATCAGCAGGAGTAGCTATCCCTCCAGCAGCAAAATTAACTACTGGTAATTTCCCCTTTTGAGCTACTTCCAGTAAAATTTCAAAAGGAGCACCCAATTCTTTAGCTTTGGTCATCAGCTCTTCTTTGGGTAAATTCTTTAAAATTCTAATTTCACCCATTACCTGACGCATATGTCTAACTGCTTCTACAATATTACCTGTTCCCGGTTCGCCTTTAGTCCTAATCATAGCAGCTCCTTCTCCTATTCTGCGTAAAGCCTCACCCAAATCCCTTGCTCCACAAACAAAAGGAACTTTAAAATTATGTTTATTTATATGATAATTCTCATCTGCTGGGGTTAAAACCTCGCTTTCATCGATATAATCTACTCCTAAAGTTTCTAATACTTGAGCTTCTACAAAATGACCAATTCTTGCTTTAGCCATTACTGGTATAGTGACTGCTTTCATGATTTCCTTAATTATTTTGGGATCAGCCATTCTAGCTACACCACCCGCTGCCCGGATATCAGCAGGCACCCTTTCTAAAGCCATTACAGCTACTGCCCCTGCTTCTTCAGCAATTTTTGCCTGTTCTGCATTAACTACATCCATTATCACTCCGCCTTTGAGCATCTCGGCTAAACCCTTTTTTAATCTATAAGTACCTTTTTCTACCATATTTTTCTCCTCCTTTATAAGTTCACCGTGGTTAGACTACCTATATTATAGTAGATTTTTCTATAAAAACAAACAATATCTTTTCTCTTTCAATTCTATTTAATAAATTTATAATAATTTAAACTGCCAATTAAATATTTAATAATACCGCAAATACAATAAAGATTTGCGGTATTATTTGTTTTTTTTAAGTGAACCTATTACATTCTTTTGTTTTATTTTTTTTCAAAATTTGAGGCTAAATGTTCATACATCCTCCAGCGTTTTATAACTTCATTCTGAGCTTGTTTTAGCAATTCTTTAGCAACTTCTGGTTCAGTCCGAGTAAGCATTTTATATCTATTTTCATTATATGTATACTCTTCCAAAGGAATACTCGGGGCTTTAGAATTAAGCTGGAGTGGATTTTTTCCCTCTTTGGCGAGATCGGGATTATATCTCAGTAAGGGCCAATATCCAGATTGGACAGCTAATTTCTGTTGTTCTAAACCGTTAACCAGGTTATAGCCATGGCTAATACAATGACTATAGGCTATAATCAAGGAAGGACCATTAAATGCATCTGCTTCTTGAAAAGCTTTAATAGCTTGGGCATCATTAGCTCCTATTGCTACTCTCGCTACATACACATCTCCATAGGAAATTGCCATCATTGCTAGATCCTTTTTATAAGTCCTCTTACCTCCAGCAGCAAACTTAGCAATTGCTCCAAGAGGAGTTGCTTTAGACATCTGCCCACCGGTATTAGAATAAGTTTCTGAATCTAATACTAAAATATTGACATTACGTCTCTGGGCAATAACATGATCTAATCCTCCGTAACCGATATCATAAGCCCATCCATCTCCTCCTACAATCCATACACTCTTTTTGGTAAGAACATCGACCAAACTAAGTAGATCTTTTGCTTCTACTTTATCTATTTTTTTTAATTTATTCTCTAAAATCTTTACTCTCTCCCTCTGTTCTTGCAAGCCCATTTCGGTAGATTGATCGGCATTTTTAAGTTTACTAACTAAATCATCGCCTATTTCAGATGAAATTCTGTCCAACAGTTCTAAAGCATATTCAACTTGTTTATCTAATGCTAATCTCATACCTAATCCAAACTCAGCATTGTCTTCAAATAAAGAATTAGACCAAGCAGGACCTCTTCCCTCTTTATTAAAGGTCCAGGGAGTAGTAGGTAAATTCCCTCCATAAATAGAAGAACATCCAGTAGCATTAGCTATAACCGCACGATCTCCAAACAGTTGACTTAAAAGTTGTAAATATGGTGTTTCCCCGCAACCAGCACAAGCACCAGAAAATTCAAAAAGAGGTTGTAAGAACTGAACATTCCTAACTGCATTAAGTTTTAACCCCCTTCGGTCCACTTCAGGAATTCCTAAGAAAAATTCCCAATTTTAGTCTCCTGTTCTCTAATAGGAGGCTGTGGAATCATATCTAAGGCTTTTAATTTAGGATTAGTTTTATTTTTAGCTGGGCAGTTCATTACACAAAGACCACAACCAGTGCAATCTTCAGGAGAAACTTGTATACTAAACTTCATACCTTTAAATTGAGGGTTTTTTGCCTCTACAAATTTAAAACTATCAGGAGCAGTAGAAAGTAATTTCGGGTCATAAACCTTAGACCTAATAACTGCATGAGGACATACCATTACGCACTTTCCGCATTGGATACAGATATTAGGATCCCAGGCAGGAATTTCTTGAGCAATATTTCTCTTTTCCCATTGAGTAGTTCCACTGGGGAAAGTCCCGTCTGGAGTAAATACACTAACTGGTAAATCATCCCCTTCTCCAGCAATTATCTTTGCGGTTACCTTCTGTACAAATTCGGGTGCTTCTGCTGGAACAGGAAGATGTTTCTCTAATTTACTACTAGCTTTATTTGGAGCCTTTACTTCATGAAGATTTGGAAGTGCATTATCTACTGCTGCAAAATTAGTATTTACTATTTTTTCACCCCTTTTGCCATAGGTTTTCTCTATAAAACGTTTTATAGCTATCATTGCCTTTTCAATGGGAATAATATTACTAAGAGAGAAGAAGCAAACTTGCATTATAGTATTAATCCTTACCCCTAAACCTACTTCTTTAGAGATTTTATAAGCATCAATTATAAAGAAACGTAGTTTCTTTTCAATAATAGTCTGTTGAACTGAATAAGGCAGGTGATCCCATACCTCTTTAGCAGAATAGGGACTGTTAAGAAGAAATATAGCCCCTGTTTGTGCAGTTTTTAAAACATCATAACGCTCCAAGAAAGAGAACTGATGACAGGCTACAAAATTTGCCCGATTAACTAAATAAGTAGAATGGATAGGAGTTGGACCAAATCTCAAATGAGAGATAGTAAGCGAACCTGCTTTTCGAGAGTCATATACAAAATAACCCTGGGCATAATTATCGGTCTCCTCACCAATAATCTTTATAGAATTTTTATTAGCCCCTACAGTCCCATCTGCACCAAGACCATAAAAAACTGCTCGAGTTCTATCGGTAGGTTCTATGAAAAAATCGGAGTTATAAGAAATACTAGTATGAGTTACATCATCATTTATCCCTATAGTAAAATGATTCTTAGGAATATCCTTTTTCATCTCATCAAATACTCCCTTTATCATAGCAGGCGTAAATTCTTTAGAAGAAAGACCATATCTCCCTCCAATTATCTTAGGAGTTTCTTTAAAATGAGCTATTCCTGTAGATACACCTTCTTGTGTTGCTGCAATTATATCAGTATACAATGGCTCTCCAATACTCCCCGGTTCTTTAGTACGATCTAAAGTGCCTATAGTCTTTGCAGTTGGTGGTAAGGAATTAATAAAATGCTTAATAGAAAATGGTCGGAAAAGACGCACTTTTACTAAACCTACTTTTTCTCCTTTTTTCATCAGATATTCCACTGTTTCTTCTACCGTCTCAGCTCCAGAACCCATTAACACCATAATTCTTTCTGCATCTGGGGCACCGAAATATTGAAACAATTCGTACTTCCTTCCCACAACTTTCTCAAATTTGTCCATAATTTTTTGTACAATATCCGGACAAGCAAGATAATAAGAATTAACTGTCTCTCGAGCCTGAAAGAAAACATCTGGATTTTGAGCTGTGCCCCTAATAAAAGGGCGATCGGGAGAAAGCGCTCTTTTTCGGTGAGCCCTTACCAAATCAGTATCAATCAAACTCTTTATTTCTTCCAGAGTTAAGAGTTCAACTTTAGATTCTTCAGACGAAGTGCGAAAACCATCAAAGAAGTGAAGAAAAGGTATTCGGGATTTTAGGGTCGCGGCCTGAGCAATTAAAGGGAAATCCATAGCTTCCTGAACTGAATTAGATGCAAGTAAAGCAAAACCGGTAGATCTGGTTGCCATTACATCACTATGATCACCAAATATTGAAAGTGCCTGGCAAGCCACCGAGCGAGCAGCAACATGAAATACCGTAGAAGTTAATTCCCCAGCAATTTTATACATATTAGGAATCATTAGTAAAAGTCCTTGAGATGCTGTAAAAGTAGTAGTAAGAGCTCCTCTCTGTAAAGCTCCATGAACTGCTCCAGATGCACCTCCTTCACTTTGCATTTCAGTTATCTGAGGAACTGTACCCCAGATATTTGGCTTTTTCTCAGCCGACCAAAGATCAGCCAGTTCACCCATTAGCGAAGAAGGAGTAATAGGATATATGGCAATAACCTCACTTAAGTGATATGCTGTATGAGCAGTTGCGGTGTTTCCATCAATTGTAACTTTATCTTTTATCATTTTGGGTACCTCTCTTTTTAAATATTTTTTGTGATAAATCACAAATTATTTATTTTTTATTGTATTAAATAAATTAGTAAATGTAAAAAATACGCATCGCCTCGTCTGTCTCAACTATCGGGAGTAGTTTTCTTTGGTGAAAAAAATTGTCTGGTTTTGGATAGACCTATACTGACTATTATTAGGGCTTAATATTTTGCTAAATATACACACTTGTCTTATTTTATCACTTAATCTTTTGCCTACCTAATAGAGCTTGAATTAGAGTTACTTCATCGGCAAATTCTAAACTTCCCCCTATAGGAACACCATAAGCTATGCGAGTTACTTTAATATTTAAGGGCTCAATCAATTTAGTGATATAAGTAGCAGTAACTTCTCCCTCAATATTGGGATTATTAGCTAATATTACTTCATTTATCTTTTCGTTCTTTAATCTCTTCATCAGACTATCAATTTTTAAATTTCCCGGTTCAATCCCATCTAAAGGAGAAATTACCCCTTCCAAAACATGATATAATCCTTTATATTCCCCGGTTCTCTCTATTGCAATTAGGTCTTTCACCCTTTCTACAACACAAATGATAGATTTGTCTCGATTAACACTTTGGCAAATCTCACATACCTCCTGGTCAGTTATGTTGCCACAAATCGAACAATATTTAACTTTTTCTTTGGCTTCCATTATTGCCTTTGTTAAACTCGTTACATTTTCAGGAGAATTTTTTAAAATATAAAATGCCAATCTTTGGGCAGTTTTTGGCCCAATCCCAGGCATTTTAGAAAATTCCTCAATCAATCTTGCTAAAGGTTTGATGTATCTAAAATACACTTTTTCTCTCCTTTTAGAATAACCCGGGAATATTCATACCCCCGGTTAATTTGGCCATCTCCTGGGTAGCTAACTCTTTTGATTGGCGTATTGACTCATTAACCGCAGCTAAAATCAGATCTTCCAACATCTCTTTTTCATTTACATCTATCACATCTGGCTCAATCTTAATTTCTTTAATTTCTTGTTGGCCATTTACTACTATTTCTATCATTCCTCCTCCAGAAGAAACCCTGATTTCTTTCTGGGCTAATTCCGCTTTAACCTCTTCCATCTTTTTTTGCATAGCTTGCGCCTGTTTCATTAGAAATTTCATATCCATTATTATCTGCTTACCCCCTTTCATTAAATTCTATTATTCCTCGATAATTGTCCCTTTAAATAAATTTAATGACTCTTTAATTAATAAATTATCTTCAGGAACCTTATTATTTCTTTTTTTAACATTATTTTTCTTTTCTATTATTTCTTCCTCTTTTTTATCCCTCTCAATTACAGCTTTCCTCTCATTATTTTTTGCTTCAACTTTTAAGAAGGAATCTTCCTTTTCATTATCATTAACAATGCATTCAATAATCAATGGTCTGCCTATCTCTTCTTTGATTAATTCCTGTAATAAGGTTTTATTACTTTTCTTCTCTAAACTCTCTTTATGAAAGATGTATTTCTTAGTAAATCCAATTATCAGTTTATCATCTTCTATGGTAAGTAAATTATTGGCGATAATAAAAGAATAAACTGACATTTTAGTCTTCTTTATTTTTTCTAAAATCTTAGGCCATATTTTTTCTAAATCTATATCGGTAGAATTTTTGTTTTTACCCAATTGCGCGGTATCTCTCTCTTCTTCAAACTCTTTTAATGAATATTTCTCTCCTGAAGTAAACTTAACCACCAACATTTCTAATAAAATCCAGGGGTGGTGGGTATATCTCATCTTCTTTTCTACTTCAGCTAAATAATTAACCATAGTAAATAATTTTTCTACTTCTATTAAATTGGATTGTTTTAATAAACGTTCTCTATCTTCGGTAAATATTCCTTTAAAATCTAATGCTTCCTGAGTACAAAACTTTATTAAAGACAAATTATGAACATATTCCATTAAATTTTTTACAAATTGAGAAGGGTCTCCTCCTGAATCAGATATCTGATTAATTATTTCTATCCCCTTAACCGGATCATTTTTTATTATAGTCTCCATAAAGTCATAAAAAATATCTTCTTTAATTATCCCTAAAATATCCCTGACACTCTGTAAACTTATCTCTTTACCACAATAAGCAATAACCTGGTCTAAGGTACTTTCTGCATCACGCATCGAACCAGTCGAACTTCGGGCAACAATATTTAAGGCTTTATCATCTATATTCAATTCTTCATCCTGGGAAATCATCTTTAATTTAGTTAAAATATCCTGTAAAGGTATTCTTCTGAAATTAAACCACTGACACCTGGACAAAATGGTGTTGGGAATTTTGTGAGGGGCAGTAGTGGCAAAAACAAAAATTACATGTGAAGGTGGTTCTTCTAAAGTTTTTAACAAGGCATTAAAAGCCTCTGCAGTTAACATATGTACCTCATCAATAATATATACCTTATATTTGCCTTCTACCGGTGCAAACTTTACTTTATTTCTAAGATCTCTGATGTCATCAATACCTCGGTTAGAAGCCCCATCAATTTCTATTACATCCATAGAATACCCCTCAGTAATTCTGATACATTTCTCACATTTATTGCAGGGATGAGTAGTTGGTCCCTTTTCACAGTTTAATGATTTAGCAAAAATACGAGCGGTGGTGGTCTTTCCCACTCCTCTTGGACCAGAAAAAATATAAGCGTGGGCAATTCTATTTAAAGAAATTGCATTCATTAAAGTTTGGGTAATATGTTTCTGCCCAATTATATCCTCAAAAACCTGTGGTCTCCATTTACGATAAAGCGACTGGTATTTCATAAATACTCCTCAATAATATACTTTAATCTAAAAATAATTGACCCTCTCTCACACAGTAACTTCTTATTTTATATTAATAAACATAATTTAAGTGATCGTGCACCTCCTTCCGATTTACCCCTCCAAGTGATACTAAAGCAGTTTGCTCCAATCAGGTTTACCTGCAGCACCCAAAGAGGTTTGCTTACCGCTGCTTCTTTCCAGATCTGACGGAGTTCACAATTCTTTGTCGCACAGGGCCCAATCTTCATCGCCACTTACTTTAGCCAGCCTCAAAGAGATAAAACCTCGAGTAGGAATTCAACCCTGCTATAGCGGATTGCAGGTTACAGGGCACCGCTATCTCCCCGTTTAGCACGATCACCTATTTTGATCTTAATAAAAAATTTATATGGATAATTATTTCATAATCTGGCGGAGAGGGCGGGATTCGAACCCGCGTGACAGCTTATGGCCGCCCAATCGCTCTCCAGGCGATCCCGTTATGACCACTTCGGTACCTCTCCCTATCTACCCCATAAATAATAAACCTAATTGCTTTTAATGTCAAAATATTTTCCCCTCATTTAAATGTTTGAACCTAGGATACTGGTTTAAATCGAGCCAGAAAACTACCTCTTCATCATTACTGTTTTTTTATCAAAGATCAATCTTTGCTATATTCTGGAAAATATGGACTTTTCCGACAGTCTCGTTAGCTGAAGCGGACCATGAGAATATTTCAATCTTATACCCCTCTAAATCTTGTAGCATTAGCATATATTTTCTTTGGAAAGTCGCCTTTTGCATACTCGACCTTCCTTATGAGCTACACACTTATCAATAATGGGGGCTTTTACTTTTATGCTCTCAAATTGGTATATTTTGCAAAGTGCTTCGTTTATATATGACTATAGGTGAAGCCTAAAGTTGTAACTTTTTGTTTTAATATCAGGCGAACTCTTTTCAATTACATATTACGACAAACTTCCCCTGAATCCTTCTTTTTTTCAAGATAAAAAAGCTTTTTCAATTAAACTAATTAAATATGTTGAGGAGTAGAAATATATAGTCTCCCCTATTTCCAGGATCTTCTTATTTTTAATTCGATTAAAATTATAAATCTGGAAGAAAATATTTAAAGAAATAAAAAATAAACCATGCCAAAAGAAACATCTTCTGGAATATGAAGAGTTAAAAAAGTTACTGAATTATTGATCTAGTGCAACTTTTTCTTCTGTTCTCCTTCTGAATGGGGTATATTAATTACAAGTGGTTTTCATAGGACAAATTAATATAAGACAAGATAGCAATCTTGCTTCTCTTATTGAATCAATAAGTAAATAACTAAAAGACAAAATAATTCCACTATTTCATTTATCGCTCCCAATATATCTCCACTTATACCACCAATCTTCTTTTGGCAATATTTTAATATTAAAAATACTATCCCTATTCCTATAATCACCAGAGGTAGAAAGTATAATTTAAATAATAAAATACCTATAACTGCCATAGTTAAACTGGCGAAGATAACCTCTCTCCAGCCAACATAATCAATAAATAATTTACCCATACTATTTTTTAAGCGAGCTGGCTTACCTAAAAATGCAGCTATTACCATACTCCAACGACCCATAGCTGGAGTAAAAAATAAAACAGCATCTTTTAAAACTAACGGCATCTCTACCAAAAGGACAAACTTCAACAATAAAAGAGAAACTAACGCCACTACTGCTTTTGCTCCGGTAGAGCTATCCTTCATAATCTTTAGTATTTCCTCTTTATTATGTCCTCCTAAAAATCCATCTACACTATCGGCAAAACCATCTAAATGCAACCCTCCACTTAGCCAGATCCAAACAACTAGAACTAAAGTATCACCTACCAACGAAGAAACGGGGAGGTAATAAAATATTCGTCTTAAAAATACCAGCAATACTCCTATTAACATCCCTACAAGGGGAAAGAAAGCCATAGAATTAGCAAAATTTTCTTCTAATGTCTCTTCATTTTGATTGGTATTATTAGAGGGGGGAAACGAAATTACGGGGATAATAGTTAAAAAACGTATAGCTAAAGATAAATCTCTTAAAATTTTCATTATTTTATTAACCCTTTATCTTTAATGGTATTCCTGAGACCATCATAAAAACCTTATCAGCCTTATTAGCAATTATACTATTTGCTCTACCTAAAATATCCCGATAAACTCTTCCCAGAGTATTATCTGGAACTAAACCCATGCCAACTTCGTTAGATACAATTATCACTTGAGCAGGGATTTTATAAGAAATCTCAGCTAATCTTTCTATTTCTAACAAAATCTCTTCTTCCCATTGAGGGTTTCCTACTTTATTCTCTTTCCTTAATAAGAGATTAGAGGTTAACAAAGTTAAACAGTCTATCAGAATAACTTCTTTTTCTAAACCTAAATGACTAACTAATTCACTTATTTCTATTGGCTCTTCATAAGTCTCCCACTCAGTTGACCTTCTACTTTTATGTTTTTTTATTCTACAGGCCATCTCTTTATCCAGGGGTTGACTAGTAGCAAGATAAGCTACTGATTTACCTAAACTATTGGCCATCTTTTCAGCAAAATTACTCTTCCCGCTCCTTGCTCCTCCAGTGATAAAGATTAATTTACCTCTATGCATAATATTTATTCTTCTTTCCATTTTATTGTCTTTTACCTGTGGGCACGATGCATCTTGCCCCTACCTCTAACTCCTAATTTTCTTCACGCAATACTAACGACTATTCACTATTCACTAACGACTAATTTATGGTCTTTTATTCTCTACTCCAGCATCGGTAAAAGTAGCCATTTGAGTTAATATTTTAACCCCCGCCTCAATAAAGCTGATACCTAAGGCAGCACCAGTCCCTTCACCAAGCCGCATACTAAGATCGAACATCGGAACTTTCCCTATATATTTTAAAGCAATCTTATGCCCTTTTTCCACCGAATTATGACTCGCAAATATATAATCTTTTACTAAAGGAGCTAACTTAATCGCAATTAAGGCACTTGCACAAGAAATAAAACCATCAATTACAATAGGAACTCGATGGGCAGCAGCAGCAAAAATACAACCTACTAATCCCCCAATTTCAAAACCACCTATTTTAGACAAAACATCAAGACCGTCTTCCGGATCAGGATGATTAATTTTTATCGCTTGCTTAATTACCCTTATTTTATTTTTAAGTTGATTTTGGTTTATCCCAGTCCCCTGACCGGTAACCTCCTCAACTTTAGATTTAGTCAAACAGGCTACTATGGCACTGCTAGGAGTAGTATTGGCAATTCCCATTTCTCCTAATCCTATAATGTCGATTCCTTTTCTGCTTAATTCGTCTTCAAACACTTCAATTCCTGCAATTATTGCTCTTTCCGCTTCATCTTTGCTCATAGCCGGTCCCTTAACTATGTTTTTTGTACCATAGGCAATTTTTTTTATAATTAATCCTTTTTCAGAAGCAAAATCCTTAGCCACTCCTATATCCACCACCAAAATCTCTGCTCCAATATGTCTGGCTAATACATTAATACCTGCCCCTCCTCGAATAAAGTTAAATACCATCTGATAAGTAACTTCTTGAGGAAAGGCACTCACTTTTTCATGAGCAACTCCATGGTCACCAGCCATCACAAAAATTACTTTTCTTTTCATTTCCGGATTAAGATTTCCAGATATTCCTACTATTCTCCTGGCAAAATCCTCTAATTTCCCTAAACTACCCTGGGGTTTGGTGAGATTATCTAATCTTTTTTGAGCCTCTTCCATAAGCTTAAAGTTAATGGGTTTAATTTTTTGAATAGTTTCTTTTATTTTATTCATCAATAACTTTCTTTCCCCTTTACAAATCCTTCTTTCCACCAATCTTCAAGATGACTAGTATCATTTAATAGTGAAATGAATCCCTTATAGTCATAATAATCTATAATATTTAAAGCAGTCGGATATTGTTCTATCCTATACATATATTTTAATTCTAAATTTAATACATTACATAAAATAACTCGGATAGTTCCACCATGACAGACGATAGCGATAGTCTCATCCTTATTCATTTTCTTGTGTTTTTTAAAAATCTTGCCTAATTCAGTTATAACCCGGTTATTTAAATCTACCAAACTTTCCCCTTGAGGAATGTTAATTTTCTCGTTAACATTTTCCAACCATAAATTAAATTCATCCCCATATCCATATTTTGATTTAACCTCTTCAAAGGTATAACCTTCCCATATCCCAAAATTTATCTCTCTTAAGTTTGAACTTGTTATAATATCTATTCCCCGGGCTCTAAATATAATTTCAGCAGTATGGTGAGCCCTTTTTAAATCACTACAATAAACTGAGTCTACTGGTACCTCTTTTAAACGGTATGCCAATCTTTCTGCCTGACATATTCCTTTTTTAGTCAAATTTACATCCTTAAAACCACAAAATCTCCCTTGAACATTACCATCACTCTCTCCGTGACGAATTAAAATTAACTTTATTGCCATTACTATAAATACTCTCCTTCTAAGGGGGTTGCCTTCAAATTAAAATAAAAAATATTACCCTCTTTCTCCGCGAAGAGATGATACAGTAGCGGGACTGCAAGTGTTTAAATTATAATTTATTAAAAGAAAAAATGCAATTTGTAAAACCTATCTTTTCATAACTCTATTCCAAATATCTTTACATTTAATATAGGATGTGCCATAATCAAAAAAATACTTCTCCTCAGGGAGTGTCTTCTATGAAGGAATATAAAGTTAGCTTTAAAAGTAAGCTATTATTTTTTCTCCTAATTTTTATCTTAATTTCAGCTTTAACTGGTATAATTTTAAGATATTTTTATTTGCAAAATATATCTAAAGATAAACTGATTTTAGAAACAAACGAAATGGCTCGAATAGAAGAACAACAAAAAATTATTAAAACTGACTTTGACCAGATAATTGCAGATCTTTTTTTCCTGGCAAATTTTAGTCTTCTCCAGAATGTATTCGAAAACGAAAGTCAAAAATCTCTTACGCAATTAGGAAAAGATCTTCTAATCTTCTCTGCAGAAAAGAAAAGATATGATCAAATTCGTTATATAGACCAGAATGGTGAAGAAATAGTCAGAGTAAATTACAACGATAGTAATCCTTTCATCGTTCCTCAAAAACTCTTGCAAAACAAGGTACAACCTAACTACTTTCAAGAAACCATTTCTCTGGGAAAAGGAGAACTTTACCTTTCTCCTTTCGATCTAAACATAGAAAGAGGAGAGATAGAAAAACCCTTAAAGCCAATAATAAGATTTGGAACACCGATATTTAACCAAAGTGGGCAAAAACAAGGCATTTTAATATTGAATTACCTAGGCGATATTATTTTAAACAGGTTGAGAACTGTTTCAGAGAAGGTATCCGGAAGAACAATGGTGTTGAATGCTGAGGGATATTGGATTTTAGGCCCAAGTCCCGATCTGGAGTGGGGATTTATGTACGAAAACAAGAAGGATACCATACTTAAAAAATATGATTCTGTTGCTTATACAAAAATATATGAAAGAGAACAAGGACAATTTTATACTAAGAGGGGATTATTCTCCTTTATAACTATTTATCCTTTTTTAGAACCTTCCAAGATTGGTATTGGAGAAATGCGATCATTTTCTCCCAAAAAAACTATTAAGAAGGCCCAAGAATATTACTGGAAGATAATTTCATTTGTCCCCAGTGACCAGCTTTATGAAATGCGTCAAAATATAATTCAAGGATATGTAAAACTATTTCTTTTTAGTTTAGCAATTTCTGGTATTTTATTGTGGTTTTCAACTGACCAGTATTTCAAGCGTAAAGTCGCCTTAGAGGATTTAAAAAACCATGCTACCCATGATGCAATGACCGGTTTTTTAAACAGAAGG
>Ga0172365_10002123_pt1 | contig 14497 bp, 17 predicted proteins | sample LakKivSesite48cm_FD_114535 | JGI IMG/M metagenome (GOLD analysis project Ga0172365, IMG submission 114535) | Sediment microbial communities from Lake Kivu, Rwanda - Sediment site 48cm | ecosystem: Environmental > Aquatic > Freshwater > Lake > Sediment | place: Rwanda: Western Province, Lake...
AGTTTGGAAAGTTATTTTTTAATTTAGCATTTTTTTAAAAAATTTTCAAATAAAAAGCCCTTTGCGTTTGCAAAGGGCTTTGGCTGGAAGTTGAAAGCTTCTAGCCCTGGGCTTGCTTGCCGGAACCCTTGGATTCCTGCGGACCTTCGTCCACGAGCGGCGTACTGTCGCCGCCGTTCTGCGCAGCCGCCTTTCTGGCCTTGAGTTCGATCTGAGCTTCCCTGATGAAACCTTCCAAGGACTCCACGGTCTTTCTCAGGCCGTAGGCGCGCTTCTTGAGCGCTTCGGCTTTTTCCTTGGCGCCCTGGTCGTTGAGCAGGACATCCATCCGCAGTCTGACTTGCTCGTTGTAGACCTCGCGATCCACGTTCCGGAGCTGCTTCTTCTGGAGCAGTGTGGTGACATCGTCGTGCGCTTTCTTCCAGAGCGGCTGCAGAAGATCGTCTGCATCGGTCTTGGCCGTTTCGGCTTCCGCCTTCTTCTTGGCCAAGGTTTCCTTGCCCTTCTCCAGAGCGTACTCCAGGCGGTCGGGGACCTTGACGTCTTCGCCGGCCATTGCTCTCTTGAGCAGGTCCGACTGCATGGCGTTGAAGTCCTTGTTGCAGGTGAAGCAGAGAGGGTGCTTCGGATTGCGCGTCCTTCTGCCGCATACGGGGCACGTCACCAGATCGTTGTCACCGTTGGTGTGGCTAGCCGATCCTTGCTTCTTGCCGTCAAACTTGTTCATCACTAACTCCTTTCTTTCTGGGTTTCGGTTCAAACTTCGTATTTTAGGAACTGCTTTTATTATACACAAATCGAATGATTTGTCAATAGTTCGGAAACAAAAAAAACAACCCGCTTTCAGCGAGGTTGTTTTTTTGCGTTTACTCTGCTTTTGCCAGTTTCAAACTCATTCTGTGTTCTGCCGGCTCAATTGAGATTATCTGGAAATCGTATTGCTTTCCGAGTTCCAGCGTTGCTTCCATTTTATTTTGCGACCCAAACTGGGAAATATGGCACAATCCCTGGATTTTCGGCGAAATCTGCACAAACGCGCCGAAAGGATTGAACTTAGTAATTTTTCCTTTAACAACATCGCCTTTTTTGTATTTTTCTTCAATGCCGGTCCAGGGATCTTTTTTTAACGCCTTCAAAGACAAAGAAACTTTATTATTTGATATGTCAATTATTTTCGCTTTAACAACATTGCCGGTTTCCACAATTTCGGTCGGGTCTTCAACCAGCTGCCAGTCAAGCTCGGAGATATGGATTAGGCCTTCCAGCTGGGGAACAATATCTTCTTCGTCTTCGGGTTTTTCTTCCTGGACCGGGAATTTCACAAAGGCGCCAAAATCTACCACTCCGGTAATCTCGCCTTCAACAATATCTCCAACTTTGTAATTTTTGAGAATGTCTTTTATTTTTTCGTTTTCTTTGGCTTTTTCGGAAAGAATCAGTTTTCCTTCATTGGGGTTTAAATCAAAAATTTTGATTTCCAATTCTTTGCCCACAAATTTTTGCAAAGCCTGAAGAATCTTTTGATTGTCGCCGTTTTCCACTTTGGGATAGTTAGAGGGCGACAGCTGGGAAGCCGGCAGAAAAGCCGGGATTCCCGAAACTTCAGCTAAAAGCCCGCCTTTATTGGCTCCAACGATTTTAACTTTGAAGACTTCATCGTTTTCTTGCCTTCTCTTTAATTCATCCCAAGCAAGCTCTTTTGAGGCCTTTGCCATAGAGAGCTCAATATACCCTTCTTCATTTTCCGGCTCAACAACTTTGGTGAAAACCTTGTCTCCGATTTTCATTTTCTTTAATTCGTTTTTGGCTTCATAAAATTCTTTTCCGTAAATTATTCCGGTTCCAATTTTTCCCAAATCCAAATAAACAGCGGCCGAACCTTTGCCGATAATTTTTCCTTCAATGATTTCTCCGATAGCTGGGGGTTTTATGAGATTATTTTGTTCAAATATATTTTTCATTACCATAAAATTCATCTCCCTAAAACAATAGGAATAATATAGCATAGAACATTATGCGATGCAATACTACTGTAAAAACAAAAAATCGCCGTTTCGGCGATTATTAAGATCATCTAATACTCTAATTTCACCCCAAGTTTTTGGGCGAGTTGCTGAATCCATTTCTCGTGTCGGTCAACCTTATTGGCGAGCATTAACATTTCTTGAAAATAGGTATCGGCTTTCTTGGCGTAGGAATCAACGGCAGTTTGAAGGTTAATAAAATCTTCTTTTAATGATTCTAAATCTTTCTTTGTCGCCACTTCTTCTCTGGTGGCAAAAACCTCAATAAGTTTTTGAATATCTTCGTTAGTGAGCATATTTCAAAAATTTAATTTCGTTTTCTATCTTTGATTATAATTCCGTCTAAAAATAGTGTCAAATTCTTGTGGAAAATATAATTTTTCAAATCTTGGGAACAGTTCCCAAGATGTATTTTTTAATAACCCGCTTTAATAAGTGCCTTTAATATATTAGTTCCAAAAGACCAGATGAATCCAACAATGATAGTTGCTATGGCTAATCCCCTACCTCTTTCTTTTGTATGTCTAATTTGTACCAAAGCAACTATACCTAAAATAAAACCAATTAAACCAGCCAACCCTATCCCAAAGATTGAAATAATCGATAATATAAAACCGATTATTGCAAGTTTATTATATTTAATAGGTTTTTCCTCTATTTTTAATTCTCTGTCATTTTTCACTCTTTTTTTACTTTCTGTTTCGCGTATTTTTTTCAACTCCTTTTTTATTACTGAGATCTGCCAGATCAAGAGTCCAACTACCCCACCTATTATTAAAGTTGATAATATAAACCCTATAAATTTCATAAATTTATTTCTTTTATCTTTTTACCTATTTTTGACTTCAAATTGCTACTTTTCAGGACATTTGTCAAACGATAGTTGTTTTGTAGGGTCCGACCCCGTAACCCCCAATTTGTTAGAAAAAGAGGAGATTAAAAATTTGAGGCATCAAAAAGACAATTTTCAAAATCAGTTGAGTATCTACAATCTTCAATAGCTTTTTGATAGGCCCATAAACTTACAAGTGTTAAAGCAGCGCCAATTAAAATTCCAATAAAAATATATTCGTATTTATTCATAAACTATTTATACTTTTTGATGGTATTCAAACAAGCTTCAATATCATCTTCAATAATTCCACCAATATAATTTTTATAGGCGCTATCCCGACAGTATTTTACAACTGAAATTTTTTGAGAATTCCAATAAAGAAAAATACCGCTCGAGATAACAAATATTATCAAGATTTTAAACCAATTGTCTTTTAAAAAGTTTTTCATAAATTTATTTGTTCTTTAGAAACTATTTTCAAGAAATGTTGATGATTTATAGGCCATAACGAGATTATTTTTGTATCTGGAGTATAAGGTTTTATTTCCTTAAATTCTTCTATTTCAACAGCTATTAAACGTTCATTTTCCATTGTGAAATCTATACCTCCAATATAATTATGAGTAGAGCCAGAGGGAGAAAAAACAGCCAGAAAGGCAAAATTATATTTATTAATTTCCCCCTTTTCTCTTTCTGGAACATCTTGCTCAATAGAATAATCGAGATTAGCGGGTTTTAGTAATTGGAAATTACCCAGATAAGATATAGATAGCTTTTCCTCTGGTCGTTTTTTTGGATATAAAAATGAAATAAAGTTCCCGAAGAAAGCAATAATTAACAAAAGAGAAGAGATAATTATTTTCTTCATAAATTTACTTCTTATGTTTTTTGATAAAATTGGAAACCATTCCTAACAGTTCGGCGACAAAACCCGACAATGTTCCTACAATTCCGCCCTTTCCAACAATATGCCAATTAAACCTACCATCTTTGAAAAGAAAAAAGATAGCAAGTATAAGGCCTATAATAATTCCCACAGTTAAACCGCCCCAAACAGCATTTTTTTCCACCAATAACCAATAAATTATTAATAAGACGAGAGATATGATTCCCAAAATAATCCAGATATTTATCATAAAATCATATTTAATGTTTTTTTATTTGTTGCTTGCCATCATATTGTTACTTTTCAAGTCATTTGTCAAACGAAAATCAGCGGGAATGGGCAACTATTTTTTTTACAAAGTCATTGAAAGAAAAATCTTTTTATGATAATATATAAAATAAATCCATTTTTGAATTACTATGAATATCACTTGGTACGGGCAAACTTGTTTTAAGATAACTGTGCCCAAGGGAAAAGACGGCGTTGCCACCATTCTGACCGACCCTCCGGCCAAAGAGAGCGGCTTGAGAACGCCTAAAAACGATGCCGACATCTTGCTGCTAACCTCTGATCAAAAACTAGAAACCGGGGAGAGTTTTGTGATTGAGGGCCCTGGCGAATACGACATTAAAGAAGTTTATATTCAGGGAATTCCGGTTAAAACAAAATCTGAAAAAGGGGGCAAGACAACTATTTATACTATTGAAGCCGAAGGAATTAGAATTTGCAATTTGGGCGCTCTGGCTCAAGCCGATTTTGATTCAAAAGAGCTTGAAGCAATCGGCGACGTTGATGTTTTATTAGTCCCGGTTGGCGGCGGAGCGGTAATGGATGCGAAAGCGGCGGTCAACACAATGTCGCAGATTGAGCCAAAAATAACTATTCCGATGTATTACAAGATTCCAGGTTTGAAAATGGATTTGGAAGGAGTTGATAAATTTTTGAAAGTTTTGGGGATAAAACAGCCGGAGCCCCTGCCAAAGCTTTCAATTAAAAAGAAGGATTTGCCCGAGGAAGAAGCAAAAATAATTGTTTTACAACCTTAATGGCATTTTTAGAAGAGCTGCAAAAGCAGCCGCCTTACAAAAAAAAGATAATTATTTGGGCTGTACTCATTGTTTTGGGAGCGCTGATGCTGCTATTGTGGGGAATAAATTTTCGAAAAAAAATAACCAGTTTTCAAAAAGAAGATTTTAGCAATGATTTCAATGTTTCGGATTTGAAAGCGAAAATGGACAGAGCCTCTTCTTTTGAAATTCCGGGAATAGACGAAGAATCGGCAAAAAAACTTGAAGAAGAGATGAATAACGATATAAAAAAGTTAGAGCAAGAGCAGAACCAGCAGAACGGTCCCCAACTTTAAATCTCTAATCTGAAATCTTAATCCAATATGGCTGAAAAACCGCAAAAAAAATTCGCAAGCATAGGCAATGTCAGACCGCGGGAAATCGCGCTTGAGATGAAAGAGTCGTATATTGACTACGCAATGTCGGTTATTGTTGCCCGCGCTTTGCCCGATGTCCGCGACGGATTAAAACCGGTGCATAGAAAGATACTATACGCTATGGGAGAAATGGGCTTAACTCATTCCGCCAAGTTCCGGAAATCGGCCGCGGTTACCGGCGACGTGCTTGGGAAATATCATCCCCACGGAGACGCTGCTGTTTACGAAACAATTGTTCGTCTGGCTCAAGATTTCTCTTTAAGATATCCCTTGGTTGACGGTCAAGGAAATTTCGGTTCAGTTGACGGGGATCCTGCGGCAGCTCCGAGATACACCGAATGCCGGCTCTCAAAACACGGAGAAAAAATGCTGGAAGATATTGATAAAAACACGGTTGATTTCATGGATAACTACGACGGTACAAGAAAAGAGCCGACAGTTCTGCCTTCGCCCTTGCCCCAGCTTCTTTTAAACGGTTCGTTCGGCATTGCCGTTGGAATGGCGACAAGCATTCCTCCTCATAATTTAAGCGAGGTCTGCGACGCTTTGATCTATTTAATTGACGAACCAAAATCAGACACCGAAGATTTGTTTAAATTTATTCAGGGCCCGGATTTTCCAACAGGCGGCATGATTTTTGGCAAAAAAGATATAATTTCAGCTTATTCTCAAGGCAAGGGCGCGATTGTAATGCGGGGCAAAGCGGAAATAGTTGAGCAGGAAAAAACCGGAAAATCCCAGATTATAATCACCGAAATTCCATATGAGGTTCAGAAGTCGGCTTTGGTTGAAAAATTCGCCAATTTGGTGCAGGAGAAAAAAATTGACGGAATCAAAGACATCAGAGATGAATCGGACAAAGAGGGGATGAGGATTGTGATTGAGCTTCAGAAAAACGCTTATCCCCAAAAAGTTTTGAACCGGCTTTTCAAGTTTTCCGATTTGCAAAAAACATTTTACCTGAATATGCTGGCTTTGGTTGACGGAATCCAGCCGAAGGTTTTGTCGCTTGTTGATATCTTGAATTATTTTATAGACCATAGGAAAAAAATTGTTTTTAGAAGAACCGAATACGAATTGCAGAGAGCCAAAGAAAGAGCTCATATTCTGGAAGGTCTGCATAAATGCCTGGCCAGGATAGACGAGGTGATAAAGATAATCAAGACTTCAAAAGACAGGGAAGACGCGAAAGTGAATTTGATGAAGAAAATCAAACTTACCGAGATTCAGGCAAACGCCATTTTGGAAACTAAATTGGCTGCGTTGGCGAAATTGGAAAGAGAAAAAATTGAAAACGAGCTGAAAGAACTGATGGCAAAAATTAAAGAATATACTGAAATTTTGGCCAGTCCCAAGAAAATAAAGGACATTGTCAAAAGAGAGCTGAAGGAGCTTAAGGAAAAATACGGCGACGAGAGAAAAACAAAAGTTGTCAGTCAGCAAATCGGCGAGATTGCCGAAGAAGATTTGATTCCGCAGGAAGAAACAATTATCACTTTGACTCAAGGCGGATATATAAAAAGGATAAATCCCGAAACCTACAAAATCCAAAAACGGGGCGGAAAAGGAATTGTGGGAATGAAAACTCTGCAAGACGATATTGTGGAGCATTTCTTGTTGGCCCAGACGCACGATTCTCTGCTTTTTTTTGCTGATTCAGGAAAAGTTTTCCGGACTTTGGCTTATGAAATTCCGGAAGGCACAAGGGTGGCGCGAGGTAGGGGCCTTTTGAACTTTTTGGAGCTTTCGGCTGGGGAAAAAGTTTTGTCTTTGCTTACTTTGGGCAAAGAAGATATTGACGCTGGAATCAAGAACTTAATAATGGTTACCCAGAGTGGTATAATTAAGAAAACTGCTTTGGAGGATTTTAAAAATGTTCGAAGGTCGGGATTGATTGCTATTAAATTAAGAAAAGGCGATCTTTTAAAGAAAGTTGTCAAAAGCACGGGTTCCAGCGAAATAATTATTACCACAAAAAAAGGCCAGTCCATTCGTTTTAAAGAAAGCCAGATAAGAGAAATGGGCAGAGCCGCTTCCGGGGTGCGGGGAATCGGTTTACGAAAAGGAGATGTCGTGGTGGGAATGGACGTTATAGAAACTCAAAACTCAAAACTCAAAACTCAAAACTCAAAATCTGAACAGTATCTTTTGGCGGTAACTGAAAATGGATATGGCAAGAGAACCGATGTGAAAGAATATCGCTTGCAGGGAAGGGGCGGGAGCGGAATTAAGGCGGCAAATATAACTTCCAAGACCGGTGACTTGATTTCAGCGACCGTGCTGGAAGGCAGCGAGGAAGATTTGATTGTTATTTCCCGCAAGGGACATGTGATAAGAACGGGAATTAGTTCTATTCCGAAACTAAGCAGAGCGACTCAAGGAGTAAGGATAATGAGATTGGACGAAGGCGACAAAGTTGCCTCGGCGGCATACATTTAAAAAACTCAAAAGTCAAATGTCAGATGTCAAAACTAAAACATAAAACTCAAAATTTAAAGTTAACTAATCTTAAAAAATGGTTTTGAGTTTTGACCTGTAGTTTTGCGTTTTGCGTTTTGACTTTTGAGTTAATTTTATGGAGTTTTTTCTAAACCCGGAGAAAATCCTAGATCAGCTTGACCTACATAGCAATATGGTGGCGGCTGATTTTGGCTGCGGCGCCGGTAATTTTTCCGTTCCTTTGGCGAAACGCCTGGAAAAGGGTTTGGTTTACGCCCTGGACGTGCAGACAGCTTCTCTCTCTGCTTTGAAGGGCCGTTGTTTAGCCGAAAATATCAACAATATAAAGGTAGTGAGGGTTGACCTGGAAAAGCCAAAAGGTTCGTCTCTCCAGGACTCGCTTTTAGATTTGGTTTTGGTTGTTAATATTCTTTTCCAATCCGAACAGAAAAATGCTATAATAGGCGAAGCAAAAAGAGTTTTGAAAAGAAGAGGAAAGCTGGTTGTTATTGATTGGATTCCCGGAAAAGCGCGGGGAATAATGGAAGGCGCGATTGCGCCCGACGCAGTTAAAAAAATGGCCCAGGAGGCGGGGCTCAAGTTTGAAAAGGAATTTGACGCGGGAGAATTCCATTATTGTCTGGTATTTACCAAAGTATAAAATAAGTTATATAATGATTTAATGTTTAAACACTTGCCTAAAAAGTCGCTCGTCGCAATTTTTTTTAGCTTGCTGTTGCCTCTTATCGCAAGCGCGGTAAGCATACCCAATCCCATCGGCGCGGAAAATTTTACTGATTTGCTAAATAAAATTGCCGATTTTATTTTCGTCTTGTCTTTGGCCATAGCTCCAATAATGATTATCGTTGCCGGTTTCATGTTTGTTTTGGCTCAAGGCGAGCCGGAGAAAATACAGAAGGCAAAGCAAATGATTTTGTGGGTTTTAATAGGCTTGCTGATTGTTTTTGCGGCCAAAGGCATAATTGAACTTTTCCAAGAAGTCCTTGTTTATTAGCAAATAATTTAAAAAAAATATGAAAAAGAATATATTTTTAACAATAATCATGTCCGGGCTTTTGCTGGGAGCGTATGGCTTTGCGTCTGCCGGCTGGCTGGACAGCATTGTCGGAGGGTTTGACTGCGCGGGCAAAATAGCCAACTGCAATAAAAATGTTTCCGAGTGCAAGAGGAGGGTGCAGCAAGAGGCGAATAAATGCGAAACCAAGTATCAGAAAGATATAAGAAATCAGGCGAAGTATCAGGCTAAAGCTGAAACCTATGCGGTAAAATGCGCAACAGACAGAAATTCCTGCCGCACCAGAGCGCAAAGATACAAAGACCCGACAAAATATATAACTAATTGCGAAGCAAAATATAATACTTGCACGGTCAGGGCCCAGGAAAGAAGAGCAAGGGATTTGGAAAGGGCAAGCCAAGTTTTAGAAAGAGCGCAGGAGAGAAAATCCACTTGCGAGGCAAAATATTCAGAAAGGCAGTCAGCCAATATTGAAAGATGCGCTTCGCAGGGAAGAAGATGTCTGCAGAATTTAATTAAGAAGTGCGGGTCTTTAGTGCCGTCAATATAATGAATTAAAAAAGGTCGATAATTAGTTTGGGCAAAATTTTAAATTTAAAAAATGAAAAAGATTATACTAAGTTTAACTTCAGCAGCGGTTTCTGTCTCATTGCCGTTAATAGCCCTAGCAGAGTTTTCAGAGGAGGAAGCCCCAAATATTTCAGCAACGGATTTACTGGATAACGTAACCAATTGGTTGTTTTCCATTCTTTTGGTAATCGCGGCTATTTTTATCATCATTGCCGGGTTTTATTTTGTGACAGCGGCTGGCGATCCTGATAAAACAAAGAAAGCCCGAGATTTCGTCCTTTACGCTTTAATTGGAGTATTGGTTGGTTTTGCGGCAAGAGGATTAGTCTATTTGGTCGGCACGATAGCAGGTCAATAACATTATTTACTTATAATTTCAAAAACAAAAAGAAAGGCGAAGGCCTTTCTTTTTGTTTTTGATTGATTTTTTCTTCTAAAAAGCTAAAATATCTAGGAAAGCAATCAGCTTGTCGGAGTGGCGGAACGGCAGACGCGTTGGCCTTAGGAGCCAATGGGGCAACCCGTGAGAGTTCAAATCTCTCCTCCGACACTATACTATTAAAAAGTTCCGCCTAGGCGGAACTTTTTAATCATTTTATCACCAATTTTTTCTTTCCTTGCCTTTCTATTTTGGGAATCCTTATTGTTAGAATTCCGTTTTTCATTGATGCCTCGGCGTGCCCCGCGTCTATTTCCACCGGCAGAATAATCTCTCTGGAGAATTTGCCCCAGTAACATTCTTGATAAAAGTAATTCTCTTTTTTTTCTTCGGCCACTCTCTGCCTTTCTCCTCTTATGACCACCATATCTTTTTCTATACTTATATCCAGGTCCCCCGGTTTTATTCCGCCGATAGCGGCTTGCACAATAACATATCCGTCGTTTTGATACACATCAACTGCCAGTTGGCCTTCGGGTTCAAACCAATTTTTTCCCTTCGGCGGAGCGTCTGCTAGGCTCTCGGCATCGGGAGGAGGGGCGACTGCCGCAGGTTCTTCTTGAGGCGATTCCACCGCCACGCTTTTCCTGAATTTTTCTATTATTTCTTTTTCTGTTTCTTCGCTGTTATTCTCCATTTTATCTGTTTTTTGATTTTCAACTGCTTTTGCGACCTTTCTCCTGCGTTTTGATTTTTTTTCTGCTTTTGGCGGAGGCGCGTCTTCTGCCGATATTTTGCCGGCCGCCGTTTCCACAATCTGGGGCGCCTTTTCCGGCTCTACTTCTGCTGTTTCTGCCGGCATCTCGGCAGATTCCATTCCTTTTTTAAGTTTGTCTAAAAAAGATGACATAGTTAAATTTTGCAAGTGCTTTTAATTGTTTTTAGTTTTCGGAAACCGTGAGAAACAAAAAAGGCGAGACCTGCTATTATTGCTATTGTCAATATCACGAACGAAGAATTATTTTCCACCTCTATTATAGATAAGTTATAAAGCCCATGCAAGAAAGACGCAATCAGCAAGCCCAGCGCGAGCAATCTGCCGTTTCTTTTTAACTCTATGGATTTAGCCAAGAAATATCCCACAGTTCCCGAACACAAAGCGTGGAGAAAGGTCGCTCCTATGAAACGCAGGGCGCTGACAGCAATAGTGTCTATGAGAAAAAAATTTTCTCTTGGGAACAAAATAAAGATGTTTTCCAAAGCGGCAAAGCCAAGAGCGGCAATAATCATATAGAGCATAACGTCAGTCGGCTCGTCCAATTCAGAATTGCCGAGAACCGATTGCCTAACCACAAAATATTTTAAGAATTCTTCCACCGCCGCTATTCCAATGAAGTTATAAAAGAGGAAAAATAAAAACTGGTATTTTTCTATTTGCAGCGCGCCGATTGCGGCAAAGATATTAAAAATGCCTATTTCCACAAAAGCCGCCGCTAAGGCGCTCAGCATTCCATAGAAAAAAATTTTAACGATCATCCTATTTGATTCGGGATGCGAATCTTTCCGCAGATAAAACAAAAGCCAGATTATGCTTGGAGCTAAGCCGAAAAGTATGAAAAGTAAAAACATTTTTTAAAGTTATTTCTTATTCCGGCCATTCTTCGATTATTAAGCCTGATTTTTTGTCTTTGAGATTTATCTTTTGGTAAAGCTCTTCGGTGACAAAAGGAATGAAGGGGTGCAAAAGCTTAAGGGATGCAAGCAAAACATAGATTAATGTTTTTTGCTTGGCTGTTTGGGCCGCTGCGGTCTTCCGGGGTTTTTTTGACTCTTCAATGTATTTGTCGCAGAAATCATGCCAGAAAAAATCGTAAAGCAAATGAGCCGCTTTGCCAAATTGGAAATTTTCCAGGTATTTGTTTGTTGACTTAATTGTTTTATCCAGCTTGTTTAGTATTTTTTTGTCACCCGCAGTTAAGTTTTTAGTTTTGCGTTGTAGTTTTGAGTTTTTAGTTTTGAGTTTTGAGTTCGTGATTTGTTGTACAACAAATCGGGACGCGTTCCATATTTTGTTGCAGAATTTTTTTCCCATTGCGATATTTTCTTCCCCGAATTTCAAATCCTGGCCGCCGGTAATCTGATAGGCAAGGCCGAAGCGAGTGGCGTCGGCGCCGTATTTTTCAATAAGGTCCATAGGGTCAATGCCGGTGCCTAAAGATTTTGACATCCTTTTTCCTTCCTTTGTTAGAACCGTGGCGTGTATGTAAACATCTTGAAATGGGATTTTTCTCATAAATTCCATTCCGGAAAAAATCATCCGCGCCACCCAAAGATTGATTATGTCCCTGGCTGTGCTCAAAGTGTCTGTCGGGTAGAAGGTTTTAAGGTCAGTTTTGACTTTTGACTTTTGAGTTTTGAGTTTCTTTTCCGGCCAGCCCAGGGCGGCAAACGGCCACAAGGCCGAGCTGAACCAGGTGTCCAAAACATCATTTTCGCCCTCAATCGGAATTTTGTGCCCCCACCAGATTTGGCGCGATATGCACCAATCTTTTATATTTTTCAGCCAATCAAAATAAGGTTTTTCAAAAGATTTGGGATGGAATTTTATTTGTTTTTTCTTAACCGGTTCTATCGCCATTTTTGCCAGATCTGCCATTTTTAAAAACCATTGCCAGGAAGGAATCAGCTCAACGGTTGTTCCGCATCGGTAGCATTTGGGAACTTGATGAGTATAATCTTCGGTTTTTTCCAAAAGACCTTGACTGGTTAAATCTTGGATAACTTTTTCGCGGGCTTCGCCAACGCGCAATCCCTGATAGGCCAGAGGAGCCTCTTTGGTTATTCTGCCTTTTTCGTCAATAATTTGGATTGACGGCAAATTGTGATTTTTAGCTATCGCCTGATCGGTTAAATCGTGCGCGGGAGTGACTTTCACAGCTCCGGTTCCGAAATTCATATCAACGAGCCGGTCCGCGACAATGGGAATTTTTCGGTTGGCTAAAGGCAGAATAACATTTTTGCCAACTAAATTTTTATAGCGTTCATCTTTCGGGTTCACCGCCACAGCCGTGTCTCCTAACATTGTTTCTGGTCGCGTAGTTGCAACAATTATATAAGTTTTTTGGTTTTGAGTTGTAGTTTTGACTTTTGACTTTTGAGTTTTGAGTTCATACTTTATGAACCACAGCTTTCCTTGATCTTCTTTATATTCAAGCTCAAGGTCTGACAAACTCGTCCCGCATCTTGGGCACCAGTTAACAACTCTTTTCCCGCGGTAAATCAATCCTTTGTTGTGATAATTCAAAAACGCTTCTTTTACGGCCGAGGCGTAACCTTCGTCCATTGTGAAGCGGGTTCTCGACCAGTCGCAGGAGGAACCTAATTTTTTAAACTGGTTCAAAATAATGTTGCCGTATTCTTCTTTCCATTTCCAAACTTCTTCAATAAATTTTTCTCGACCTAAATCAAATCTTGTTTTACCTTCCTTTTTTAATTTTTTCTCAACCACGTTCTGGGTGGCGATGCCGGCATGGTCGGTTCCCGGTACCCAAAGCGTTTTGCAGCCCTGCATTCTTTTCCAGCGAATCAAAATATCCTGGATTGTGGCATTCAGGGCGTGACCCATATGAAGCCGGCCGGTAACATTGGGCGGCGGCAGAACTATTGTGTATGGTTTTTTGTGGCGTTTGGGCAGTTTGTCCGGATTAAAAAAACCGCCTCTTTCCCAGAGTTGATAAATTCTTTCTTCAACCGCTTTTGGCTCGTAAGCTTTTTGCAAATCCATATATTTATTCTAACCTTAAATTGGCGTTCGCTTCAATATCCTGCCATTTTTCTCGTTTGCCATTTCTGTAACGGAAATAACCGGCTATGGCGGTCATTACCGCATTGTCGGTGCAGAGATTTTTTGGCGGGACCGAAAAGTCAACCATTATCTTGGAATTCCTAATTTGTGATTTAAATTGTTTTCGCAGCTCTTCATTCGCGGCAACGCCTCCTCCCAAGATAATAGTTTTTGCCTTATAGTCCTTTGCGGCTTTTAATGTTTTTTTAACCAGCACATCAATAATCGCTTGCTGGGTTTCGCGGCAGATTTCTTGAATATATTTTTTACCGGTTCTTTTTTCCGGCGTTTGCTTTTGAAAATTATAAAGGACAGCGGTTTTCAGCCCGGAAAAACTAAAATCATAATCTCTAGAGTTAATCATTGGTCTCGGTAATTGTTGGGAGGTCCGTCCTCCCAACGTTTTAGCCGCTTCGGCGGCGATGACTGGCCCTCCGGGATATCCTAATCCCAAAATTTTCGCCGCTTTGTCAAAACATTCTCCGGCGGCATCGTCTCTTGTCTCGCCCAATATCTTGTATTTTCCGAAATCCTGCATCAAAAACAGCATAGTGTGTCCGCCGGAAACTATCAGACAAACAGCTGGAAAGCTTTCAGGGGAAAGCGGTTTCTCAAGGTCGTTTACAAAAATATGAGCTTTTATATGATTTACCGCGATTATTGGAATTTCCCAAAAGTAAGATAAAGCTTTCGCGAAATTTATCCCTACCCATAAGCAAGGCTCTAGCCCCGGCCCAGAGGTGACAGCAATCAAATCAATTTCCGGTTTTTGGTATTTTCCCAGAAAGTCAGCCATTTTTTCATATAAATCTTCTTCTCTTTTTAATATCTTTTTTAATGCTTTGAATTTTGGATTTTGGGTTTGTTTTGAAATTAGAAATTCGGATTTTGTCATTTCCAACGTCCCTGCTTTCCCGAGCGCCGCTTCCAGCACCGGCACCAAATTTTTCTGATGCTCTCGTTTGGCGAGAGTAGGGTACACTCCTCCCCATTTTTTATGAACTTCAATTTGCGAGGAGACAATATTGGCTAAAACCGAA
>Ga0172365_10002131_pt1 | contig 14475 bp, 11 predicted proteins | sample LakKivSesite48cm_FD_114535 | JGI IMG/M metagenome (GOLD analysis project Ga0172365, IMG submission 114535) | Sediment microbial communities from Lake Kivu, Rwanda - Sediment site 48cm | ecosystem: Environmental > Aquatic > Freshwater > Lake > Sediment | place: Rwanda: Western Province, Lake...
CCCGCACGCGGCACAGATGCGGCTCTGAGCGGCCGCCTCGTCGCCCAGCTCCTGCCTGAGGCGCAGGATCTTGCCCCGCAGGGCGGCAATGGTCGTGCTGTTGCCCTTTTCTTCGCCCATCTTTGCCTGCTGATGCTTCTTGAGCGCCAGCTCCGTGCTGGCATCCACAAGCTGCCGCCACAGCGCCGCCTGCCGCAGGCCCGAGATGCCCAGGAGGTGCCACCCCTGGCGCAATCTATTGCGCCGGGAGCTGACCGTCTCGAACTGTAGGGGGGTCAGTACGCCCAAAGAGACCTCCTCGGGAAGCTCGGCGATCATCCAGGCCTTCTCCCGACGCCAGGCAAGCACGATGATGACAATCACCACCAGGACGCCAACCCAGTCGGCCAGGAAGCTCACCACGCACAGGCCGCTGGCGGCAAAGAGGTTGTGCACGACGTGACCGGTGATCGCGGCCATCAGCCCAAGGGCGACAAAGATCACCCGCCGTCGGCGCGAACGCTCATAGCGCGCCAGGCCGAAGCCCACGCCCGTGAACGAGGTGAACATGGCATGGTTGAGGCCAAAGGCCAGGCTGCGCCCCAGGAACACAAAGGTCCAACCGGCAACCCCCGCTCGCATCCAGGCGGAGCGGAAATAGAGGACGTTTTCGGTCATGGCAAAGCCAAAGCCGATGATCGAGCCATAGACGATCCCGTCCAACGTATCATCAAACTCCTGTCTCGCCAGCCAGAACAGTCCGAGCAAGGCCAACCCCTTGACATACTCCTCGATGATCGGGGCGACGAGGCTGACGTCAACGACCGCGCCATACACAGGGGATAGCTCCAGCAGAGGGCCTTGAGAGATCGCCTCGAACACGAAGGAAAGCACGCCGGCGGGGATGGCCCCCCACAGAAGGGCATAGACCAGCAGCTTGAGCGGCTCCTTCTCGTAGCGATCAATCCACCAGACGAGGAGCACATAGATGGCGGTAAGAACCGCGCTGGCGATGAAGGAGAGACCGATGGTCAGAATCTCGACGATGAGCGACATGCCGAGCCCCCTTTTCGCGGGCGTGCGCCGCTGCGGCGGCGATCAGGCAACAACTACCTGGGAGACGAAGACGCGGCCATCAAGCCCTTGGCCAGTTTGGCATAAGTGCTAACCACATGAACAAGGGGCGAGGACATGCGCCCATGCACGTGCCCCTGGGATAGGCTTTTCAGAAAGCTCTGCGCGTCGGCAAAGCTGGGCATCTCCACATAGGCCTTGCCGATCTCAAAGCCTTGGTGGGCATCGCTGCCGGCCCCGCGCAGCAGGCCATAGGAGCGAGCCAGGTCCTCGGCATTGCGGTTATCCAGAGGGAAGGTCACACGCGCGTTGAGCACCTCGATCAGATCCACCTCTTTCTCTTTGATGATCTCCATCAGCGCCCCGATGTCCAACACCGAGCGTCGGACGCGGTCCAGCGGGTGAGGCACATAAACCAGGCCGCCTTGTTGATGGATAAGGCGCACGGTCTCCGCCGGAGAAAGGTCGGGCGGCACCTCCTCTACGAGGAACAGCCCGATGATCTCCCCCTGAGTTGTGCGAATCTCCTCACCTACGATGATGGGCAAGGTGGAGAGCTTGTGGAGAGCAAGCGCCCCCGCAATGGTGTTGTGGTCGGTGACCGCCAGGGCATCTAGACCCCTGCGCCTGGCCCAACGCAGCACGTCAAAGCAGGTGGTGAGGGAGTCATCGGAATACGCCGTGTGAACGTGTAGGTCAACCTTGGGCAACCGGAACCCTCCGCAATTTGGGTATCTTGTGCCCTGAAACCAGGAAGGCATGGCTCTAGCGACCTGCCGCAGAGCCATGCCCTGATCTCACGAGCTATGCCCGCTCAGCGCGCTTCTTGGCCTCTTCGACGATCTTCTCGATGAGGTGCGAGGGCACGATGTCATAGTGCGAGAACTTCATGGTGAAGAACCCTCGCCCCTGAGTCATCGAGCGCAAGTCCGTAGCATAGCGTTGGATTTCAGCCAGGGGCGCTTTCGCCGTGACAATGCCGTTCCCTCGCCTCTGCTCCATGCCCAGAACCCGTGCCCTGCGGGTGTTGAGGTCGCCGAGGATATCCCCCATAAAGTTCTCGGGCACGGTGATCACCACATCCATAATCGGCTCCAGGAGCACCGGCCCCGCCTGGGGGATCGCTGCCAGGAAGGACAGGCGAGCAGCCAGCTTGAAGGCCAGCTCGGACGAGTCTACGGGGTGGAAAGAGCCATCGTAGATGACGGCGCGAAAGTCAACCGTCGGGTAGCCGGCAATGATTCCGGTGGGCATCGTCTCCCGGATGCCCTTCTCGGCAGCAGGGATATACTGCCTGGGGACAGCCCCCCCAAAGACCTCGCTGGTGAACTCGAAGCCGGCGCCGCGCTCGAGAGGCTCGAAGCGCATGTAAACGTCGCCGAACTGCCCACGCCCCCCGGTCTGCTTCTTGTGTCGCCCTTGGGCTGAGGCGGTTTTGGTGATCGTCTCCCGGTAGGGGATCTTGGGCACATCGGTCACGATCTCCACACCGAACTTTTGCGCCAAACGGCGCGCGGCGATCTGAATGTGCGATTCACCCATCCCGGATAGGATCGTCTCGTTCGTCTCGGCGTTGCGCTCCACGCGCCAGGTGGGGTCCTCCTCGACCAGTCGGGCAAGCCCTGCACCCAGCTTGTCCAGGTCCGCCTTGGTCTTGGGGAAGACCGCTGCGGAAAAGAGCGGCTCCGGGTAGATGATCGGGGCTACCACCAGGGGCGTGCCCCGGTCGCCGAGGGTGTCGTTGGTGCTGGTGACAGCCAGCTTGGCCACCGCGCCGATGTCCCCCGCCCTGACGGCTGGCACAGGGATTTGCTCCTTGCCGCGAACCATGAACAACTGCCCCAGGCGCTCCTCAGCCCCCTTGTTCACGTTAAAGACGCGCGAGTCGGCGAGGATGGAGCCGCTATAGACGCGGAAGTAGGTCAGCTTGCCCACGAAGGGGTCCGCCAGCGTCTTGAACACTTGGGCCACGAGCGGGCCAGCTGGGTCGGGCGTAAGGACTTGCTCTTCCTTGGTCGCCTCGCTGACCGCTTTGCGCTCCACGGCAGCAGGATTGGGCAGGAGGCTAACCACAGCATCCAGGAGCTGCTTGACGCCGATGTTTTTGGTCGCTGAGCCGACCATGACCGGGACAAGCTGCCCGCTCCTCACCCCCGCCGCAAGGCCGGCGCGAATCTCGTCATCAGTCAGCTCCGCGCCGTCGAGGTACTTCATCATCAGCTCATCGTCCGACTCGGCCGCATGCTCCATCATCTGCAGGCGAGCCTCAGTTGCCGCACTGCGCAGCTCCACCGGGATTTCGGCCTCTTTGCCCTCCGGCCCCACATAGGCCTTCATGCTCAAGAGGTCCACGACACCCACAAATGACTCGCTGGCCCCAATGGACAACTGGATAGGGACAAAGGTCTTTTCGAACTTGGTTCTTAGTTGTTCCAAGACGCGGGCGAAGCTGGCGTTGTCGCGATCCATCTTGTTCACAAAGACCAGACGGGACATGCCGGACTCATCCAGGAAGCCCCAGTGCATCTCCGCGCCCACTTCTACGCCAGAGGCAGCGCAGATGAGCAGCACGGCACTATCTACAGCGCGGATGGCAGCCTTGACCTCACCCACAAAGTCCATGTACCCAGGCACATCCAGCATATTGAGCTTGCACTCGCGCCACTCACAGGGAAGTATCGCGCAGTTGACGGAGAAACGCCGGCTTCGCTCTTCGTCGTCATAGTCGGAGACGGTGTTCCCCTCCTCGATCCTTCCCAGCCGCGAGGTGGTGCCGCTATCAAAGAGCATGGCTTCGCTCAGAGACGTCTTGCCGCTGGAGCCATGGCCCACAAGCACCACATTGCGCAGGCTTTCTGCCTTGTACTCTCTCATGAACCCTCCTAAGGCTTGTCAATCCGCACGCTTGCGGATTATACCACCGCGCACCGTAATTACCAAAGGCCATTGGGGGCATCCTGAATTGTAGGGGTGAAGCATTTGGGTGGCAAGATGAGCATAAAGCGGTACAAACCATCCCAAATGCTTCACCCCTACCCCAGATTTTCGGACAGACAAGGCCATTGACAAAGACGATCACTTATGTTATGATAGTGACAGACGAGAGCCTTTCCTCTTCCATCCGGTGTTGTGTGCATCTAGGAGGGTAGACTCTATGAGAGATCTCAGCGCCTGGCTTATCGTCTTTGGGCTTGTGCTCGCGCTGGGGCTGATCTGCGGCAGCGCCAAGGGTGTCATCGGCATTCCCCTGCCGCTGGCAGTGCTCATTGGCCTCGGCGCCAACGCGGTGCTCGTGCTATGGGAGCACCGGGAGAAGATGGGCGACATCCTGGGACGCCGCCAGTAGCGGCCCCAAGGGCCGCGCCCGCCTGCTCTCTATAGGCTTGCGCGAGCAGCTCTTGTAGGGAAAGGTCGGAGTATGCCCGAATGAGAGGTGCCGGTTTGGGTGGGTGAGAAGGGCTGTTTGAAAGCCTTGAGGATGACGAAAGCGTAGCGGCCGGTTTCGGCCGCTACGTTGCGTATAGCGGTAATGGAGGATCAACGGGGCACGTCGGGGAGCTCGGCCAAAGAAAAGCGTACCGCGTAAGGCTCAAAGAGGGTGTGAAAGGGTGATGTCTCTGCCGACCTTTCCCCATATTGGGTGATTGCCAGGGGCCCGACAACGATCCAATTGTGGTCCGAAGAGGACATAAGTGCCCTGAGTTGGAGAAAACACTGCTTCATATCCTCGCGCAAAGCGGAGCCGGGCACCGAGATCACAAAGGTTTGCACATGCTCGGGCACGTCGTCTGGAGGGTCCATCAACAGGCGCAGGCGCTGCTCAGCCAGGAAGCGCGTCGTGCCATTCGCACGCCGGGGAATGCGCGCCGCGAGCGCCGGAGCCGCCTCTTCCATCGCCTTGGATAGGGACGCCACCAGGGCCTCCCGCGAAGTCCAATCCAGGTTGCAGAGGGAATGGACCCCCATCTGCGCCGAGGGCACCCGCTTTGCCAGCTCACGAGCCAAAGCGCACACCAGGCGTTCCGCATAAGCTTCGTCGCTGGTATAACACAGGAATCGCTGCTGTCCGGGGTATTCTACAGGGAGGTAGAAAAAGTCCACCAATTGCGCAAAGGAGTCAGCAACTCTCTCTCCTCGGTTCATGCCGCACCCCTCCTCTCTAGCGCCGCATATAAGCCAAGTTTACGCCAGAGAGCCTTCTGCGTCAAACTTCTCCCCCACTACGACGGATAACGCCCATACCTCTCCACCAGCTCGACGACCCGTGCCACGCGCGAGCGCAGCCCATCCGGGGGTACCTGGTCCGCTACGCCGAGCACCATGCGCTTATCGGCCACTATAACCTCCAGCGTCTCCCGAACGTGGCGCTCGAACTCTGCTTCCCCCACCAGCGGCGTAAAATAGATGCCGGGTAAGCCACCCCAGAGCACGGATCGCGGACCGGCCAGAGCGCGCAAATCTCTCACGGGCACATCCCCCACCGGCTCGGGAGTCACCGCCTCGATACAATCATAGCCCACCTTGCCCACCTGCGCAAGCAGCCCGCGCAGGGTACCATCCATGTGGATGAAGGAATACTTGCCCGCTGCACGGATGCGCGCCACCCACTTTTCCTCCCAGGGCCGCACATACGAGTCGTAAAAGCGCCGGCCGATCACCTCCGAGGAAAGGTTCTCCGGGATCATCAGGCAATCTGCCGGGACGGTCACAGCCACCTCGGCGGCCCGGTCTGCGCTGCGCTCCATGGCTTGCAGCGTCTCCTCGAGCTCATCGGGCACTTGCGACCACAACTCCACGACGTTGGCGATCCCGGCAAACTCCACCGTAAGCTGCATAAAGGGGCTGCGCGGCAGGTAGCAGAGGACTACCCCCAGATCCTCCACCCAGGGCCTGCGCCGGCGGGCCTCCTCCTCGTCGGGAAGGTATTCGAGGTGCTCCCACCAGTAGCGAAGGGCCGGCAGATCCCCTGGCGAGTTGACCAGATGGCGATACGGTGCCCAGGACGAGGATGCGGGCAGATAGCGCCACTCCTCCTCCAACGTGCCCACCGGCGTGCGGATACTGCGCCAGCGGCCGGACGCGTCCTGGCGCTCCTCGATGGTCACATCCCCACAGACCTCTGTCCGAAAGGCCCAATAGCCCTGCAAGTAAAAGCCCACTCTCAGCTCACGATGAAAACGGTAATAGTCCTCCGTGCGCTGCCAATCCTTGGGCACCTCGCCACGGTCTTCCATGGCCGCCGCCCAGTAGGCCAGGTCGCCGAACCAGGGCACGCGGTCGGGCACGCCGCCCGACAATAGAGTGAGGATGCGCTGACGATCGTTCATTGTGGCCTCTTTCGAGTTAAGCACGAGGATGGCATGAGAGGAAGAGACGAACATTCCCCCAGCAGGCTTCAGCCTGCTTTGCGTGAGTAGCCCTGCGCCCCCGACTGGATCGGGGGCCAGGGTGGGCGTCAAACTAGCACCTTGTGCATAGACCGCTAGATAGCCGCCGGGCTCTTTTCGGCTATCCCCCTGTCGGCGCCGAGATCCTCCGGCCCCATCTGCCACACTTCGGTGACAGAAAGATAGGGAATCTTGTTCTCGTGGAGCATCCTGATAAGCGCCTCACGGCTGGGTGCCGATAGGACAAACCATCCCTCGCCGTCGTTCGGAGTCCCGATGTAGCTGTAGCAGGAGAACCCCTGGCTCTTCCAGGCTTCATTGGCCGCGCGCACCATGTCCACTACCTCGTCGCGGCCCATCGTCCCGCCCACCCATGGATGATAAGTCAAGAAGAGGGGCATCATCCACCTCCTTGGTATGGCAACCGCGCTCTCCTTATTTGACAGTAAACACCCAAGATGAACAGAAGATGAACAAATCGCTAAAAAACGTTACAATTCGTTCATCTGGCATTTCGCGGTCATCCACGCTTGGGCGGTAGAGGAAGCCCCTGGCCTGGCTACAAGGCTAGGGCGTGTCTGCAAACTCTCGTAGACTAGGGCCTTGTGCCCGCTTCATCGCGCTATGGCATGCGTTTTCGAGAAGATGACGCCCACAAGGGATTCTGTAGGAAAACACAGAATTTACCGCTGAGCACGCGGAGAACGCAGAGGCTTTTATCTATTTTCCCCCCGTTTTTCTCTGTGTTCTCTGCGACCTCTGCGGTGAATTTCCCCTTTTCCTACAGAATCACAAGGGGCTAGGCTACTGCTCTGCAAACCCGGCCTAGAATCGCGTCCACAGGGCCGATGGGCGAGGAGATCAGCGAGAGGTTTTGCTTCCGTAGAGCTCCATATTGTGCAGATGCTCCTCGTAAGTGGCGGCAAAGGCGTGCGAGCCGTCGCCCTTGGAGAAGAAGAAGAGGTAATCACTGGCCGTCGGCGAGAGCACCGCGCGAATGGCTGCCAGCCCTGGGCTGCAAATGGGGCCTGGCGGCAAGCCAGGATTGATGAAGGTATTGTAAGGCGAGTCCACACTCAAAGCCTCTTCCTGGCGCATCGGGTTCCACCAGCGCTTCGTGGTCTCGTTGTAGCCTTTGGCATACTGCACAGTCGGGTCCGCCTGCAGGTACATGCCGTTGGTGAGGCGGTTCATATAGACGCCAGCAATGATCGGTCGCTCGTCGGGTATCACGGCCTCCCGCTCGACGATCGAGGCCAATGTGACCGCCTCGTAGAGGGTCACGTGCTGCGTCGCAGCCTCTGCGCGCAGCTCCGGCGGGATGCGGCGATCCCAGTTGTCCAACATGATATCCAACACGCGATCCGGCGTGGTTTGCTGGGGGAACTGGTAGGTATCGGGGAAGAGAAAACCCTCCAGGCTTGTGGGTGCGCCGGGGGGGCGCTCCCCCAAGAACGGGTAATCGCTGCGGCCTTGCTCCATCGCCGCCATGAACTCGGCCGCCGAGACAACGTTCACCTTCTCCAGCAGCGCAGCGACCTCCTCGGCACGCCAACCCTCGGGGATCGTCACCATCACCGCAGAAAGGCGCCCGTGCTGGAGTTGACGCATGATCTCTTCCATCGTCATGCTGGGCTTCAGGACATAGACCCCCGCCTGGATGTCGCCATCCGCGCCCCAGTAGCGCACCAGCCAACCGAAAAGCCCCGCGTCGCGGATCAGCCCCGCCCGTTCGAGGTTCTCGGCGATCGTCTTTACCGCCTCACCTGACCTGACGACGAAGGTCAATTCCCTTGAGTCACCGGCGTTGGCCGGCTGGGATACGTCCTCGCCACGATAACGCAGGTAAAGCCCAACCCCCGCTTGTTCCAGCTTTTTCACGGTCAGCGTGTAGCTTATCTGGGGCGCTCGTCCGTGGGCATCCTGCCACACATACCAGAAGCTCCCCGCCAGCACAAAAACCACGATGGAGAGCGCCAGCACGAGGGTTATGAAGCGCAGGAGCATACGCAGCAGGGCTCTCACGGAAGCTGACCTCCCGACTGGGCGTCCAGATATTCCTGCAAGATCACCGCTGCTGCCACCATGTCCGATGACTCCTTGCGCCGGCGCTTCTTGCTCTCGTTTTCCAGAAGGATCTGTCCTGCCCGGCGCGTGCTACCTCGCTCATCCCAAAAGACGATGGGGACCTTGATGTGTGTCTCCAGGCCCGCCACATAGGCGCGAGCAGAACGCACCTGCTTACCCTCGGAGCCATCGGGCAGCAGCGGGAGGCCCACTACAACCCGCTCCACCTTGTTCTCGGCGATGATCTTGGCAATGCGCAGGAAGCCGGAAGGCCCAGGGCGCCGCGAGATCACTTCCAGCGGGCGAGCCAGGCGACCGCTTAGGTCGCTGAGGGCTATGCCGATGCGCTCATCTCCCACATCCAAGGCCAGGTGTCGCATCAGGTCTTGCCCAAGGTGAAATGTTCAGCGGTGGGCTGGCCACTGGCCGAGATGACCACGTTGATGCGCCCCGTCAGCCAGGGCATCCGCTCCCATTGCTGGGGAAAGATGCTGATCTCTGGCTCCGCCTGGAGTTGCAAGTGTTCACTCAGCCAGCTTGTCGCCGTCGCCAGATCGCGCCCACGGAGCGCGGCCTTGACGTCATCCTCATTGATGACCGGGGCCACAACCCCCTGAGCACTGATGCTGAAACGGGCCCCGTTGCCCACCATGAGCACCTCTTCAGAGCGCCGGACCGTCAGGCTGTCTTCGATCAGGCCCAGTCCCGTCCCTTTGCTCTCCAGGAAATGCCTGGCCAGCGCCTCGAACGACTTGCTATCCACAGCGAGACCGCGGACGACAACCTTCATCTCCATGGAGAGCACATCGCTCTGCTGCTCGAGCACCTGGTCAAAGTTCTCTGCCATAACTTGGGCATCCACAGAATTGCGGGGGATGAATTCCCCCTCATGGAGCTCGCCCACAAGCTGGGCATATGCCTCCTGCTGCAGCCGCTCGATCAGATCAGTGCGGAGCTTGTCCACGTCGTTATAGGCTACGGTGGCCGCGCGCTTGATGGAGCCCCCGCGAGTGGGCTGATCGTTAAGGACGTTCACCAGATGAGCCACGGCCCCTTCGACCACGCTGATGGTCAGGGCCTGAACGTTGCTCACTGGCCCGGCCTCAAAGGCGATCACCCCCACCCTGCCGCTGCTATAGAGCGCCGCCGGGAGCTGGAGATCGTCCACCGTGTAGAAGCGCAGGTTCACGCCCGAGCCGGTGCGCACCATAGTCCCTTTGGGCACCAGGACGGCGTTGGTTGTCTTGTTGACGAATACCACCTCGCCCGCCGAATGGCCATCGGGGACATCAATGCGCCCGGTAGCAGGGGTCTCGCCCCGCCCACTGAGGATGACCTGCGCGACCCGAGCGGGGATAATCGCCTGGCCGTAGTCAATCTCCCGATATTCGGGGTTGGCGGTCACTTCCAGGCTACCCGAGACAGGTTGGGCGATAGGCGCCAGATGCACCGTGGCGTTGGGCACCAAAACTACGGCAGCCCCAAGCAGGGCGACAGCCAGAGCAAAGATCACCACCAGAGATAATAGCACCGTGCCGAAATTCAGCTTATGCGGACGGCGACGCCAGCGCCTGCTCAGCCTGCCCTCATAGCTCACCACCCGCCCATCGAGACCCCGTGGGGGGGGGCGGCGCGCCCGCGTATAGCGACGCAGCTTGCCCGGCAGGCTGCCATAGACGGGGATACTTGCCTGGTGAGCCAGCGTACGCGCTTGCAAGTCATGGGATACCAGGCGCAGATCCAACGCGGCGATATCCGCCGTCCGCTGGAGCAGCTTCAGGTCCACGAGGCTGCGCGCCAATCGCATCCGCCAGGGCGCAACCAGCCAGACCTGTGTCCCCGGTGCGGCGTCATGAAGCAGCTCGCACACGATATCCGGGGTATCACGACGCAACAACTTGATGACTTCTACAGCAGGCAAAGGACCTCCACAACCTACCGCAATCTCCTCGACGACGGCGTATGCCGCCAGTGAACCGTCTCCACCAAGGCCCGATCCAGGTCATTTTGGGGTATGTAGAGCTCGGCCACATAGTGAGCCAACGCGCGCAAAGGTAGGAAAGCCGGCCCTGTGGCCTGAGTCGTGCGGTCCAGCACATCGCGCACCGTGCTCACGCCGAACTCGATGACCTCTGGGCAGCGATCCGGCGAGAGGCTCTGCTCCCAGAAAGGCGTCGTCAGAGACTGTAGGGCCTCGGGGATGCGTCGGGTCATATCGGCAAAATAGATGCGACTTGGGATGCTGGGGCCCTCCGCTGCCCCTTTGATGCTTTCCGCCAACGCCGTCATCCAACGACGCAGCTCGCCCCAGAAAACGCGAGCCACCCTTATCTCAGCGTCCTCACGCAGTTGCCTGGCTCGATAGGCACGCATCAGGGCATCCGCCTGGCGTCCCCGCAGCCCCAGGGCCTCGGCCGTCGTCCCGGTCATATCGCGCTCACCGATCTCCACCAGAGATGCCCACCTCAAGTGCCCGTTGCGCACCAGGTTGAGCGAGGTGTGCTCCTCGTCGAGCAGGATCAGCAATGCCGACGTATCGGGCAAAGGCGAAGCAAAGGTCACATTCTGAGGGACGATGGCCGTCAGCCTTAGTTCCAGCCGCTCGGCCACGATCTCCAGAGCGCGAATCCATTCCAGCGGGGCCAGCGAAAAGCTCATCCGCGCATCAAACTGCTCGCCATGTAGCCCCAAAGGGCTCTCGACAGCCTGCCCATCCAGGCAAACCTCGGTCAGCGAGCCATGAATGATGTCCTCGTTGGCATCTCTGGCATGAGCGCCCACTACATCCTGGGCCTGACGATACCCGCGCTGCAACAAGGCCCGAAGCTCATCCAGGGTACAAGCCACACTCGCATCGCGCCGCCGCCTGGAAGTGGCCACCGGCAGGCTGTGCGTGACCTCCGTGGGCACGCTCATGATCGCATAGTCGGGCACCAGCTTGCGCCCAGATAGCGCCGCGGTCATATCCTCGGCCTGCGTGAGCGCCTTGTCGCAGCCCGCAACCCAGCGATCCAGATCGGGATGACTGGTCCGACCGATCCCATGAATCGGCGCGGCAGCCACGCCCATCAGCTCGGCAGAGCCCTCCGTCAGCTCGACAACGGCAGCCCGCACATGATCCTTTTCCCAGGTCACGATGCTGTAATGCACCACGGATGATTCCGGCCTGCCGCCAACCTTGCTTCGCGCCCCGCCCTCCATAGTTCAGCTCTCCCTTGATCACTCCGGAGCGAGAAGGTCACGCGCCCAAGGCTTCGCCCACCAATTGGGGCACAAAGGCGAGCGCATCGGGCAGACGAGCGACGTCCTTGCCGCCGGCCTGGGCCATATTCGGCTTCCCGCCGCCGCCCCCGCCCATGCGCCCCGCCGCCGCGCCCGCCAGCTTGCCGGCATGGAGGCCCTTGCGCACCAGGTCCTCGGTAACGGCCACCACCAAAAGCGGACGCCCGCCAATGACCGCGCCGAGAGCCACAACAGCACTCCCCAGCTTGTCGCGGAAGCGATCGCCCATCTCGCGCAAGCTGTCCACGTCAGCGGCCTCGACCTGGACCGCCAGCACCTTGGCCCCTTGTATCTCGATAGCCTTGCTAATCAGCGAAGCGACGCTTTGTGCGCTCACCTGCCGCTGCAATTCCTGCACCGTATGGCGCAAATCGCGGACCTGCTCCACGAGAGCAGTGCAACGCTGGAGTTCCTCACCCGGCTTGGCCGAAAGCATCTCCGCCAGACCGCGCAGCGTATCCAGGCGCTCACGCAGGTAGGCCTCCGCGCCCCGGCCGGTGACGGCCTCGATGCGCCGCAGTCCCGATCCCACGCTCGACTCGCTGAGGATGAGGAACAAGCCCACCTGCCCCGTGGCCTTGAGATGCGTGCCCCCACATAGCTCGGTCGTAAAGCCCTCCACCCGGACGACGCGCACCAAGTCGCCGTACTTTTCCCCAAAGAGGGCGATCGCGCCGTCCTTGACGGCCTCCTCGAAGGGCGCTACGCGAGTCTTGACGGGCAGATTGGCCCTGATCTGGGCATTGACGATCCCCTCCACCCGACGCAGCTCCTCGGCGCTCAAGGGGGCCAGATGCGCAAAGTCAAAGCGCAGCCTATCCGGCGCGACGAGCGACCCCGCTTGGGCCGCATGTTCGCCCACCACCTGGCGGAGCGCGCGGTGGAGTAGATGGGTGGCCGTGTGGTTGCGGGCAATATCCAGCCGCCGCTCCTCATCAACGGCCGCCTCCACCAGGTCGCCGACGGCTAGGCTGCCGCCAACGATCCGCCCGCGATGTACGGTCGTATCGGGCACGGGCCTGGTCGTATCGCTCACCAGGACGCGCGCGTTGGGGCCTTTTAGCTCGCCGGCATCGCCCGTCTGCCCGCCCGATTCGGCGTAGAATGGCGTTGCGGCCAGAACGACCCCGACCTCATCCCCTTCCTTGGCTTGCTCGACGCGCTGCCCCCCGCGCACCAGGGCGACCACCTGCGACTGGGCGCGACAGGTCTCGTAGCCGAGGAACTCGGTCTTGGGGACCTCCAGCCGCCGATAAAGCTCCCCTTCAGCGTCGAGGGCAAAGCGCTGCGCCGAGCGTGCCCGCTCGCGCTGTTCGGCCATCGCCGTCCGAAAGCCGGCCTCATCCACCGTGAAGCCGGATTCCCGCGCTGCATCGCGGGTCATCTCCAAGGGGAAGCCATAGGTATCATACAGGCGGAACGCCTCGTCGCCCGGGATGACCCCGACTCCCTCCGCTTTCAGGCGCGCCGTCAACTGCTCCAGGCGCGCAAGCCCCAGGCTCAGGGTGTCGAGGAAGCGCTCCTCCTCGCGGGTGATCACCTCGCGGATAAAGTCGCGCCGCTCGACCAGCTCGGTGTAATGGTGCCCCATCGTATCAATCACCGTCTGGGCCGTCTCGGCCAGGAAGGGGCCTTCGAAGCCCAATAACCGGCCAAAGCGCGCCGCCCGCCGCAGGATCAGGCGCAGGGCGTAATTGCGCCCCTCGTTCCCCGGCAGGACCCCGTCGGCGATCAGGAAGGCAATAGCCCGGCTGTGATCGGCAATGACCCGGTAAGGCACCAGGTTGGCGCGCATCGTGGCCTCATCATGCCCCAGCAGCTCGCGGGCGCGCTGCATGATGGGCAGGAACAGGTCCGTGTCATAGTTATTGTCCACGCCCTGCAAGATCGAAGTGACGCGCTCCAGCCCCATCCCCGTATCAACGCTTGGGCGCGGCAGGGGGAGGAGGGAGCCATCAGCCTGCGCCTCGAACTGCATGAACACCAGATTCCAGATCTCCAGCCAGCGGTCGCAATGCGTCGCCGGGCTGCAATCGGGGCGCCCGCAGGAGCAGGCCTGGGGGCCACGATCCCACATGACCTCCGAATCGGGGCCGCAGGGGCCGGTGTCGCCCATAGCCCAGAAATTATCTTCCTTCCCCAACCGGCCAATGCGCTCCGCAGACACTCCCGCAACCTTTTGCCAGAGCCCAAAGGCCTCGTCATCCTCCAGGTAAACGGTGGGATAGAGGCGCTCTTTATCCAGGCCCAGCTCCCGGGTCAGAAAGGTCCAGGCGAAATCAATGGCCTCGCGCTTGAAATAGTCGCCAAAGCTAAAGTTGCCCAGCATCTCGAAAAAGGTCTGGTGACGCGACGACGGCCCCACCTGATCGAGGTCATTGTGTTTGCCGCTGACGCGCATACACTTTTGCGCCGTGGCCGCGCGGCGGTAGGGTCGCGACTCCAGGCCCAGGAACACGTCCTTGAACTGCACCATCCCCGCGTTGGCGAAGAGCAGCGTAGGATCGTTGCCCGGGATCAGCGAGGAACTCCTGACAATCGTGTGGCCCCGCTCCTGGAAAAAGCTCAGGAACCGGGACCTAACCTCGGCGCTGCGAATCATGCGGCTCCTTCATCCCGCGAAACTGCGAGTCATGTTGGCGGATTTTATGCTAATGGCCGATGAGTGTCAAGCAATACGCATCCC
>Ga0172365_10002132_pt1 | contig 14475 bp, 12 predicted proteins | sample LakKivSesite48cm_FD_114535 | JGI IMG/M metagenome (GOLD analysis project Ga0172365, IMG submission 114535) | Sediment microbial communities from Lake Kivu, Rwanda - Sediment site 48cm | ecosystem: Environmental > Aquatic > Freshwater > Lake > Sediment | place: Rwanda: Western Province, Lake...
GGCGCTGAATGATGTGGTCATCAGCCGGGGTAGCCTGGCCCGCATCATCCGTCTGGCGACCGATGTGGATGGCGATCATGTGACGACCTACCTGGGTGACGGGCTGATCGTTTCCACGGCCACTGGTTGTACTGCCTATGCCCTGGCCTGCAGGGGGCCCATCCTGCCCCCCGAGCTGCGCAGCATCCTGCTGGTGCCCATCGCCCCCCACCTCAGCCTCGACCGGGCCATCGTCCTGGCTGAGGGGGCGACGGTGTCCATTCGCGTGTCCACAGATCATGCGGCCATCCTCACCATTGATGGCCAATCTGCCGTTGATCTGACTCATGGTGACCAGGTCGTGGTCCAGGCCAGCCCCCACAGTGGCCTCTTCGTGCGGACTCAGGGGAGGGGTTATTTCTACCGGTCTTTGATGGAGCGGCTGGGCAATCTCTATTATGAGGAGAGGGAGTGATGGGATGGATGAGAATTTGACCTGCGCCTATCACCCCAGTGTAGCGACAGTGCTGCGCTGCAACCGCTGTGGCAAACCCATCTGTCCTCAGTGCGCCGTGCTCACAGAGGTGGGTTATCGCTGTCCCGATTGCATCCGCAGCCAACAGTCCGTTTTCTTCAACATCCGAGTGAGCGATTATCCGGTGGCGGTGCTTGTGGCGGGGACGGTGGCGGGGCTGGCAGCGCTGCTTCTGGTTCGGGCGGGTTTCTTCATCGCCCTCCTCCTCAGCCCGGTCGTCGGGGGGCTGATCGGCGAGCTGGTGCATTGGGCCATTGGCCGGCGTCGAGGCCGCCACACGTGGCTGGCTGTTGGAAGTGCGGTCATCGTGGGGGGGCTCCTGGGCTCTGCCATCTCCTGGCTCCTACTTGGCCCGGCCACCCCCTTCGCGCTGCTCACCTATGTGGTTCTGTGCACTGCCACTGCCGCCGGCCGGCTGCGATAGAACTGATTGCAGATTGCCAATCCGAAATCTCCTGTGCGTCGTCCTGGCTGATGGCGCAGTCGTGGCCCGGCTGCAGTAGTAGAAGTGGAGAGCAAACGATGAGTGAAAAGCGTCTTTCTGAGGCGCAAGTGGCTTACGGCGCGATCGTAGCAGACTTGAGCACACCGATCATCCTGAAGCAGAACGGACAGCCCGTGGTTGTGGTCCTGTCCTTTGCCGAGTATCAGCGGTTGCGAAGCATAGAAGAGCAGGAGAAAACAGGGACGAACGCTGAGTGGTGTGACCGCCTGGAGCGGCTTCTGACCCAGGTACACAGCCACACGGCTCAGCACACTTCAGAGGAGCTCGAAGCCGACATCACAGCCGCCTTTGAGGAAATGCGAGAACGCTGCTATGGCCATCGTCGCTCTGATTGACACGAACGTCTGGGTGTCGGCTCTCATCAATCCCCATGGCTATCCTGCGCGCACTCGAGAGGCATGGCTGACAGGACATTTTAAGATCATCATCTCTCAGCCGCTTCTCGATGAGCTGGATGAGGTGCTCCATCGTCCCCAGATCCAACGACGTCTAGGCACAGCGAGTGTTCGGGTAGGAGAGCTATTGCAGCTCATTGCGGAGAAAGCCTCCCCTGTCGAGATCACTGGTCAGTTGCACCTGTGCAGAGATCCTCGCGACGACATTGTGTTGGAAACCGCCATCGTTGGCCGGGTCACCCACGTCGTCAGCCGTGACGAGGATATCACCCGCGACCCAGAGCTCCTGCAACAGCTTGAGGCACGGGGTATCAAGGCCCTCACCGTCAGCCACTTTCTGGCTGAGCTGGCCCCGAAAGAGACCTGAGCGACATACGATCAGCGATAGGCGATTTGCGATCAGCCACATGCTAGCCGAACTGACCATCCGTAACTTTGCGATCATAGATGAGCTTCACCTCACGCTGGCCCCGGCCTTCAACGTCCTGACCGGTGAGACCGGCGCGGGCAAATCCATCATCGTGGACGCCATGAGCCTGCTGCTGGGCGGGCGCGCCCCAACGGATGTCATCCGCACCGGCGCAGACCGTACGCTCATCGAGGGGATCTTCCACCTGGATGCCGCATTGCAGGCCGAGCTGACCCCCCTGTTGGCTGCCGATGGGCTGGAGGGGGATGATCCGGCCACGCTCACCCTGGCCCGCGAGATCCGGCGCGAGGGACGAAACATCTGCCGGGTCAATGGGCGGGCGGTGACGCTGTCGGCGCTGGAGGCTATCGGCCAGCAGCTCGTCGACATCCACGGCCAAAGCGACCATCTCTCACTGCTGCGGGTGCGGGAGCATATGGATTTCCTGGATCGCTACGGAGGGCTGTGGCCTCAGCTGGAGGAGCTAGCTGCCAGGGGTGTGGCCCTGCGGCAGGTGCAGAGGGAGTTGGCCGATCTTATGCGTGACGAGCGGGAACTGGCCCGTCGGGTGGACCTCCTGGAGTACCAGGTGCAGCAGATCAACGCTGCAGGGTTGGTTATGGGGGAGGAGCAGGAATTACGGGCGGAGCGCACCCGACTGGCCAACGCCGAGCGGCTGCTGACCCTGGTGGGAGCGGCCCACAGGGCCCTCTACTCGGCTGAAGAGGGCCACCTCGGCGCCTCCGACCTGGTGGGAAAGGCGATAAAAGCCCTGTCTCAGTTGGTGGCCATTGATCCCAGCCTAGCTGAAGTGCTGCAAGCCGCGGAGGAACTGAGCTATCGGCTGGAGGATCTGGTGGCTGCGGTGCGGAACTACCGCGAGACAGTAGAGTACAACCCCCACCGGCTGACACAGGTGGAGGAGCGGCTGAGCCTCATTTACAGCCTGAAGCGGAAGTACGGGGACTCCATCGAAGAAATCCTGGCCTTCGGACGGCGGGCGGCACAGGAGTTGGAGGCGATCACTCACAGCGAGGAGCGGATCGAGGAACTGCGAGCTCAGGAGGAGGCCCTGCTGCGGGAGATCGGGGGGCTGGGGGCAGCGCTCTCCGAGGCGCGCCGCCAGGCCGCCGAGCAGTTGAGGGTTGCGGTGGAAAGGGAACTGGCAGACCTTTCGATGGAGGGCGCACGTTTCGCCGTGTCCATCGAGCAGCGGGAGGATGCCGAGGGGGCCTGGGTAGATGGCCGACGACTGGCCTTCGACCGCACGGGGATTGACCGCGTGGAGTTCCTCATCTCGCCCAATGTGGGTGAGCCACTCAAGCCCCTGGCCCGCGTCGCCTCCGGTGGCGAGACCTCGCGGCTCATGCTGGCCCTCAAGACCGTCCTCTCCCTGGCGGATGAGACACCCACCCTCATCTTCGACGAGATTGACGCCGGCATCGGGGGGCGGGTGGGAGGGGTGGTGGGACAGAAGCTGTGGAGCCTGACGCCAGAGCATCAGGTGTTGTGCGTCACCCATCTGCCGCAACTGGCGGCCTACAGTGACGCCCACTTCCGCGTGGCCAAGGCGGTGGTGGGCCAGCGCACTGTGACCGGCGTGGAGTTGCTCGGCACTGACCAGCGCATCGTGGAGCTGGCAGCCATGCTCGGCGCCGACCGGCCCGAGACGCGCCGCAGCGCAGAGGCGATGTTGGCGGAGATCGCGCAGGAGAAAGATGGAGGGGTGAGGAGTAACAAGTGACAAGTAGCGAGTAACGGAGGGCGACCACGGCGCTGGCTGCGTAGGCCAGCCTCAGACAGCACAGGTGCTGCGGATGGCGGAAGGGAGGCAGGGGTATGAAGCAGTGCTTTGTCATCATGCCCATCGGTAGTGGTGAGGATTATGAGAGGTGCAAGGACATCTACGAACGCATGATCAAGGAGACCGTGGAGGATGCGGGCCTGGAGCTTCAATGCATCAGGGCTGACGAGGTCTCCAAGCCCGGTGCCATCATCAAAGATATCATGAAGCGGCTCTACGAGGCCGACGTGGTGATCGCCGACCTGTCCGGCCTCAATGCCAACGTCTGCTACGAGCTGGGCGTGAGGCATGCGCTAAAGGGCGGCACCATCATGATCGTGGACGATGGTGAGGGCCAAAAAGGAGCATACCCATGCCTCAATATCGTTTCTGGCGCGCCGACCCGCGCCTCCGGGCTCGGGCTAAAGAGCTGCGCCAGACACCGACACGCGCTGAAGCCGTGTTATGGGAGCGGCTTCGCCACAGCCAGGTGCTCGGCCTGAAATTCCGCCGCCAGCATCCGCTCAGTGATTTCGTCGTGGATTTCTACTGCGCCAAGGCCAGACTGGTGATCGAGATAGATGGGAGCGTTCACGAACAACAGCGCGAGCGAGATGAAGAACGCGGCGACCCTGGAGCAGCAGGGGTATCAGATCATCCCCTTCACCAACACCGAAGTCGAGCAAGACATTGAAGGCATCTTACAGCAGATTGTCACATTCGGGAGGGTGAGCGGTTGAGTTGCAGGGAGTGCAGCCGCCAGATTGCTTGGGAGCGGACTTGCGTCCGTACCCCGGTGTCCATAATCTACACGTAAGGAGCACAAAATGGCTATCCACATCGAGGACGTGAAGGACGAGACACTGTGGTTCGTCGCCACCTGCAGCCACGTGAGGGAGGGGGCCGACCAAGACCGGGGCGGGGCGGTGCGAAAGACGTGGATCGAGGAGATGCTCCCCCAGGGCCTGCAGATCAAGGTTGCGCTGGACGATGAACAGCCTATCGGTTTTATCCACCTGCTGCCCATCGAACACACCGCCTTCGGCCTCACAGGGCATGACCTGCTCACCATCCCCTGCCTGGCCCTCAAAGACGCATACCATGGCCAGGGCATCGGCCGGATGCTGATGGAGGCCGCGGAGGCGGCGGCGCGGGCTACGGACGTCAAGGGCCTGGCCCTTATCGGCCACGAGTGGGAGGACGACTTCTGGTTCATGCGCACCGACTTCTTCCGCCACTTCGGATACCAGGAGGCAGACCGCCGAGGGAACGCGGTCATCCTCTGGAAACGGTTCGCCGACGATGCCGAGCCGCCGCGCTTCTTTTCGCCCGCCTGGACATACGAACCGGTGCCCGGCAAGGTCGCCTTCGACGCCTTCTGGAACCGCCAGTGCCTCACCACCGCTGTCGAGATCCATAACGTGCGCGAAGTGTGCGCCGAGTACGGAGACCGCGTCTTATTGCGGGAGTACGACGCCAGTGACCCCGCCGTGCGTGAGCGCTACCAGATCGGCCGGCTGCTGGCGGTCAATGGCCGGGAGATCGGCTGGGGGTACGAGGCCCCCCGAGAGGGGTTGCGGGCGGCGATTGATGAGGCGCTGGGTGACTGTGAGGTGATTGGGTAACGAGGCAACGAGTAATGGGTCAACGGGGCATGGGCAGTGAGGGTTGCCCCCTTGTTAACTCGTCAACTCGTTGACTCATTGACTTGCCAACTTCAGTTACTGGCCCAGGTGTAGATGATGACCCGCACCCAGATCACGTGCCTGATTCTGATTTTCCTCTCTCTCCTCTCCGCTTGTCAGGGTGGATTTCCTCTCCTCAATCCTGGCCCCACCCCTACGCCCCCACCCGCTCCAGCCGAAACCGTGGCTCACAGCTTCCTTCAGGCCTGGGAGCAGGGAAACTATCCAGCCATGTACAGACTGCTGACTCCCACCACTCAGGAGGCCATCTCTGAAGAGGAGTTCACCGCCGCCTACTCCTCAACAGCGGAGACCATGACCCTCAATCACCTCACCACCTCCCTTCGCTCGATCCTCGAAGGGGAAGGGAGTGCGCAGGCGGAGTTCAGCGCCACCTTCGAGACGCTGCTGGCCGGCTCCTTCCCGGTCACCAACACCCTCCCCCTGCGCCTGGAGGAGGATCAGTGGGGCGTCCTCTGGTCCCGAACCTGCATTCTCCCCCAACTGGAGGGCGGCAATCAGCTCTACCTCCAGCCCGAGGTGCCGGTGCGGGGCAACATCTACGACCGCTCGGGGCGAGGGCTGGCGGTCAATGGGACGCGGGTGGTGGTGGGTGTGATGCCGGAGAAGCTGGAGGATGCAGACCGCGCCCTCTTTCTCCTCAGCCAGGTTCTGGGAGAACCCATCGCCAGCCTGCAGGATAAATATGCTGATGCCCCACCTCGCTGGTTCGTCCCCCTGGGCGAGATATCGGCCCAGGAGAGCACCCAGCACTACGATACACTGGCGGGCCTAGCCGGCGTCCTGCTCAAGGAAAAGGCGGTGCGGCTCTATCGCGACGGCACGCTGGCCCCCCACGTGGTAGGCTACGTAGGGCCCATTGGCGCGGAGGAGGTGAAGCGCTGGCGGGAGAAGGGTTATCCCCCCGACGCAGTGGTCGGCAAGGCGGGGTTGGAGGCTTGGGGAGAGGAGTTCCTGGCTGGGAGGCGAGGGGGCATGCTGGCCGTGGTCTCACCAGAAGGCGATCTGATCGTTACTCTTGCTCAGCAACCCTCCGGCCAGAGCCGTAGCATCTTCACCACCCTCGACCGCACCCTGCAGCAGAAGGCGGTCGAGTTCTTGGAGGGCCGGCAGGGGGCCATCGTGGCCCTCGATCCCCATACCGGGCAGGTGTTGGCCCTGGCCAGCTCCCCTGCCTTCGATCCCAACATCTTCATCCCTGCCATTGCTGCGGAGGATTGGCAAAGGCTCGTCGCCACCCCCGGTCAGCCGCTGCTGAACCGGGCCACACAGGGGCTTTATCCCCCGGCCTCCGTCTTCAAAATCGTGACCATGGCCGCGGGGATGGAGACGGGCCTCTACACTCCCTCCTCGGCATTCAACTGCCAGGGGGTGTGGAAGGGGCTAGGCGATGGGTGGCCCATGCACTGTTGGATCTGGCCCCGCCAACACGGTGTTCTCGATCTGGTGACCGGGTTGGTGGTCTCCTGCGACCCGGTGTTCTACGAGATCGGGCTGAGGCTGCACCAGCAGGACCCCAATCTTTTGCTCTCCTACGCCCGTCGCTTCGGGTTGGGGCAGCCGACAGGGCTGGTGGGACTGGAGGAGGGAGTAGGCCTGGTGCCCGACGATGCCTGGAAGCGTGAGACCCTGGAGGAGAGCTGGACGGCGGGCGATTCGGTCAATCTGGCCATTGGCCAGGGGTATCTCCTCGTTACCCCTCTCCAGGTAGCAATGCTGATCAGCGCCGTGGGGAATGGCGGGACCCTCTACCGGCCTCAGATGGTGCAAAGGATCAGCGGCACTCAAGACACCCCGGAGTGTGTTTTCGCTTCTAAGATCCAGGGCACTTTGCCGGTGACCCCGGAGCACTTAGCTGCTATTCGGCAGGGGCTACGAGGTGTGGTGGAGGATCGAAGGGGCACGGCCTACACAGCCTTTGCGGGTTGTCCCCTCTCAGTGGCGGGCAAGACGGGCACGGCGGAGAATCCAGGTGGCAAGCCTCACGCCTGGTTTGCCGGTTACGCCCCAGCCGATGATCCCCAAATCGCCATCGCCGTCGTCATCGAGAACGCAGGAGAGGGCAGTGTAGTGGCGGCGCCTATCTTCCGCGCCCTGGTTGAGACCTTTTGGGGAGCTGAGGAGCCAGAACCGCCGAGGGAGGATTAGCCCCGGCCAGGAGATAGAAAGCAGAGGTAGACTACTATCAGCTATCAGCCATCAGCCATTAGCCATGAATTAGATTGGCTACAAGATCTAAACCCCGCCCAGTGGGAGGCGGTGAAAGCGACTGAGGGGCCGGTGCTGGTGCTGGCCGGGCCGGGATCGGGCAAGACGCGGGTGCTCACCTGCCGGGTGGCCTATCTGATTCGCGAGTGCGATGTGCCCTCTTGGCACATCCTGGCCGTGACCTTCACCAACAAAGCCGCCCGTGAGATGCAAGGCCGCCTGGAATCGCTGTTGGGCGAGCAATTCCTCCATTGGCTCACCTTGGGCACCTTTCACGCCACCTGCGCCCGCATCCTGCGGCGTGAGGCGGAGCAGGCTCCCTTCAGCCGCGATTACGTCATCTACGACTCACCTGATCAGTTGGCCGCCGTCGGCCAAGCCCTGGCCGAGCTGAACCTGGATGAGAAACAATACCAGCCCCAGGCGCTGCACGCCGTGATTTCCCGCGCCAAAAACGAGCTCATCGGCCCCCATGAATACCAGCCCCGCACCTACTGGCAAGAGGTGGCTCGTCGTGTTTATATAAAATACCAGGAGCTCCTACGAGCCAACGACGCCCTGGATTTCGACGACCTGCTCATGGCCACCGTCCAGCTCTTCCGCGACCACGAGGAGGTCCTGGCCAGCTATCAGGAGCGCTACCAGTACATCCTGGTGGATGAGTGGCAGGACACCAACACGGCCCAGTACGAGCTGGTGAAGCTGCTGGGGGCCCGCTATCGCCATGTATTCGTCGTGGGCGATCCCGATCAATCCATCTATCGCTTTCGAGGCGCAGATTACCGCAATGTCCATCGTTTCGAGCGCGATTACCCCGAGGCTCGAGTTATCCTGCTGGAGCGCAACTACCGCTCCACGCAGACAGTGCTGGATGTGGCCAATGCCGTCATCGTCCCTAGCCCCAACCGCCATCCCAAGGTGCTCTACACCGAGAAGGGCATTGGCTCTCCCATCGTGGTCAAGGAACTGTACGACGAGGATGAGGAGGCCAGCTTTGTGGTGGAGGAGATCGCCCACCTCACCCTGCAAGGCTACAACCCCGGCGATTGCGCGGTGATGTACCGCACCAATGCCCAGTCCCGCGCTTTAGAGGATACCTTCATCCGACGGGGGCTGCCCTATCACCTCGTAGGGGCCACCCGCTTCTACGCCCGCCGGGAGATCAAGGACCTGTTGGCCTACCTGCGCATCATCCACAATCCCTACGATGGGGTCAGCCTGGAGCGGGTGCTCAATGTGCCCCCCCGGGGTATCGGCCCCCGAACTCGCCAGGAGCTGGAGGGGTGGCGGCTGTTGCAGGGCCTGTCCACCTACGATGCCCTGCAGCTCCTGCAGGATGAGCAGGTCGAGGCCCCGCTGAGCACCCGATCGCGAAATGTGCTGGCCGACCTCAGCGCGCTATGGGGTGAGCTGGTCAGCGCCCGGTCCGTCCTCACACTGCCCCGCCTCTTCGATTGGGTGTTGGAGCGCACGGGCTATCAGGCTTACCTCCGCGACGGCACCGAGGAGGGTGAGGAGCGATGGGCCAACGTGATGGAGCTCCGTTCCGTGGCCCAGGCCTATGGAGATCTCCCGCCGGAGGAGGGGCTGGCTACCTTTTTGCAGGAGGTGGCGCTGGTGTCGGATGTGGACGACCTGGGGGAGCAGGCCAGCGCGCCGACCCTCTTGACCCTGCACATGGCCAAGGGGCTGGAGTTTCCGGTGGTGTTCATCGTGGGAATGGAAGAGGGACTGCTGCCCCACTCCCGTTCCCTGGACGACCCGGAGCAGTTGGAAGAAGAGCGCCGCCTGTGCTATGTGGGCATCACCCGCGCCCAGGAGCGGCTGTACCTGCTGTATGCCTTCCGCCGCGCCTTCTGGGGCGATAGCGAAGTGCGTATCCCCTCTCGTTTTCTGTCCGACATCCCCCCGGAACTGATTGAGGACCGTCAGCAGGGAACGGCGCGCACACCGGTCGAGCGGGAGGCGCGGCGCTATCGGATGCAGACCCGCTGGGCGCAGGAGGCCGAGGAGCCTGTGGTGGCCCAGTTCAGCGTAGGCGATCCGGTGCGCCATCCTGCCTTCGGCAGTGGGATCGTGATCGAAAGCAAGGTCTCAGGCGGGGACGAAGAGGTCACTGTGGCCTTCAATGGGGTGGGGATCAAGCGACTCTTGGTCAGCTTTGCCAATCTGGAGTTTGACGAGTGAATGGGGAAACGGCTGGGCGTCCGCTGAGCGAACTGCTTGCCGCACTTCCGCAGGCCACACTCCACGGTGACCCCAAGGTGCTCATCACCGGCATCACCGAGGACTCGCGGGAAGTGAAGCCGGGGAATCTGTTCGTAGCCTATAGAGGCATGGCGGTAGATGGGCATCAGTTCATCGCGGAAGCAATCCAGCGGGAAGCCGCAGCAGTTGTGGTGGAGGAAGCGAAAGAGGAAGGATCTCTCTGCTTCCCTCCTCTTTCCCCTGCTTTCCCCTTCGTTCACGTCCCCTCCGGCCGGGAGGCGCTGGCCCATCTGTGCGCTGCCTGGCATGGCTTCCCCGCCCGCCGAATGGCCATGATCGGCGTGACCGGCACCGACGGCAAGACCACCACCGTCAACCTGATCTACCATATCCTCTGCGCCGCAGGACACAGGGCGGGGATGATCTCCACCGTGAATGCGGTCATCGGCGAGGGGGTCTACGACACCGGGCTGCACACCACCACGCCTGATTCCCCCGACGTGCAACGCTACCTGGCGGAGATGGTGGCCGCAGGCACGGCCCACGCTGTGCTGGAGGCCACCTCGGAGGGACTGGCTCAGCACCGGGTCAGCGCCTGCGATTTCGATGTGACGGTGGTCACCAACATCACCCACGAGCACCTCTACGCCCACGGGACCTTCGAGGCCTACCGGGAGGCGAAGGCCATGCTCTTCCGAGGGCTGGCCTCTGCCTACCGAAAGCAAGGTGTGTCCAAGGTTTCTGTGCTCAACGCCGACGATCCCTCCTATGGTTATTTGCGCGCTATTCCTGCCGATGGTTATCTCTCCTATGCCCTGGACCGTCCCGCCGGCATCATGGCTTCGCACATCCGCCATGCCCCTCAGGCGCTCACCTTCACCGCCCGCACCCCGGTGGGGGACTTCCCCGTCCAGACCCCCCTCATCGGGCGCTATAACGTGTACAACTGCCTGGCGGCCATCGGGGTGGGCATGGCTCTGGACGCGCCCGTGGAGGCCATGCAGGCTGGCATCAGGGCGTTAAAGGGCATCTCCGGCCGCATGGAGCGCATGGATTGCGGGCAGCCCTTCACCGTGATCGTGGATTTCGCCCACACGCCGGGCGCGCTGGAGCAGGCGCTGAAGACAGTGCGTGAGCTTGCTCAGGGTCGGGTGTGGGTGGTCTTTGGCTGTGCGGGGTTGCGCGATGTAGGGAAGCGGCCCATGATGGGGGAGCTCGCCGCCCGGCTGGCCGACTTCACCGTGCTCACCGCCGAGGACCCTCGCACGGAACCTTTGGGAGAGATCATGGCGCAGATCGCTGCCGGCTGCGAGAGGGGAGGGGGGCGGGAGGGGGAACGCTACTGGCGGATTGGAGACCGGGAGGAGGCGATCTGTTTCGCCCTGGAGCACGCCCGACCGGGCGACCTGGTGTTGGTGACTGGCAAGGGCCACGAGCGCTCGATGTGCTTTGGCACGACGGAGGTTCCCTGGAGCGACCAGGAGGCCGTGAGGGAGGCGCTGCTGGTCTGCCGTTGACAAAGTGGCCTCGCTGTAGTATGATTGGATCAGATGTCTGGTTGCTTTCAGAGAAGGAGGAAGCGATGGGACTGACAGCGTTGGAAATTGAAGTTGGAAACCCGGCCAATCCTGAGGTGACAGAGAAGGTGGATTTTCTGATTGATTCTGGGGCCGTCTATTCAGTGGTCCCGATCCCTATTTTGGAGAAGCTCGGTATTAAACCAATAGCGGAAGAGGAATTCCGGCTGGCCAATGGCACCAAGGTCGTCCGCAAGAAGGGCATTGCACTTTTCAAGTATGGCGAAAGGGTAGGCGGGGCGGATGTCATTTTTGGCGAAGAGGGCGACCACAAACTCTTGGGCGCGTTTACCCTGGAGGCGCTTGGACTGGTCCTCGACCCATTGAAACGGGAGCTGAAGCCATTGCCCATGCTCCTCGCCACCCTGATGAGCCGATGAGTCGAGACGGCAGCTTCAGTTAACAGCGTATTGATACGACCGAAGACAACACAGCAGCGCGACGTCTGTATGAGAGTGCTGGCTTTCACCCCTTCTCTCGAACCATATAGGCTGGAGGACGAATGAACGCCTTACAAGAACAGTATGTGGTTGACACTGAGGGCCACAAGACAGCGGTGATCCTTTCACTCGAGCGGTACGAGCAGTTGCTGGAAGACCTTCACGACTTGGCTATCGTGGCCGAGCGCCGAGAGGAAGAACCCATTAGCCTGGAGGAGATGAGACGGCGGCTGCGGGCCGAGGCTCTACCACCGGATTATGCAGCAGGTGGCGAACTAACCGTCTTCACGGCTCTCGACAGCGAGGACTTTTATACGTAGGGGTGAAGCCGAACCTTGGCTTGTGGATTTTGAGGAGGTCACCAATGGTGGCGAAACGATTGCTCTTGGTTTTTCTCTGCCTGGGCGCCATGTTGAGCGCTGGCAGGCTGTCCCTGCCCCTCCTTCGCGCGGATAGCTCGGGGGATGTGAGCGCCGAGCGTAGGACACCCATCGCCATCATCGCTACGCCTTCTCCCAGCCCCACAGACCCCCCTACGCCTCTGCCCACCGACACCTCTACGCCCACTTCCACCCCCATGCCGATAGCAACCCCCACATTCACTCCCACACAGACCGCCACTCCTGTGCCAACCAGTACCCCCATGCCCCTGGTGACTTCCACCCAGACGCCCATACCCACCAACACCCTCACCCCTACCTGTTCTCCTAGCCCTACCCCCATGTCCACCCTCACGCCGATTAGCACCTCTGTCTCCGAGCTGCCATCGGGCTCGGTGGTGATCAATGAGGTGTTCTACGACCCACCGATCGGATGGTCGGAGCCGGAGGATGAGTGGTTTGAGCTGTACAATAACACCGATCAGGACCTGGACCTGGGCCACTGGAGCGTAGAGGATAACTCCGGCCAGTTCGTCTTTGCCGAGGGCATCGTCATCCCCGCCCACGGCTATCTCGTGCTGGCCTACGATGGTGCGAGCTTCCAGGCCCACTGGGATTTTGCGCCCCTCCCCTACGGCCTGGCAGCGGGGAACCTCAAACTGTCCAACAGCGGGGACCGACTGGTCCTCAGAGCACCATCGGGCAGCATCGTGGACCAGATGTCGTATGGAGATGATCATTCGGCGCTAGACCCTCCCTGTGTCGGTGTGCCGGCGGGACATTCGCTGGAGCGGGAGCCGGCGGGCTTTGACAGCGATCAGGCCACGGATTTCGTCGAGCGGGAGAACCCCTCCCCCGGCAGTGCGCCGCCGCCCACTCCCACGCCATCCCCCACTCCCACGGCCGCGCCGCTCCTCATCAGCGAGGTGTGCTACGATGGCACCACACCCGACACCGAGGGCGATGAGTTCGTGGAGGTGTACAATCCGCTGAGCACCACTGTACCTCTGGCGGGCTACAAGGTGGGCGATGAGGAGACGCCGGGCGGTGGGGAGGGGATGTATCATCTCATGGGGACTATTGGTCCGGGCGAGGTGATCCTCGTGGCCAAGAACGCAGCCCAATTCCACGAACGTTTCGGCTTCTGGCCCGACTTCGAGATGCAGGCCTCGGGGAGCGGCTACCCGGATACGCCCGTTGTGCCCAACTTGGAACGATACAGCGAGTGGGGCAGCGGCTCCTGGGCGCTCTCCAACAGCGGCGATGAGGTGCTGCTCGTGGGGCCAGGCGATCTTCTCGTGGACGCTGTGGTCTTCAAGTCGGGTGAGGGGGAGGCGGTGGGGGTGAGCTCCACCCTCTCCGCGCCCGAGCCCCGCTCCCTCCAGCGAGTGTTGGGCCCGGACAGCGACGACATGCCCACCGACTTCGCCATCGCCGAGCCCAATCCTGGCCAACTGACCCGATCTCCTGCCCCACCGGAGTCGCCACCGCCCAGCGCGAACCTGGGGGGAGGGATGCGCGCCTACTGGGGCTGCCTGCACTCCCACTCCACCTATTCGGATGGCAGCGGACCGCCGCACTACGCCTATGGTGTGGGCCGGGCCAATGGTCTCCACTTCCTGGCTCTCACCGATCATTCTCACATGGTCGATGCCCAGCAGTGGGCCGATCTGGAAACACAGGCTGCCGCTGCTACTGAGGATGGCGCTTTCGTCGCCCTGCGCGGTTTCGAGTGGACCTCCCGCGAGGAGGGGCACATCACCGTACTCAACACAGCAACATCCGTCTCCCGCGACGATCCACTCTACGATGGGCTGGATGGCTTCTACCCCTGGCTGGCCGATCAGGAGGGAGCCCTCGCCCAGTTCAACCACCCCTTCGCTGGTGACTTCGACCACTTCGCCTACAACGAAGCTGCCGCCGGGCGCATCTACCTGCTGGAGGTGGGAAATGGCAGCGGGGCACAGTATCGGCGCTTCGAGGAGGCCTACCTCCGAGCCCTGGGTGCGGGCTGGCATGTGGGGCCGGCCAACAATGGCGACACTGCGACGCCCGATTGGGGAGCTGATACCCCTCACCGCACTGGCATCGTCGCCCCGGCTCTAACCGAAGCCCATCTGCTCGATGCACTGCGGGCCCGGCGCATCTTCGCCACCGAGGACTCCAACCTGGCCCTGGCGCTGCGCACCGAAGGCGCGTGGATGGGGGAGACTCTTCCCACCTCCGGCGACTTGGAGCTCACGGTGATCTATCGGGACACCGATGGGGAGGGTGCAGAGGCGGCCCTCTACGACCGCTCACTCCCCCTCGGGACGATGACCCTGAGCGCTGACGCCACATGGGTCACTAC
>Ga0172365_10002138_pt1 | contig 14444 bp, 16 predicted proteins | sample LakKivSesite48cm_FD_114535 | JGI IMG/M metagenome (GOLD analysis project Ga0172365, IMG submission 114535) | Sediment microbial communities from Lake Kivu, Rwanda - Sediment site 48cm | ecosystem: Environmental > Aquatic > Freshwater > Lake > Sediment | place: Rwanda: Western Province, Lake...
AGCTACACCCTAACCAGTTTGTGCTGGAAAAAGTCCTAAAGGAAGATGCGCGTTGGTTTATCTGGAGCTCGGATATGCTTCAGCAGTATGATTTTTTTAATTTTCTTTCTCAAGGCGATGATAGAAAAGTAGTGGTGGAATTCCAAAACCAAAAATATCTACTTAGTTATGAGCTGGATCAGGTATTCAAAAAGGCTGACAACTTTGCTTATATTTACCACCTTTCTGTGGAAAAAATAAAATTCTGATTCAGTTTGAAAGGAGTTTTATTTTAGGATATAGTTTGACAAAAAAGGGGGGAGAATGAAAAAGTTAGGGAAACTTGTAGGTTTATTGGTTTTATTGATAACCATTCCAGCTTTAGCCCGGGTCCCTACCATTGATGACCCAGAGGCGTTTCAGGGGTTAAGCCCGGAGCAAATCCAAGCGGTCAAAGCTGGGGAGGTCGTGATTTTGCATAAGGACCAGGATTCCAAAGGAGACACTCAAAGATTTATTCAATCTGCGATTCTTTTCAATCAGCCAATTGATGTGGTCTGGCAATTGCTTCACCAGACCGAAAAGCAGGATGAATATTTGCCAAGACTTTATAAATGCGAATTGGTTGAACGGCAGGCTAACTGGGACAAAATAGATTTTTTCATTAAGGTTTTGTTTGTGAATATAGATTACCGGGTGAAACATAATTTTGATGATGAGAACTATTATATGTTCTGGGCGCTGGATCCGGACTACCCCAATGATTTAAAGCATTTAGAAGGGTATTATCGGCTTTATAAAGTGGATGAGAATCACACTCTGGCAAGATACGGGACGATTTTTGTGTTGAGTGGATTGATACCGAAATCCATCCAGGAGATATTAACTCGGCAAGACCTGCCAGTGAGTCTTGATGCGGTGAAGAAGCGGATAGATTCCAATGGCGCTTACACCAAGCCGGATTTTAAGAAGAAGAAATAAAAAAATCAAGGTTTGGGCTGGCTTTTGTTTGAGTTTAGCTAAGCGAGGAGATGATGGAGAGCAAATTGGTAAAAATTTTAAGACTAAAATATGAGCCAGTGGCGATTTTATGGTCGGATGAAAAGCCAGAAAAAGCTCTTCAATTTGCTAAGGGCAGGTGGGGATGTGTGATGATGCTTTTAGCGAGTTCTGTCAAGGGAAAGACCGCGGTGTTTGATAGGGAAACCTTTGGCTGTATTGGTGGAGCAGTGGGATTAGGTTTTGGCAATATGTATGAAAAATGGCCCTTGGGGATTGAATGCTTTTATAGATTTTTGTCCACGGGCAATAAAAATGATGGGCAGGTGAGGAAGACGCTTGAGAAGCTATCTGGTCGGCTTTCTGAAGAAGCAATGGAGGATTTTTTGGAGGGGGAGAGGTATGTGAAGAACCCGGAGCTGGTGAAGAAATTTGTGGAATCTTTGCCGATTATGGATATTCCTGCGAAATATGTGATTTTCAAACCACTTAATCAATTACACCCAGAAAAAGAGACGCCCAAGGTGGTGGTGATTTTATCTAATCCGGACCAGATTTCTGCGCTGGTAGTTTTATCCCATTATGACCGGGATACTCAGGAGAGTGTGATTGTGCCAATGGGCGCGGGCTGTCAGCAGATTGGGATTTTTGCCTTTAAGCAGGTAGAGGCTAAAACTCCTAAAGCGGTGCTTGGTTTGACAGATATATCAGCTCGGAACAATATCAAGAATCAGTTAGGTCAGGAGCTTTTGAGCTTTACAGTTCCCTGGAAGATGTTTTTAAATATGGAGAGAAATGTTGAAGGGAGTTTTTTAGAGAGGACCAGCTGGAAAAAGTTAATTGAGTAAAAAAATTTTAATTAACCAAATTTTTTGAAAGCTCAGCGTTCTGGTGGATTACCGATAGAGCTTGAGCAAAATTTTTTCTAACTTTCCTCTATTCTGGTCTGGATAAAAATAAGCATTGACAATCTCCTCGTGGGGCAGGCGATTGATTTTCTCGTTAAAAAGATTGAGCAGTTCAATAGAGACCTCTACCGCGGTCTCAACTGGCAGACGCTCGGGATTTAAATCAATTCCAAAGAACTCCTGATACCCATAGGCTTTAAGCACATACAATCCGGCCAGGGCTTGCTCCGGCGCAACTACCCCCACATCTAAATCCTGGTCATAATTACCCAACGGTTGAGAGTTCCAATGAGTATGGACCAGCCTGCCTTTTCTCAAGACCCGAGCCAGCGCATAAGCGACCTCCTCAAATCCCATCCGAATATGCCCGATTTCCGGGTTGAGTCCGACCAGACATTCACCCTGGTCCAAAATTTTCCTATTTTTAGGATTCTTTAGTCTTTTCTCTATATCCAGACCGGCTAAAAGACCATCCGCGGTATTGCGATAGATATTATTGGGCGCAGGCTCATAAGGCTTGGGTTCCAGCGCGACTCTCACCCCAGGCGCCTTATCCATTGCGTCTGCTACTCCCTGCTCAAATAACCCCCACATCTCGTAAAAATTCGTTCCCAAAGGATAAGTATAGCCATCTATCCCGGGCCAGATGACGCAAAATTCACAGCCATATTTTTTATTCATTAAAAGCGCTTGTTTAAGTCGGTCAATGGCTTTCTTTCTGGGACCAGAGAGGGGATTGGATAAACTGCCAAACTCAAAATCCGCGTCCCAGAACAGATTAGGAATAATGGTAATCAAGCGGATTCCGCATTCTTTTTCTAACTTTTTATAAAGATGAATGTTCTCTTCATTGACCTCATTAGGATAATGAGCCTCTATCCCCGCCACCCCAAGCGATGCCATCTTTAGCGCCCTCTCCAATCTCTCTTCTATGGTCTCCTCTGGAACATACCGGTCATGAAATCTGCCTCCGCCTGGGGCAAAATACCAGATACCTACTGAAGGCTTGATTTTCAGATGAAATTTATAAAGATGCTCTATCAGCTCATCCTTTTTCCTGATTTTTGCCTGCTCAGAAAGTTTCCTCAAAGCCATCTCCCCTCCTTAGGCTTCCAAAACTTTTTGAATCCGCTGGATAGAGTTTGCTTTCCCGGTATTGGGATTAAGGTCAATCACCACTGCGTTTATCCAAAGTGGTCCGCTCGCCACCTCAAACCGGTATGGAATTCCGGTGCGGAACCGCTCTATGGACTGCTCTGGTTTAATTCCAATCACTGAATTAATCGGACCGCACATCCCAACATCCGTAATATAAGCGGTTCCTTTGGGAAGAACTCGCTCATCTGCGGTCTGAATATGGGTATGGGTGCCAATCACCGCAGAAACTCTGCCATCCATATCCCAGGCAAAAGCCAACTTCTCACTGGTCGCCTCTCCGTGAAAATCCACCAGAATCATCTTTATCTCTTGAGGTAGATTCTTAAGCGCCTGCTCCAGTGTTAAAAACGGACATTCTGCTGGCTCCATAAATATCCTTCCGCTGAGATTGAATATGGCAATTGGTCCGCTTGGGCTATTTAAAATCAGTAGTCCCTTACCTGGCGCCAGCGGAGAGTAATTGAGAGGCCGAACCAGGCGCTCCATTTCATCAATCTTCTCCAAAAGCTCTTTTTTGTCCCAGATATGATTTCCACTGGTCATAAAATCTATTCCCATCTCAATCAATTGCTCATAGACCTCTAAAGTCAACCCAAACCCCCCGGCGGAATTCTCCACATTAGCGCCCACTAAATCTATTTGATACCGCTCGCAAAACTCAGAAAGAGCCCTTGCCAGCGCCTTTCTTCCGGGCTTACCTACTATATCTCCGAAAAATAGTATCCTCAAAATTAAATCCTTTCATTTAGCAAATTCTACCGCTCTGGTCTCTCTTATCACCACCACCTTAATTTGCCCCGGATAGGTGAGCTCGGTCTCCACCTTCTTAGCAATATCTCGCGCCAAGACCGTTGCCTCCTCATCTGAAACTTTATCCGTCTCTACCATAATTCGGAGCTCCCTCCCGGCTTGAATCGCATAGCTCTTGCTGATTCCAGAAAAACTCATCGCAACCTTCTCCAAATCCTCCAACCGTTTAACATAGGTCTCTAACATCTCCCTTCTTGCCCCGGGTCTGGCTCCGCTTAAGGCGTCAGCCGCTTGAATGATATTTCCTAAAATCGTGGGAGGCTCATCATCATGGTGAGACGCAATCGCAGAGACAATCAATGGATGCTCTTGGTATCTTTTTGCCAGCTCCGCTCCCAGTTGCGCATGCGAACCTTCATATTCATGGTCAACCGCCTTGCCAATATCGTGGAGCAATCCTGCCCGGCGAGCCCGCCGAACATTCTGTCCTAACTCCCCAGCCATAATCCCAGCTAAAAACGCAACCTCTAAAGAATGCTGATACTGGTTCTGCCCATAACTGGTGCGGTATTTCAGCCGACCCACCAATTTAATCAGCTCCGGGGGCATCCCATGCGCGCCAATATCAAATATCGCCTTCTGACCCGCCTCCTTAATCGCCTCATCAACCTCCTTCTCCGCCTTCTTCACCATCTCTTCTATCCGAGCCGGATGAATCCTTCCGTCCGCAATCAGCCTCTCTAGCGAAATCCTCGCCACTTCCCTCCGAACCGGATTAAAGCTGGAAATCACTACCGCTTCCGGCGTATCATCCACAATCAAATCCACGCCAGTGGCCGCTTCCAGAGCCCGGATATTCCTTCCCTCCCGACCAATGATTCTTCCCTTCATCTCATCGTTAGGAAGCGGAATCACGCTAACCGTGCATTCCGCCACATATTCACCCGCATACCGCTCAATTGCCTGAGATAAAATCCGCTTGGCATTTTTCTCCGCTTCTGCTTTGGCTTCATCCTCAATCTGCTTGATTTTTACCGCAACCTCATGCCTGGCGCTCTCTACCATACTATCCATTAACATTTTCTTTGCGTCCTGAGCGGTTACCCCGGAAATTTGCTCCAGTTTCTTTGTTACCTCTGCCAGCTTTTCTTTGGTCTCCCGCTCCATCCGAGCTAAATTGTCTTCCTGCTGAATGATTCTCTTCTCCCGGCGATTGAGTTCAAGCTCCTTCTGGTCCAGCAATTCCACCTTTTTGTCTAAGTTGCCTTCCTTTTGTCTAATCCGCTCCTCGCGCTGATGAAGCTCCGCCCGAACCTGTTTGCTCTCCTTCTCAAATTCGCTCCGAGCTTGAAAAAGATAACCCTTGGCGCTAAGCTCCGCCTCCTTAATTTTGTTCTCCGCTTGTCTCTCCGCTTCCTTAATCAGCTTATCCGCTTTCTCCCTCGCCCTTCTTTGATAAGCTCTGAGCGCAAGATAGATTATCAAAAAGCCTATGCCAGCTCCGAGCAATAGCCCTATTCCTAATCCAATTATCAGTTTTAGCCATTCCATTTTAATTTCTCCTTTTTATCTTCTTTCATTTAGTTCGCTTTTGTTATAAAGCTGAATAAATCCTTGCTCAGTAAGGATTCGCTTCACCATCTGGTCTTGTGGCTCGCGGGGCAACCTCTCTAACAGTTGAAAAGAATAAGCAAATCCCACAGTAATAGTCCGAGAATTCAAACCCGCTAAAACCCGGTCATAATATCCACCTCCAAATCCTAATCTATAGCCCCTCCGGTCAAAACCCACTCCCGGCACCACTATCAGGTCTAACTTCGCAACTGGAACTTGTTCTGCCTTTGAATCTGGCTCCAAAATCCCATACCGATTGGGAACCATCTCTTGATATTCACTCACCTCCATAAATAGCATTTCTCCAGGAGAGATTATCTTGGGAAATAGCACCTGTTTTCCTTCCTTTCGGGCCTTGATGAATATCATTCTGGTATCCACCTCGTTATCAATTGGAGCGTAAAGCCCAATCCGAGAAGAGTTTAAATAACATTGCGCGCCCAAAAAATGCATCTGAATCCGCTCACTGAATAATCGCGCCAGAACCGGGTCTAAGTCCAGCCTCTTCTTGAGCAACTGGCGTCGGATTAGGTCTTTGTCTGTGTTCAAATTTTTTCTCATATCCCTAACTCAGGATTTGAGAAAAACAGACGAGGAAAGAGATTCAGATTCTGAAAAACTTCAGGAAAGGCTTTGTTAAATAATTAAAATTAGCGCCCAGTTTTAAACCTTGAAACCAATTAAACGGTCTATGTTCAGCTTGATTTGAACCTTCCCCCTTCATTTCTATCTCGGAATCGGTTAATAAATTTAGTTCTTGCTTCAATTACTTATTTTCCTGTCTGTTTTTCCAAATCTTATATTTATTTTTACACAAATTTAGAAAATTTCAAGTTGATTAACCTTTTCTAACAAATTCCCCAACTTTTTCAGGATAATCTCCTCCTGGTGATTAGCTTCATTTTCTATATTGCAAAGCTCCTCTGCCAGGTTTATCGCCAGCATAAAGGCTTTGGAAAAATCTATTGGCTTGGGCTCCTCTCCAAATAATTCCCTTAACCGTTGGTCCAGATAAACCGCAACCCTCTTAATCGCCTCTGGGTTAGCACCTCGCAAAGTATATTTCTTCCCGTAGATTTCCACTTCCTGTTCAATCATTTTTTCTTTTTGCCTCCCCGATTTCTTGAATCAATTGTTGAATCTGACCCAAAGCTTGCTTTTTCAATGATTTTTCTTTAGAAAGCTTTTTCTCCAAAAATTCTGCCCTCGCCTCCAATTCACTAATTCTTTCCAATACCTGCGCCCTGGCTTCCTTCCCCTTTTCCAGCTCTTGATTAAGTGCTTTTATCTTATCCTCCAACTCCCAAGCCCGCTCCAGTTTCCCCTTGGCCTGTTTTGCTTCTTCTATCAATCTATTTATCCTTTTCTCCAGCTCCTCTAACTTCTCCTGAAGATTCTTATTCATAGCTTATTATTATACTTTTCTATACAAATCCCAGTCAAGCGGTTCTTGTCTGGCTCTTGTGTCCAAGCGAAAATATAAAAAAGATAAAATGGAGCAGACGCCGGGTTTTATCCTTAATTTTATCCCGTTTTAAATCTCAACCATTTCTGCTCTGTCTAATAAGAACATTATTTAATTTTTAGCTACTAAAATTTTAGGCAGGACTTGCTAAGCGGGGAATCAGGGCTTATTCTAAGAACAAATGAAAAAGGTTTTAATCATTATTGGTTTTTGGTTAGCTTGTGCGACCAGCCAAGAGATGGTAAAAATTGGGGAAGAATTTTTAAATCTTGGTAATTGGATGGTTGCGCTTGATTATTTTGAACAGGCATTGGAAGAGAATCCGCGCTCTGCGCCTGCCTGGTATGGAAAAGGTGTAGCGCTTTGTCAGTTGGGAAAATTTGAGCCAGGTTTAAGCGCAATGGATGAGGCGCTTAGGCTCTCGCCAAATAATTATAATTACCTCTATGGGAAAGGGGTTTGCTATGAATGGCGTGGAAAAGATTTCTGGGCGCAGGCGGAAAGTTATTATCAGCGGGCGATGGAGTTAGCTCCAGAGCATCCTCAACTTTATCATAAATTAGCCAGCCTTTATCAACAACAAAACAGGTATGAAGAGGCAATCCCGCTATATAAGAAAGCAATTGAGCTAAATCCGGGTTATTATATTTCTTATAATAATTTAGCTTCCTGTTATCTGGCGCTTAATCAGCCCAAGCCCGCAGTGGAGTTGTATCGGCAGGCTATTATTCATAGCGCTTATTCCTCTCAATTTCATTTTTATCATCATTTGGGGATAGCGCTTTTAGCGGATGGCAAGCCAGAGCCAGCCAAAGCCAGCTTTTTAATAGAAACCGCTCAAAATCCGGATTTTGCTGATGCGCATCTTAATTTAGGCAATCTTTATTTGTTAGAGAAAAATTATTTACGGGCTTTAGAAGAATATCAGGAGGTCATCTCCATAGACCCTCAAATTCCAGAGGCTTATTTTAATCTTGGTCATCTGTATCTTTTGCTTAAGCAATATGAGCCGGCTTGTAAGAATCTTGAGAAATATATAGAGCTTCAGCCGGATTGCGGAAAGGGACATTATTTTTTGAGCCTTTGTTATCACCAGTTAGGAGATAAAAATAAAGCCTTTAGTGAATTTAACCAGAGCCTAAAGCTCGGATACCATCCTGAGCCGATTCGTCAGCAACTTAAAGGCGAAAAATGAAAAAAGCCCGGATTCTGAGCCTGATTTTGCCTCTGGTCTTTTTTATTTTCAATTCCCGGGCCGAGAATAAAAACTTAGCAAAAACCATCCGCTGGCTTAAAGATGATTCCATTATGGTCTTGATACCGGCAGGGGAATTCTGGATGGGCTTGGAGGATAAAGACCAGCCCCAAGAGAAAACCACCAGAGGAGAAAAACCCAGACATAAGGTTTATCTGGATAATTATTATATTGATAAATTTGAGGTCACTAATCAGAACTATCTTAAATTTTGCATAGAGACCGAGCATCGGCTTCCACTTCATCTTAAAGCAGGAAAAATCCCGGCTGGGAAAGAAAATCATCCGGTTAATCATATCAGTTTTGAGGATGCGCAAGCATATTGTCAATGGGCAGGAAAGAGGCTTCCCACTGAGGCAGAATGGGAAAAGGCTTGCAGAGGCAATGATTATCGGCTTTATCCTTGGGGAAATTACTGGCAGATGAATTTGAGCAATAATCGCACCAGCTCTTATGAAGACACAGTCCCGGTGGGAAGTTTTCCAAAAGGCGCAAGCCCTTATGGAGTGATGGACCTGGCAGGAAATGTCTGGGAATGGACCGCTGACTGGTATAAATCCTATCCTGGCTCAGAGCTGGTATTTGATGAGACCGGCAAGAGTAAAGTGACCAGAGGCGGGGCTTATTTTTATTCCATTTTTCTGCAGATGTGCTCTGCACGGAATCCGCTTCCGGCAGATGATAGAAGCGAGTTTAATGGCTTTCGGTGCGTGGGAGAGGTGGAAAAGGTAAAGTTCAGTGGGAAATGAGAACTCTATCTAAGCTCTTCCATAAACCAATTATTCTTTCCCTTTGCATTGTTGTTTTTGATTTATTTAGTTGCGCTCCAAAAGAAGTTCGGGAAGAGCGATTTTTAATGGGGACAATGGTTGAGATTATTGCCTATGGAAAAAATCAAAGCCAGTTAGAAAAAGCGGTTCAAGATGGTTTTAAGGAGATTGAGCGGTTAGAAAAAAAGTTGAGCAGATACCGAGCAGATTCGGTCGTTAGCCAGATAAATCAAAATGCGGATAAAAAACCAATAAAGATAGATGATGAGGTATTTAATTTAATAGAAAAAGCTATAGAGATTTGTAAAGCGAGTCGGGGCGCTTTTGACATTACGGCTCTTCCCTTGATTTTGCTCTGGAATTTTGACCGGGAAAACCATCTGCCTCCAGCCTCAAAGGAGGTCAAAGAAAAACTAAAATTAGTAGGTTGTGATAAAATTGTTTTGGGTAAGGAAAATCAAACTGTGTTTTTTACTGAGCCAGGGATGATGATTGACCTGGGGGGAATTGCTAAAGGATATGGCGCGGAAAGAGTGGCTGAGATTTTGAAGAAATCAGGAGTTAGTGCGGGAATTGTTAATTTAGGAGGGGATTTACGGGTATTCGGGGGTGGCGGTAAAGGTATAGCTATAGGAATTCAGGACCCCAGAGATAGCTCTAAGGTGGTCGCAAAAATTTATCTTAAGGATTCTGCGGTTGCGACCAGCGGAGATTATGAGCGGTTTTTCATTTATCAAGGAGTGAGGTATTCTCATATCATAGACCCAAGAAACGGTTTTCCAGCGAGCGGTCAGGGGAGTGTTAGTGTTCTTTGCGAGGATGGGATGGAGGCAGACGCTTGGGCAACCGCATTATTTGTGTTAGGAGCGGAAAAAGGGATTGGGGTTTTAAAGAGGATAAAAGGTCTAGAGGCGGTGTTTATTGATGAGAATTATAACTATCAGTTCACTTCAGGGTTAGAAGGGAAACTGATTTGGCTCAAAGAGGAGAATAGGAATGTTTGGAATCGGGACCACTGAACTGATTCTGATATTGGTGGTTGCTTTATTAGTGTTGGGCCCTCAACGGCTACCGGAGGTGATGAAATTATTGGGGAAGGTCCTATCTCAATTTAGAAAAATTACGGATGAGGTGAAAAAGGAGATTATGGACCAGGAGGAACTGGGGGAGATTCAGGAATCATTAAAAGAGCTTGGGGAAGTGCCGAGATTGATGCAGAAGCAGATGGAGAAAGAATTAGAGGAGATGGAAAGGCTTAAAAAGGAAAACCGGGAAGATGAGTCCGGAACAGAAGAAACAGGAGAAAAGGGAGAAAAGCGGGAAGACTAATCCGACTGCGGAGATGAGCTTTATAGAGCATCTTCAGGAACTGCGCAGGCGGGTGCTGATTTGCTTCATAACCCTGGGGGTAGGTTTTGCTGGAATTTATCTATTTAATTTGGATGATAAGCTGGTGGAGTTTTTTCTTGCGCCGATGAATCAGGCGATTGTGGGCAAGGGCAAATTTCAATTTACCTCACCTGCGGAGGGATTTATTTTTGACCTGAAAATAGTTTTTTTGGCTTCTATCTTTTTCGCCTCGCCAATGATTTTTTATCAGTTATGGAAGTTTGTTGCTCCCGCTCTTTATAAAAATGAGAAGCGATATTTTATCCCGTTCGTTTTGCTTGCTATAATTTTCTTTGTAGCTGGAGCCGGTTTTGGCTACTTCGCAGTTTTTCCCGTAGCTTTTAAATACTTTGCCCAGTTCGCTTTTGAGCAGGTGGAGATAAATCCCAAATTGAATGATTATTTTTCCTTTGCGGTTCGCCTGCTTTTTGGGTTTGGGCTGGTTTTTGAGTTCCCGCTGGTTATGGTCTTTATGGCTAAAATCGGTCTGATTGACACGAAATTTCTGAATAGAAACCGGAAATACGCAATTATCGTTATTTTCACTTTAGCTGCGATTTTGACCCCGGGACCGGATGTGATTAGCCAGCTGCTTTTAGCAGGACCGCTCTGGCTTCTTTATGAGCTGAGCATATTTCTGACCTGGATTTTTAAGCCCAAACAAGCTCCAACTGAGCCTTCTCCTCCTGCGGGCTAAACTTTCTTATGCTTTTTCCGATACTTATTTTGAGATGATTTTGGGAGGAAGGGAATGTCTGGATTAAATTGGCAATGGAAGACCATGATAAGATTTTTGGCTTTAGCTTTTATTTTAGGTTCAGGATTTTTATTGACCACCTTTTTAATTATTTTTCATCAAAAGCATAAAGCAATGTCTTTGGCGGAGAAGAATCTGGAGTTAGCTTTTTTAATTCCGAGTGAGGAGGAGCTGGGAGACTATAGTGAGAGCTATTTTCAGTCCCATCCTGAGCTGGTGAGTTTAATGGTCTTGAACCGCAATCAGGAAAAGGTTTATGAACAAGCAAGAGACCTTTGTTTTGAGAAACGCGCGATAAAAGGGGATTGGCATCTAAAAAGCTGTCAGCGTTTGAGGAATGCTTTGGGGCTGGAGCTTAAAGTAGATACGGGTCAGGGAAGAAGGATGGTTTTAGCAACCTGGGAGCCGAGGGCTTTGCCTGCTTCCGGGGGATGGTTAGTGATGATAATTGCGGGAATAATTTCTGCGGGCGGAATCGGGCTGGGGTTAATTTTTGCTTATCAGGTCTATTTACCGATTGGGAAATTAGCGGTCAAAATCAAATATATTGAGCCAGGGCTATTTAATAACCTGAAACCTGAGCCGAATTGGATTTATTCCTTAAACCAGGATTTAGGAATTATTCGCAAGGAGCTTCAAGCGCGTTCCGAGCATATAGTTAAGGTTCAGGGGATATTTAAGAAATGGCGTCAGGTGCAGGCACAAAAATTAAAAGACCGAATAGACTTTTTAGACCGGGCTCTGAAATCCACCCAGGCTCAGCTTTTTCGCTTAATTGAGGAACTTAAAGGTCCGGTTCGGCATATTGCCCAGAGTGCGCGTTTGCTCTATAACCAGGCTTCAACGCAACTCCCGGTGGAGATGGAGGGAAAATTTCTGATTTTGCTGAGAGAGGCGGAACGGGTGCGGGATGTGCTTATAGAATTTGAGGAGGCATTAGAGCTTAAGAAGCATCAAGAGGAAGACGCAGAGATGGTCAATCTGAATGAGCTTTTGACCTCTCTCCAGTCTGAGATGAGCCAACTTTTAGATTCTTACCAAGCCCAGATTAAATTTAAAAATCCCTTGCCCACCATCTATTGCCATCGGCCAAGGATGAGCGAACTATTCAAAGGCTTGATTGAGTTTTTGCTTCGCCAGGAGCCAGAGCGAGTTAATCCCAGCATAGAGATTGGTTATACCAATTTAGAAGATAGACTATTTTTCACGCTTTCTATTACTGGAGAAAAGAAGTTGAAAGCAGAGCCTTTGGGCGAGATGGATGATTTAATGCCAGAGCGTCCTCCGTTGGAATTAAAACCGGCTTTGAAAATTATTGTAGAGGGATATGGAGGAGATTTATGGAAAGGAGAGGATGAGGAGAAAAATGGAGTCATCTTTTTCACTCTCTCAAAATCATCTCTTAGGTCAGAACCAAAATTACAAGCGGTTGCCTGATTTGGGGACAGGCGAAGAGCCCAAGCAACTGCTTCTGATTGATGACGAGCCAACTATTTTGAGACTTTATGAGGCTTTATTGCAAAGACGAGGATTTAAAGTTATAACCGCTTCAGATGGAAAAAAAGCTCAACAATTGATTGAAGGCAATAAATTTGATTGTATTATTGCGGACATTTTGCTCCCGGGGCTGAATGGCATAAGCCTTTTAGCTCTGCTTAGGGAAAAGGGGATAAATATCCCGGTGATTTTAATCACTGGCGCGCCGGATTTAAATACCGCGATTCAAGCAATCAAGTTAGGCGCTTATGATTACTTAACTAAACCGGTTGACAATGAACAATTATTAAGAGTGGTGGAGCGGGCGGTATCTTATACCTGCTTATTCCGGGAAAAAGAGCGATTAGAGGCTGAGAACCACCTTTATCTTCGCAGGCTGGAGGAGCATAACCTGAGGCTGGAGGATATGGTTAGAGTCAGGACCAAGGAACTGGAGCGGTCAGTAGAGGAGTTGAAGCTGGCTCAGGAGAAGCTGGTTCAATCAGAAAAAATGGCGAGCATTGGCGAGCTTTCCGCGGGTATCGCCCATGAGATAAACAATCCAATGGCTTATGTTAAAAGTAATTTAGAGCAAATTAAGCAATACGCAAGCGCCATTGTCAGCTTTTTACAAAAGGTCTTTCAGGAAGTGGAAGGATTAAAAGATAGTTCTTTTCCGGAAATTAAAAAAATAACAACCGAGCTGGAACAGAACGCAGAAAAACTTGACCTCTGGTATATTCTTTCTGACTGTAAGGAGATAATCCGCGAGACCGGGGAAGGCGTGGAGCGAGTGGTGGAGATTATTAAAAATTTAAAGCAGTTTGCTCATCCCAATAATGATATTTCTGGAGAAGCTAAGCTCGTGGATTTAGTGGAAAGCGCGATTACTTTGACCTGGAATGCGATTAAATATAAAGCGGAATTGATTAGGGAATATAAAAATTTAGCACCAATTAAATGTTATCCCCGACTTTTAACCCAGGTATTCGTGAATATCCTGGTCAATGCGTCTCAGGCGATTGAGAAACAGGGAAAAATCTGGGTGCGGATATTTGAAGAAGAGGGAACGCAATGTGCGCAGATTGAAGATACTGGAGTCGGTATCCCCAAAAATAAGCTCTCTAAAATTTTTGACCCGTTTTTCACTACTAAGGATGTAAATCAGGGAACTGGCTTGGGCTTGAGCGTGTCTTATGGAATAGTTAAAAAGCATAAAGGTAAGATAGAAGTGGAAAGTCAAGAAGGTAAAGGCTCAGTGTTCACGATTTATCTTCCCACAAATTTCAACCCAGAGACCCACCCGCAATGAGCTTTCTGAAATCTGAAATTTGAAATTTGAGATTTGTCCCGTCTTTAGACGGGATGAGATTTAAAATTGTAATCCATCTCACAATTCAAGGGACTTATCCCTTGACCCACTTTCTTCAAAACATCTCAGCTTCGGTCAGCTCATTTTCCCTCTCTCCCCAACGCTATCTTCATCATCAACCTCGTAGGGGCGAGGCTTGCCTCGCCTCTACAATGCCATCTTCATCATCAGCGCCGAGAAGCAGGAAAATTAATGCTCCCAAAAACTCTGATGCCCAAAAAGAATCGGGTTTAAGCCACAATGCTGAAAAAAGAAAAATGCTTATCGCAAACCCGAGGGTTAAGGAACTGCGTCCCTTATCAACGCTGAAATGATGTCATCTAAAGACTCGTCCTTACCAGACTATCCTTAACGACATCGTTACCGGATAGATTTCAAAGAGCGCTAATGCATACCCAGAGGACCCGTTCCAGCCAAGGAACTACCTCTGGAGTGCTGTCCAGAGCAGGCTTTGCCCAAGACCACAAAGAAGGTTGCTGAAGGTTCATTGCTGAATCTAATGACTCTGCATTTAGCAGATGCGCGCTTGCGCTCTCGGTCGCCCTTGAAAAA
>Ga0172365_10002139_pt1 | contig 14442 bp, 12 predicted proteins | sample LakKivSesite48cm_FD_114535 | JGI IMG/M metagenome (GOLD analysis project Ga0172365, IMG submission 114535) | Sediment microbial communities from Lake Kivu, Rwanda - Sediment site 48cm | ecosystem: Environmental > Aquatic > Freshwater > Lake > Sediment | place: Rwanda: Western Province, Lake...
AGCAGTGCTCGGCACCTTTCCGGACGAGACCGTACAGAACGTTACGCCGGCAGCCCGCAGCCTTTCCCCGACCGCCTCGTCATACCAGCTCTCATGGCGGAATTCGATGACGTTCTTGAACTCCGGGGAGAGAGTGGACAGGAAATTTTCAAGGAGTTCGAGGTCGCGCGTAATCGAGGGGGGAAGCTGGTAGAGGATGCAGCCGAGCTTCTCCCGGAGTGAGCCGGCCAAGATATAAAAATAGCGGACCTCGGTTTTCACGTTGCGGAGTTTTTTGAGGTGGGTGATCTGTCGGTTGGCCTTGAGCGTGAAGCGGAAATGGCTGGGCGTCCGCTCCAGCCAGGTCCGGAGAGTCTCGGGCTTGGGGAAACGGTAGAAAGTCATGTTGATTTCGACGGTGGCGAAATGGCCGGCATAAAAGGGAAGCCATTCGGAGGAGGGAAGTTCGGGGGGGTAGAAGCGGCCCTTCCAACCCGGATAGCTCCAGCCCGAAGTCCCCAGGTGGTAGATTTCAGCCATTTTGCACTTGGATTGGCCTCTCTCATGCTATTATAGCCGGGAGAATTCGGCAAGGGAGATATTTCTCCGAGGCTTTATTGCCTTTTGATGAGCAATTTTTTAAGATTTTGTTCCTGGAGCGTCGGATGCCTAAACCCCCGGCCAAGAAGGACCGTCGCTCCTTTGCCCTCCTTGGAACCATCACCCATGATGTCATCACCCAGGCCTCCGGGCGCGTCTACTCTGGCGACGGGGGCATCCTCTACCAGGCCTCAGTGCTCTGCGGGTTGGGACAGCATGTCACCCTTTATACCAATGTCGGTCGGGACATTTTTCTTCGGGTCAAGCCTATGGTCGACGCCTGGCCGACTTTCGATTCCACGAGGATTCGCGTGGTGCCGGGGCCGGGAAATAATGTCTTCCTGTATTATCCCGAAAAAGGGGAGCGCGTGGAAGTCCTGGAGTCCCTTGTGCCACCGCTCCGGCCGGAGAGATTGCTTGAAGAGTTGTTCGACTTCGGCTTCCTCATTTTGGTCATGAATTCGGGCTTTGATATCGCCCTCCCGGACTGGCGCCGGGTTGTCCGGCGAGCCAGATGCCCGATCTGGTTTGATGTCCATTCTCTGGCCCTCACCCTCGAGCTCCATGCGAAACGGCGCTACCGCCCTCTTCCTGAGTGGCGTGACTGGGCTGAAGGAACAACCTATCTCCAGGCCAACCTGGTCGAGGTCGCTTCGATGCTTGGCGAGACGCAGCGAATCCTCTCCCGGGAGCGACTCAATCACTTTGGGAAGCAAGCGGAGGAGGTCGGAATTCGGGCCGCGTTCATCACCCTTGGCCCGGAAGGTGTCATGGTTTTGCTTCCGGGCGGCGAGAGAAAGGTTATCTCGGTCAAACCCGGCCGCGTCGTCGACACCACGGGATGCGGCGACGTCTTCTGCGCGGGGGCGGCGGCTTGGCTGTCTTCCGGCGGCGACCCGGTCGAGGCGGCTGCCTTCGGCGCCGAACTGGCTTCCGAGGCGGCCGGTGTTTCGGGCATCGAACAGACCTATCAACTCGTCAGGAACCGTCCCCTCTTCGCTTGAGCTCGCTTTACACGTCGAATATTTGTGCTAAAATATTGGCTATAGTCTCCATGGCCGACCTGAGGACGAGTCATCACTTCTCAGATTTCCTTAAGCCCAATCAGGTGATCTATGAGCTTCAGGCCAAGAAAAAGGTTCGGGCCATTGAAGAGCTCCTCGACATCCTGTTTAAAGAAAAACTCATCAAAAATAAAAAGCTCATCTTGACCCGCCTGATTGACCGTGAACAACTGGAGTCCACAGCCATCGGCGACCAGGTGGCCCTCCCGCATGCCCGCGTGGATACGGGCGGGCAAATCGCCATCGCCGTCGGCCGCTCGGAGAAGGGCATTGACTTTGATTCCGTCGACAAAAAGAAGGTCCATATCATCATTCTCGTTGTTTGGAATCCCAGCCTGCCAGGGCTATTCAATCATCTCTTCGCCGGTCTGGCGCGGTTTCTGAGAAAGCCGGAATACCGGCAGCGGCTTTTCGAAGCCAAGAACAGGGCCGAACTCTTCAAGGTACTTTCCGAGATCGAGCTGACTATGCCCCAGGAAGACCGGATCATCAGCCGGGCCAGCCTGCTGGCCAAGCTCCAGGAGATCGAGCTCCGCAAGAAAAAAGCCAGCAAGAACCAGCTCCGGGAGTTGAATAAACACGCCGAGCTCATCCGGGAGGAGCTTGATGAAGCCCTGCTGATGCGCTTCGACAAGCTCATGGAGAGGTACGGGTTTGCGGTGGCCGAGGTCCTGGACGGAGCCTGTCAGGGCTGCAACATGCGGTTGGCCACCAAGATGAACTCGGCGATCGAGGGAAGCAACGACATTTATATCTGCGAGAACTGCGGAAAGTTCCTGGTCGCCGCCCGCAAAAAGAAAAAATAATTATCTGACGATTTCCCGAGCCAGGTTGGCCGGGCTCATGAGTCTGTACACGGGATAAGTCTGGAGCTCGCGGCTCCACTGAGGAACGATCACGCGGTCAAAGACGTTCCAGACGAGCAGCCCGTCGTCGCTCTCCGGCTCGAGGAGGTAGGCCGCCAGGCTGCCCAGCGGCTGAGCGGTCGGGACGAAGAGCGCTCCCACCGGAAATTCCTTTCTTTCGACCGCATATTCTCCCTTGACGGCGTTCAGGTGATGGCCCTGGTAGGCCCGGTCCGCGGACTTGAGTTCCTTGATCCGGAAGGCTTCGACCTCAAGGGTGGCCGCTTCGGTCAGCCGCTCCACGTTAAGGCCGTGCTGTCGGAGCTTGACCGCGATTTCCGGGTCCGGATTGTTGATGAGATAGGCGAAGGGAAAGCGGACGCTTCTCGTTCCAACCCAGTCGGAATAATAGGGCACTGTCAGGACATTGACTTTGCCGGTGGAGCGCATCTCCGGCCACTGGCCCTCCGCTCTGGGGATGACTTCGGTTTCGTAGGCGTGGACGGTGACTGGGTTCTTGAGGGGTCGGAGCTCGTATTCCACGAAGAAAACGTCTTTTTCAGACGGAGCGAGGCCCCTGCCAATGGCCTTCCTGTCAGCCTCTGCGACCAGGTTCTTGATCTCCTCGACGTGGGCGGCGCAGTAGTCCAGGATGGCCCTTAAGAAATTATAGTTTCCCCTGACTCTAGTCCGGAAATCGGCATAGACATAGTTTTCATCGAGGATGGAGAGACGGTTGCGCAGGCCGACGTAGTTCGTGACGTACCGGGGTTGCGGCTCAAGAGTCTCCCAGCCCTTCTCGGGGGCTTTAAAGTCCCTGAATCCGCCATAGCCAACGGCCGGTGTCGCGTACTTTTTTTCTAACAAGGCCTCGATCTCGGGCATCATCTTGTCTCTTTGGTAGGCGACAATAGCGGCGTCGCCGTTCGGGTTGAGGCCCCAGGAGTAGGTCACAACCTCCTCGTGGAAAGACCCGTTTGTTGTATGGCAGTCGATGAGAAGGAGAGGATCCCAGCGGAGAAAGACGTTCTCGAGGAGTCCTCGGAGCTCGGGGCTTTCGAGCTTAATGCTGTCCCGGTTGAGGTCGAGATTCTGGCCGTTGTGACGGACACCGACGCCTTGTTCCGGGCCGCCCTGATGGCGCCTATTTTCGGGGCTGATTTTCTCGTTGCCATCTGCGTTGAAAATCGGGGACATAAGAATGACCAGTTTGTCGAGGTAGGGAAGGTCCGGTGCAAGGAGTATGTCCCGGGCGAGCATGAGCGAGGCCTCCTTGCCCTCGACTTCGCCGGCATGGATGTTGGCCTGAATGTAGATGGTCCCGCGCCCATCATGGCGGGATGAAGAAGGCGGAGCAGGGAGGGGGTTTCCGATGACCAGGAGAGGGATGTCCCTTCCTTCGGTGGTTTTGGCCATCGTTTCCACCCGGAGATAGGGGCTCAGCTTCTGGAGAGACCGGATGAAAGACATGACGTCGTCATAGCGCGAAGTCGCTTTCCACTCGCTCCGCTCGGCCACCGTCAGGGGCTTTTCCTGGGTCGCGCTTGAAGCGTTGAGGGATCCCGCGGCCGTGACAAGTGCCAAAAGGGCGGAGATTTTTATGGCGTTTTTTCTCATGGGCATATTCCTTTCAGACAGCCAACCGGATTTCGAGTCTATAAAATCGAGATTGTGGAGTCAAACCCAGGCCGAAAGTCCTTTGAAAGCCTTTATGGTAAGATAAATGCATGGTCAATTTCGGAGTCCGGCCCGAGAAGCAGGAGGCGCTTCGTCTGAAAATGGAGAAATACGGTCTCCGCGAGGCGGATATCCTGGAGAAATTCATCCACGGCGGCGGCAAGGGCGGCCAGAAGATCAATAAGGCGGCGACCTGCGTCTACCTCAAGCACCGGCCCACAGGAATCGAGGTCAAGTGCCAGGCCGCCCGCTCCCAGCTTCTCAACCGCTTCCTCGCCCGGAGGATTCTTGTGGATAAGATCGAGCGCAAGATCCTCGGCGAGAGAAGCGAAGAGGTCGAACGGATTGAACGGATCAGGCGGCAGAAAAGAAAAAGATCCCAGAGAGCCAGGCAGAAAATGCTCGAAGCGAAGAAAGCCCACGCCGAGATCAAGCTGCTGCGGGCCTTTCGGCCCGAGCGGGAAGAGTGGTGACCGTTTTTTAGCCGGCCAACCTGAGCAGGGCATGAAGGAGGAGGTTTGCGCCCTTCTCCAGGTCCTCCCAGCGGATTTTCTCGTCCGGAGCGTGGCTGATTCCGTCTTGGCAGGGGATAAAAATCATGGCCGCATCGGCCAACGCCGAGAGGATCTGGGCGTCGTGTCCCGCCCCGCTGGTCATTCGCATTGAGGAATAGCCGAGCTTGCGGCACTCCTCCTCGAGAACCTCACGGAGTCGCAGAGAGAGAGTCACGGGGGATACCTGATCGACTACCTTGGAACGGAATGAGACTCCCCGGGTTGAGGCGATGTCCTCTGCCAGGGCCAGGATTTCTTGGTCTATCGTCTCGAGCGTATCGCTCGAAGCGCTCCTGATGTCGAGCGTGAAGTCGACCCGGCCCGGAACAATGCTGAATGACCCCGGCTGGACCGTGATTTTCCCAATCGTAATCATGCTCCCGTAGTGTCTTGTAGCCACGAGCTGCGTTCCCCTGAGGGCAAGGTCGGCTGTTGCCAAGAAGGCATCCTGTCGGAGTTCGAGAGGAGTGGTCCCCCCGTGGTCCGCCTTGCCGACAAAGCTGCACAAGCGGTAGATCTTCCCAGCGATGCGCTCAACTATCCCGATCGGAACATCCTCTGTCTCAAGCGTCGCCCCCTGCTCGATATGGAGCTCAAGATAAGCCTCGAATTCCGGCCTTTCCTGATGAGCGTTGAAGATGCTTTCCAGAGAGAATTCCGTCCCGGCCAAGATTTCCTTGAGTGGACGGCCGAAAGACGATACTCCTTTCTCGACCTCTTCTTTATTCAGCAGACCAGCAAAGGCGCGGCTGCCCAGGAAATCGCCGACGAGGTTTCCTTCCTCATCAGTGAAGGAAACGAGCTCCAGCGGCTTGGCCAGGCGCAGTCCGAGCTCTTTGATCCGGCGCAGGCATTCGAGGCCGGCCAGGACTCCAACTGTTCCGTCATAGGCTCCGCCATTGATTACGGTGTCGATGTGGGAGCCGACGAGGACTGCTTTCCCGTCTCCGCCGAGCCGGCCGAAGGTGTTGCCGGCTCCGTCTCGCCGATAACATAACCCCGCCTCACAGATTCGCTCCTTGAGCCAGGCCTGAGCCTCGAAATCGGCCTGGCTGAATGACGGCCGGGTGATCCCGCCGCGGGGATCCCGGCCCAACTGAGCCAGAGTTTCCAGGTCTTTTTTTAAACGTTCCAGGTCGATTCCAATATCCATTTTCTCTTCTTCATGTCCCCTCTTTTAATGTCCGCGGTTTTTCTAGCCGTGCGATCATCTCCTTCACGGCTGCGACGATGCCGACGACGGCTGCGCGGGCGACAATCGAGAACCCGATGCTGAGTTCCGAGATCTCAGGCAAGGCGGCTATTTCACCCACATTCCGGTAGTCCAGCCCGTGGCCGGCGTGGACCTCAAGTCCCAGGCGAGCTCCTAGGGCAGCGGCCTCCTTGATTTTTTGGAGAGCCTTTTCCCGGGCCCGGCCGGGCCTGAGCTCGGCGAATTTGCCCGTGTTGATTTCGATGAGGTTGACACCGACTTCGGCGCAGGTCCGAATTTGTTCGGGGTTGGGGTCGACAAAAATGCTGACCCGGATGCCCGCCCTCTGAAGGTCCCGGATGAACGGCTGGAGATGCATTTTAGCGGCCTTGACATTTAGCCCGCCTTCGGTCGTGAGTTCCTCACGACGCTCGGGAACGAGCGAGACGACATCGGGCTTGACGCGCCGGGCGATTTTCTTCATCTCCCCGCTGGCGGCCATTTCCAGGTTGAGCTTAGTCTTGACGACTTCTCGGAGAAGCCTCAGATCCCGCTCCTGGATGTGCCGCCGGTCTCCGCGCAGATGGATGACAATCCCCTCGGCCCCGGCCTGCTCGGCCAGGAGCGCAACGAGCACGGGGTCGGGCTCGTCGCTCTTTCGGGCCTGACGGAGCGTTGCAAAATGATCGACATTGACCGCCAATCTCATGGCCATCTCCTTGTTCGGACGTCTCATCCCGATTAGAAATGGGTGGTACGGTGCCAGCCCTGCCCGCCCGCAGCGAACTGGGGCGGGTGGGCGGGTCTTAAGCGAGGAGGGACAGGGGGCACCATGACAGGACCCATTTTATTCCCCTAGGAATTTGGCGATAACGGAGGTCATCCGCCCGGCCAGCTCCTCGATTTCCCTCAGGTCTTCGCCCTCGATCATCACCCGGGCCAGCGGTTCGGTTCCGGAGTAGCGGACGTCCAATCGCCCGCAGCCGGAGAGGGTGGCTCTGATCTCCTCCATTGTTTCGATAATCTCCGGGAACTTTTGGAAATCCAGCTTTTCCCGGACTCGAACATTGTGGAGGACCTGGGGGAACTCTTTCAGACCTCCGACGAGCTCGGAGAATGACGCCTGATTTTCGAGCATGACCTCAAGCATCTTCAGGCTGGTCAGAATGCCGTCCCCGGTGGGGCAGTCGTCCAAGAAAATCGTGTGGCCGGACCTCTCGCCGCCAAGATTCGACCCGGTCTCCCTCATTTTCTCGAGGACGTACTTGTCGCCAACCCGGGTCCGGACAAGTTCCACGCCCATGTCTTTGAGCGCCTTTTCCAGTCCCATGTTGCTCATGGTCGTGGCCACGACCTTGTCCGATTTGAGCCGGCCCCGGCTCTTCATGAAGCCCGCCTGGACAAATAGCGTATGGTCGCCGTTCAGGATTCTTCCCTTTTCATCCACCCAGACCGCCCGGTCGGCATCCCCGTCGAAGGCGACGCCCAGGTCGGCCCGGGCGGATAAGACGTGGCGGGCGAGATTGTGGGGGTGAAGCGAGCCGCAGCGGCGGTTGATGTTTTTCCCGTCGGGGATATTGAAAATGGGGATCACTCTGAATCCCAGCCGGAAAAAAACCGTCGGGGCAATGACTGAGCTGGCGCCGTTGGAGCAGTCGACGACGATCGTCAGTTCCTCAGGGATTCGAACATTTTCCAATTGGCCGATGAGAAAATCCTGGTATTCGTCGGCCAGGTCGGCCTTGGGACGGAGCCATTTTCTCTCGGACCGGGGTGACTTTCCCCATTTTCCCTCGAGGATGGCCTTCTCGAGCTTCAACTCCCATTCATCGGAGATCTTGGTTCCTTCAGAGGAAAAAATCTTAATGCCGTTATCCCGGAAGGGGTTATGGGAAGCCGAGATCACAATCCCTGCAGACAACCCTCGCTTCCTCGTAAGGAAGGAGACAGCCGAGGTCGGCACAATCCCGGCCGAAATGGGCTCTCCTTTTCCGGCCCGGATTCCAGAAGCGATGACTTGTTCAATCCAGGCTCCGGACTCTCGGGTATCGCGGCCGATGAGGAGGCGCGGCTCGAGTCCTTCCTCCTTCAGGAGTTCAGCCAGGGCCCGGCCGAGAGTCCAAATCGTCGGCGGGTCGAGGGGATACTGACCCGCAATCGCCCTTAGGCCGTCAGTCCCGAAGAGTCTTTTCATTTATTTCTTTTTGGGCTCAGGCTTCCCCGAAGGCCTGATTTCTTCAATAAAAATTTTCACCCGGACCCGCGTGCGTGGCGAGGCCAGCCGAAGCTCGGGCTTGGGCAGGATGAGGTCGGCCTCGAACTCGGCGGACGACGTCAGCTCGGAGATGTTGATGGGGCTCGTCGAAATCTTGTCCTTTTCCCGGACCTTGCTCTCCGGTCCCTTGACGGGGACTCGAGAAGGGGTGATTTCGATCTTGGAGACGCCGTAACCTTCCTTGGCCTGCCCGATAACGGTTGGGACAATATCGAGCATGGCTTCCCGCGTTCGCTCCAACTTGAGTCGCACTTTAGTTGGCGAAATGCGGACGACCGAGGCGCCGGGCGGGAGACTGATCATCGTCTCGTTGAGGGGATATTCCTGCTGATAGAGAGAGGCCGCGCTGAGATTGAGCTTGACAAAGACGTTGGCGGCGCTGACTTCGTTGATCAACCGGTTGGGAGCCCGGACCGTGACGTCCACCGTGGGGTCGGGCTTCTCCACGAGTTCCATGTCCGGGGGCAGGTTGTGCGTCTCGAGGGGGATGGTCAGCGTTTTTTCCGACAGAGTCTTCTCCTCGGGGATGAGAGAAACCCAGAGGAAAAATGCCAAAACAAGCGAGAGGAGCTTGAGCTCCCAGTTCCGGAGAAACAAATTGCGCAAAGTCTTGATCATCTTTGCCCCAAGTAGCGAAGCAGGGCCTCCTTCAATTGGTCCTTGTCCTGAACCTTGGCCAGACGGCCCCTAGTGGCCAGTGAGACTGTGCCCGTTTCTTCCGAGACCACAATGACGGCGGCGTCCGTCTCCTGGGAAAGACCGAGAGCGGCCAGGTGACGCGTTCGCGCCAGAAACTCCTCCCCCAGGTTGTGGGAGGCCGGAAGAGGCAGCAGGCAGCCAGCCGCCAGGATTCTGTTCCCCTGGAGGATGACGGCGCCGTCGTGGAGAGGCGAATGCGGGAAGAAGATGTTCACGATCAGGTCCTTGGAGAGGAGCGCATCCAGACGTGTCCCCCGGTCGGCGAAAATCTTGAGCGAGATTTCCTTTTCGACGGCGATCAGGGCTCCGATTTTTTTCTGGGACAGGTACTCGACGGCCAGAAAGAGATCCTCCAGCTTTTCCTCAAGGGAGCGGAGCGAAAAAGGGCGGCGGAAAGTGCGCGATCCGAGGCCCGTGAGAAACCGCCGGATCTCCCCCTGGAAAAGGACGATCACGGCGATGATGAAATAGGTGGTGAAGCTCTTGATCAGACGGTGGGAAACGATGAGGCGGGCCCACTGGGTGATGAGATAAAAGAGGCCGATGACAAGGATGCCGATGGCCATCTGGTAAGCGCGGGTGTCCTTGATCAGGCGAAAGAAGGAATAGAGGATGAACGTGACGAGAAGGATATCCAGCACGTCAATGACCGTGATGTGGGCCAGCGCGTTGAGGATATCAGTGAACATACGGCTTTCCTTGTCCTTCCACTGGAGGCGCAACGGCTCCCTGGCTCAAGATGGCCTCAGCCACTGCGATGGCCCGCTTAACAGCCTGGATATCATGAACGCGGAGAAGCGAAGCCCCGCGGAGAATGCTCACGACGGAGGCGGCAATTGTCCCTTCGAGCCGGTCCTTAACTTCGAGCTTTAGGATCTTGCCAATGAAGGATTTGCGAGAGATGCCCACCATTAGCGGCCGCCCGAGTTCCTCGAAGAATTGGAGGTTGTTGAGAAGAGTGAGGTTATGCTCAAGTGTCTTGCCGAAACCGATCCCCGGGTCGAGGAGGACACTCTCTCGGGCGACACCGCAGGACTCGGCGGCTTCGAGCCGTTCCCCCAGGAAAGCCTTTACCTCTCCGAGCACATCATCATAATGAGGAGCGAGCTGCATGGTTCGGGGTGTGCCCTTCATGTGCATCAGGATAACCGCCGCTTTGGCCCTGGCCACAACCGGGAACATCTGGGGATCAAATCGGCCGGCGCTGATATCGTTGATGATGTCGGCACCAACAGCCAGGGCCGCCTCGGCCACCTCGGCCTTGGTTGTATCGACCGATATCAGGACATCATTTTTCTGCCTGAGGACTTCAACGACGGGCAAGATCCGTTTTTTTTCTTCCTTGGCCGGGATGGGAATCGAGCCGGGTCGCGAGCTTTCGCCGCCGATATCGATGATATCCGCCCCCTCGGCGGCCAGGGTCAGGGCGCGCTCGATGGCCCGGGCCGGCTCGAAATACAGCCCGCCGTCATAAAAAGAATCCGGCGTGACATTGACGACCCCGACGAGCCAGGTTCGGCGGCCCAGCTCAAAGCTCTTTCCTCTCGCTCGGAATTTGGCTGTCTCTCCCAAAGTCTACGCTTTCACAAGGTCCGGTTTTTCCAGCGGCTTGACGGCCGAAGACGAGTTGGCCTCCTCGGTTTTTTCGGTTGCCGCGGACACCGGCCGGTCCGTTTTCTTGCGCTCCGCCTGCTCCTGGACCCGAGGGGCTTTCCTGACTCCGGTGATTTTCTCCAGCTCTTCCGAATCCAGGACCTCTTTCTCAAGCAACAGGTTGGCGATCTCAACCAACTTGTCCTTGTTCCGTTCGAGCAGCTCTTGGGCCCGCTGGTAGCACTTGGCGATGATCTTTTTGACCTGCTCATCAATGAGCTCGGCGGTTCGCTCACTGAAGTTCTTGTTCATGGCCAGGTCACGGCCCAGGAAGATGAGGTCATCGCGCTCGCCGAAGGTGAGAGGTCCGAGTTCCGACATGCCCCACTGGCAGACCATCTTTCGCGCGATCTCGGTTGATTTCTCGAAGTCATTGGCGGCCCCGGTCGTTGTCTGGCCGAGGATCAGGTTTTCGGCCACCCGGCCGGCCAAAAGAACCGAAAGCTGAGCTTCGAGATACTCCTTGCTGTAGGTGTAGCGGTCGTCCAGCGGAAGCTGCTGGGTGACACCCAGGGCCAGCCCGCGCGGGATGATGGTCACCTTGTGGATGGGGTCGGCCTCGGGAATCAGCTGCGCGACAAGTGCGTGGCCCGCTTCATGATGGGCCGTACTCCGTTTTTCTTCATCGGAAATGATCATGCTTTTGCGCTCGACACCCATCAGGACCTTATCTTTGGCTGCCTCCATGTCGCTCATCGTGACGTTGGCCTGGCCGTAGCGCGCCGCGAGCAGCGCGGCCTCGTTCACCAGGTTGGCCAGGTCGGCACCGCAGAAACCCGGAGTCGAACGGGCCAGGACCTTGAGGTCGACATCATTGTTGAGCGGGATTTTGCGGACGTGAACCCGAAGGATCTCCTCCCGGCCCTTGACATCGGGCATGTTGACGACGATGCGGCGGTCGAAGCGGCCGGGGCGAAGCAGCGCGCTGTCCAGGATGTCGGGCCGGTTGGTGGCGGCGATGAGAATAATGCCTTCGTTTGAATCGAACCCGTCCATCTCGACCAGGAGTTGATTGAGGGTCTGCTCGCGCTCGTCGTGCCCGCCGCCAATGCCGGCTCCCCGCTGGCGGCCGACAGCGTCGATCTCGTCGATGAAAATCAGGCAGGGAGCGTGCTTCTTTCCCTGGTCGAAGAGGTCGCGGACGCGGGAGGCGCCGACGCCGACGAACATCTCGACGAAGTCGGAGCCGCTGATCGAAAAGAACGGAACGTCGGCCTCCCCGGCCACGGCCCGGGCGAGGAGGGTTTTTCCTGTTCCTGGCGCTCCGACGAGGAGAACGCCCTTGGGGATGCGGCCCCCCAGTTTCTGGAAGCGCTGCGGGTCCTTGAGAAAGTCGATGATTTCTTTGAGCTCTTCCTTGGCTTCTTCGACGCCGGCCACGTCCTTGAAGGTGACCTTTTTCTGAGTGCTGGAGAACAGCTTCGCCCGGCTCTTGCCGAACGACAGAGCTTTATTCCCGCCGGCCTGCATCTGTCTCATGAAGAATACCCAGAAGAGGATGAGAAGGATGATCGGGAACCAGGTGAAAAGATAGGAGGCCCAGGAGTTCCGGCTGATGTCCCGCACGGTGATGGCGACCTGATGCTCCCGAAGGATCTTGACCAGATCGTCGTATTGGGTTGGGGTGATGGTCTTGAAGGTTTCCCCGGTGTCCCTGTACTTGCCTCGGACCTGGCTTCCCGTGATGGTCACTTCCTCGACCCGGTTGGCCTCGACGTCGCTCATGAATTGCGTGAAATTCACCTCTCTTTTGGTCAGGGTGGGCGACTGGAGAAGGCTCCAGAGGAGGATGATGATCACCCCGGCAGAGATCCAGAAAAGCAGGCCTTTCATATTTTTATTTCTTTTGCGCGGCATTGTTTTCTTCCTTTTGACAGGCTTATTCTAGCACTTTCCCCGCCGGATTGACAATAGAACGCCTTTGGGATAAACGAGGGGGGAAAAGGACGAATATGAGCCTCCATCCCGTTGACCTCGCGATCATCTTCCTCTATCTCGTGTTCATGGCCATGGTCGGCTTCATCATCAAAAACCGGGCGACCAAGAAGCTTGATTCCTATTTCCTGGCCGACCGCAACGTCCCCTGGTGGATGCTGGGGTTTGCCGGCTGCTCGAGCTACATCGACATCGGCGGCACGATGTCCATGGTGGGGGCGCTCTTTTACCTCGGCCTCAAGTCCGTCTGGGCAACTCACGTCTACTGGGGATGGTTCATCATCTGCTTTTACATGGCCTTCCAGGCCAAGTATATCCGGCGCTCCGGCGTCATGACTTTCGCCGAATGGAACGAAACCCGCTTCGGGGCGACCCGTGATGCCGAGGCGGCCCGGGTGTCGGCGGCCGTTTTTCTCCTCGTGCTGATGATCTTCAACCTGATGTTCATCGCCGTCGGAACCGGGAAGTTCGCCGAAGAGTTCCTCCCGTTCAACCGGTGGCAGTCGGCCCTCGTCGTCTTTGCGGTGGTCGGCATCTATGTCATCCTGGGTGGTTTTTTTGGAGTGATCCTCACAGATATTTTTCAGACATTTCTTATCGCCGTCGGGGCGCTCGTCCTCAGCTTGATGGTTTTTCGGGCCGGGGCTCCTGAGGCCTTCCTGGCGCAGAAGGACGCCGCTTGGGGTTCGCTCGCGCCGACTTGGCACCTCTGGCCATCGTTCATGCAGACGACGGCGCCGAGTTATCAGCACTTCTTCCCCTTCGGACCCGTGTTGCTGGCGGGCTTTTATTGGCTGATCTTCCGGGTCCTGGCCGGGCCCAATGTCTGGGATTTCCAGTTTTTCCTGACGACCCGTTCGCCTCGAGACGCCTCACTGGCCGGGGGGCTTTGGACGGTGGGCTACACTCTGCGCTGGATCATCGGCTGCGCCTTCATGGTTCTGGGGATTCTGTATTTGGGCTCAGAAGCGGGATTTGACGCCGAAAAAATCATGCCTCTTGTCCTCAAGAAACTGCCGCTCGGGATGCGGGGGTTGTTCATGGCCGTCTTGCTTGCGGCCCTTATGTCCACGATCAGCGCCATGGTCAATGTCACAAGCTCGGTCGTGACCAACGACTTCATCAAGCGCTATGTGCGGCGGCCGTTTACCCAGAACGAGCTCGTCCGGCTCGGGCAGCTCGCCTCGGTCGTTGCCCTGCTCATCGGGTTTGTCTTCAGCCTGTCGTTCAGTCATATCGTCACGGCCTGGGAGACGATGGTTTTTGTCTGGGTCACAGTCATCCTCGTGCCCGCGACCTTGCGCTGGCACTACTGGCGGTTCGGAGCCAAGGCCTTTGTTTGGAGCATGGCCGTTTCGGTTGGGCTCGTGCTTTCGCGGGTCATTATGCTTCCGCATCTTCCCGCCTACGCCGCTCTGGCCGCCGATGTGGGTCTGTGTTTTGTTACGACTCTTATCGCCGCCGCCCTGACCAAACCCGCGGACATGGAAGTCCTGGTCAAGTTTTATTCCCGGGTTCGGCCCTGGGGAGTTTGGGGTCCGGTGAGACGCGAAGCGGTGCGTCGAGGGCTGGTCCCGGCCGGCGATAAAATGCCGGCCACCGACGCGCTCAACGGGCTACTGACCGCAGTCTTTCAGTTTTCGATCGCTCTGTTTGTTTTTTATCTATTCCTGCGGCGCTGGCCGAGCTTTTTGACCTGGGTTGGCGTGACCGGAGGGCTCGCCTTCGTCCTCTATTTCACCTGGTACAAAAACCTGCCTGACAGGGAGGAGGTCTGAGGTGGACCGACCGCGGGTGCACTTGATCTGCAATGCACATTTAGACCCCGTGTGGCAGTGGCGCTGGGAGGAAGGCGCGGCCGAAGCGCTGGCCACTTTCCGGAATGCGGCCGTGCTTCTGCATGAGCACAGAGACTTCATTTTCAATCACAATGAGGCGGTCCTCTACCGCTGGGTTGAAAGATACGACC
>Ga0172365_10002141_pt1 | contig 14441 bp, 14 predicted proteins | sample LakKivSesite48cm_FD_114535 | JGI IMG/M metagenome (GOLD analysis project Ga0172365, IMG submission 114535) | Sediment microbial communities from Lake Kivu, Rwanda - Sediment site 48cm | ecosystem: Environmental > Aquatic > Freshwater > Lake > Sediment | place: Rwanda: Western Province, Lake...
ATTTTGTCAATGCCAAAAGAAGCCGAGAGTCTTTTCCGCCGCTCAGTAAAAAACCGATTTTTTTCTTGCCTTTTGTAGCTTTTTTAATAGATTCTTTTAGAGCATCTCCTACATCTGACGTCTTGGCATCATCATACAATTTATATTTAGGCACATCCACTGGCCTTTTTGCCTTTTCACCTTTTCTAAAGGTGTGGTCACCCAACACATATTGCATCGTTAAAAATTCAGTTATCGCATCTTCGTTTAGGTTCATGCCATATATAAATGTGGAAATACAACAAAAAACTTTCTAAAAACATATTTCTACTATTCACGATATGCTAAACAGTAAAATCAAATCCTTAATAGGCCGAAAAAGATGAAGAGGCATGAGTAAAAATACTTCATTAAGAACGGAGTACTTGGGCAACTACTATGTAGATGTGAAAAACAACATAGACCGACCTAAGGAATCTGTTCACAAATTGGACGAGAATGGGGTGTTATTATACAAAATACCTTACACCGAAGAATTCAATTATTATCCTGTATCGATAGCACTGTACGCGTTGGGAAACTTTGAGATGTATCTCGACACAAAGAGCACGGATTATAAAGAGATATTTCTAAAACAAGCGGATTGGTTGGTCAAAAACATTAAGACAAAACCAAAAGGATTTGGCGTATGGGAACATAATTTTATATTGCCTTATTATAAATTCAAAACACCATGGGTTCATGGTATGGCACAGGGCCTAGCAATTTCTGTTTTACTGAGAGCGTACCAAATCAGTAGTGATAAGAAGTATTTAGAAACCGCTGAGAAAACATGCAAAGCCTTTGAAGTGGATATAACGGATGGGGGAGTACGATTTGTTGATGAGGAGGGAAATACATGGATTGAAGAATATGCTTTATTACCTCCACCACATGTATTGAATGGATTCGTATTTGCTATCTTTGGCATCTATGATTTTTACCGTGTTACAAAGGATGAAGACTCATTAAAGTTATTTGAGAAAGAGACTGAAACACTGGGAAAAAATATTAAAAAATATGATACGGGTTATTGGTCATTGTATAATTTACTCGACAAACACCCAGCTACAAAATCTTATCATGAATTACACATTAAGCAATTGGATATTCTGTACAAGCTTACTAACGTAGATATTTTTAATGAATATGCAAAACGATGGAAAAAATATTTACATAGTTCGCCAAACAGAAGCAAAGCTGCTATAAAACGTGGATTGAGTCACATCAAAAAATATGGATTAATAGGAGGCATTAGAAGATATCTACTTATAGAAAAATGGAGGAAAAAATGAGAATATGTTTTGTCGGCAACGTGTCACATAGTTTTGTTAAAAAAGATTATGAAATATTGAAACAATATTTTGATGTCGATCTTATTACACCTCCAAAGAAAAAATCAGAATGGTTTAAATACAAAATAGAACTATCCAAAAAAATAAAACACTCTGATTTAACATTTTCCTGGTTTGCAGGATGGCATTCTGCATTTTTAGTGTTCTTTTCAAAATTATTTAGAAAAAAATCTATCGTGGTTGTAGGTGGCTATGATGCTGCATATGTTCCTGAATTGAATTATGGTGCATTTACAAATTTAAAAGAAAAAATACCTGCAAAGTATGTTTATAAAAATGTTGATAGAATCTTAGTCGTCGGACCGTCTCTTAAAGATGATATAATCCGAAGTGTAAATATAAAAGGAGGTAATATTGACTATCTCCCGCCAGGATATAACGCGGATTATTGGAGACCAAAAGGAAGAAAACAAAATATTGTTCTCACTGTTGCAAGTGCAAACAATATTAGAAGGGTTAAATTGAAAGGATTGGACACATTTGTTAAAACTGCAAAATATGTATCTGATGCAAAATTCATTGTAATCGGAATAAAAGATGATGCAAGAGACTATTTAAAAAGAATTACGTCAGAAAATGTAGAATTGATTGAGTTTTTGCCCAGAGAAAAACTACTGCCATATTATCAAACAGCAAAAGTATATTGTCAGCTTTCACTGAGGGAGGGATTACCAAGTACGTTATGTGAAGCAATGCTTTGTGGATGTATACCAGTAGGTAGTAAAGCTGATGGAATTAGAACCGTTATGGATGATACAGGTTTTTATGCTGATTACGGCGATGAAAAAGGAACTGCAGATATGATTAAAAATGCTCTAGTTTCAGGAGATGATCTAGGTAACAAAGCGAGAGAGAGAATTAAAAAACTATTTTCTGATAAGAGACGAAGAGAAGGAATAAAAAAAATCGTATTAGGAATGATACAATGACTAAAAGAATTTTGATTTCTGGAAGTTCCGGTCAAGTTGGTTCTTGCTTAGTTGAACATTTTAGTAAAAAATATGAAGTTATAGGATTGGATATAAAAAAGAGCGGCATTCCGGCGGTAGATAGAATAACTACTTTAGGGGATATCAGAAACAAAGATATAGTAAACAATTTGGTAAAAAAAGTCGATACTGTAATCCATACAGCTGCGCAGTTGAGTATACCGGTATCAATAGAAAACCCAGTTTTTGATGCAGAGATCAACGTTATGGGAACTCTAAATCTATTGAATGCCACAAAAAGTAACACGGAATTATCACGTTTTATCTATGTTAGCACCTCGGCAGTATATGGAGAAAGTAAATATTTACCAATCGATGAAAAACATCCTCTAAATCCTATGTCACCATATGGTTTAAGTAAATTAACAGCAGAAAACTATTGCATGCTTTTTCATAAAATCTATGGTTTACCAGTTGTCTGCATAAGACCTTTCAATATATATGGAGATAGAGAAAACCCAAAAAAACCGTATTCGAGTATAATCGCCCGGTTCAATGACATGGTATCCAACAATAAAAAAATAACAATATACGGTGATGGGAAACAATTAAGGGATTTTATACATTCAAAAGACATTGTATCATTTATTGATTTATTACTTGAAAAACCAGAAGCGACTGGTGAAGTCTATAACGTTGCCAGTGGAAAACCAACAACAATCATAGAAATTGTAAAATTAATTCTAAAGGAAAACAAAAAAAATATTGAAGAAAATATACAATACAAGAGGAGTGAAAAAGGTAAAATAAAAGATATCTACGGTGATGTCAAAAAATCCAGAAAAATCGGTTTTAAACCAAAAATCACACTAGAAGAAGGAATAAAAGAGGTTGTCGAGTCTATAAAAAAGAATAATAAGCAACGTTTAAAAGAATGATATAAACTACGGTATCATGCTATGGTAGACAAAATGAATGATTTATTTAAAAACAAAGTAATAGCAGTAACTGGTGGTTTAGGTAGCATTGGCTCTAAAATTATTGAAAAATTACTAAAATATTCGCCATCAGAAATAATTTTACTGGATAACAGAGAGACAGGTTTATTTTATGCAAGCGAGTACTCCCATGACAAAAGAATACGAGCATACTACTGTGATGTAAGAGAAAAAGAACAAGTAAAAGGCATGTTAAAGAACACCGATATAGTATTTCATGCAGCAGCCATGAAGCATGTAGTTGTGGGCGAAAAAAACCCTTTTGAAACAGTAAAAACAAATGTGATCGGAACTCAAAATCTAATAGAATCATGCATGGAAAATCAAGTAGATAAAATGATCTTAATTAGCACAGATAAAGCAGTTAACCCAACCAACGTAATGGGCGCAACAAAATTACTCGCAGAAAGACTTGTTTCATCCATGTGCAACATAAGGAAAGAAAATGACACAAAATTTGGAATAGTAAGATTTGGAAACGTCCTATACTCCAGTGGGTCAGTGCTAGAAATATGGAGAAAACAACTGGAAGAAAAGAAAAAAATTACAGTAACAAACCCAGATATGACCCGGTTTTTTATGGCAATTGAACAAAGTATAAAACTCATTTTCAATGCCTCTTACTATGCAAAAAATGGAGAAACGTTTATACTAAAAATGCCATCTGTAAAAATTGGTACATTAGCTGAAGTTTTTTTGGAAATAAATGGATATAACAAAAATTATTCGACCATTATTGGGATTAGACCTGGAGAAAAACTTCATGAAGAACTTCTTTTAGAAGACGAATCGGAATCAATATTAGAAAATGATCAATTTTTCCTTCGAATGCCTCTAAAAATCGGATGTAAAGATGTTTCTCATTATGGAAAAATTGGATTTAAAAAATCAAAAAGTAGAGAATTCAGATCAAACAACCCAGAATATCTTATGGACAAAGAAAGTGTTAGAAAAGTCTTGGAAAATTATAGAGATATCTAAAAAATCTAGATTATTTTTCTCAATAAATATACATATTCTGACTAGTTTACTCACCTTATAAATCATATATTCGTACGGTAATCTTTTTAACTACCTCAGATATGTTCCCCATTACTAAACTAGATATATTCCAAAGAAAATTTGATATATTCGGGGGTTGAGAGATTAAAATGCCCTGTTTACATAAAAGCTGCAGTTATGAAGACAGGATATGGCTTCCAATAAGAGATGACCTTAGTTCGGATGCTGTGCTTCATCCTTGGTGCATAAATTGTGGTTTAATCAAAAATATTTCCGATGATAGATCTAGGAAAATTGGTTATTGGATGAACATCCTCTCTAAGATATCAAATCGTTTTTCAATTACTCAGTGCCAAAAACGTCTTATAGCAAACGAAATAACTGCGTCCAATGAATTTGGAGATACATACGGTATAACTGGGTTCTCCCAGAAAGAAATGTTTATTAAAATTATAAAAAAATATTGTAATATTAATCATAACACAATTGATGCATTTATCTGTTAAATTTAATTGACAACCGATCGTATTAGAGTTGGATGAAAGGAGGTTTAACAGAAATAGTTAATTTTAAAAAGAAAAAGAAACTGTCTAGTTTTTAGAAAAAGATCAAAGAATTTTATAGGTGGAAAAATTATGGATATATTTAAAGACAAAGTAATTCTTCTAACAGGAGGAACCGGCTCATTTGGAAATAAATTTACTGAAATTGTTTTAAAAGAGCATAAGCCAGATGCAATCAGGATATTCTCTCGAGATGAAAAGAAACAACTTGATATGATGAATAAATTTAATGACGATCGCCTCAGATTTTTCATTGGGGACGTTCGAGATAAAGACAGACTTCATAGAGCCATAGTTGATGTGGACATAGTTGTCCATGCCGCAGCGTTAAAACAGGTTCCTGCTTGTGAATACAACCCAATTGAAGCTATACGAACAAATGTTGATGGTGCCATAAACATAATTGATACCGCTATTGATAATAATGTAGACAAGGTAATGGCAATAAGTACTGATAAAGCAGTTCATCCTGTAAACCTTTATGGAGCGACAAAAATGACTGCGGAAAAGCTCTTCATTCAAGGTAACTCTTACTCAGGTTATACTAAAACAAAATTTAGCTGTGTTCGATACGGGAATGTTATTGGTAGTCGAGGTAGCGTTATACCTCTTTTTCTTGAACAAAGAAAAAAAGGTGAGATTACAATCACTCATGAAAAAATGACAAGATTTTGGATTACATTAGAACAAGGTGTAAAGTTTGTTGTCGACTGTATTAATAGGATGAACGGTGGAGAAATTTTCGTTCCAAAAATACCAAGTATGAAATTAATAGATCTTGCAAATGCTATTGCCCCCAACACAAAAAAGAAAATCATAGGAATAAGACCGGGTGAAAAAATCCATGAAATTCTATTAACAGCAGATGAATCAAGACATAGCAAGGAATTTGACAACTATTTTGTTATGGAACCTGAGCACCCATTTTGGACAAAAGAGAAACATTTGAAAGGCGGTAAGATACTACCTGCAGGATATGAATATTCAAGTAATAAAAATTCTAACTGGCATACAAAAAAAGAATTAATAAAAATAATAAAGGATTTGGAATGACCGGAAGACTAAATGCAATAAATAAATCTCATAAAAAAGATTTTTTTTTACCTTACGGACGGCAATTTATAGATGACAAAGATATCCATGAAGTCGTTGGGGTATTAAAAAGTGATTGGATAACACAAGGACCAAAAGTCGATGAATTTGAAAAAGATTTTGCTAAATATTGTGGTGCAAAATATGCAGTTGCTGTTAGTAGCGGCACAGCAGCTTTACACATAGCATGTTTGGCATCTGATTTGAGACAAGGTGATGAGTTAATTACAACTCCGATGACTTTTGTTGCTTCTGCAAATTGCGCTCTATATTGTGGGGCTAAACCAGTCTTTGTTGATGTCACAACACAAGGCTTAATCGATGAAAATAAGATAAAGAAAGAAATAACTAAAAAAACAAAAATAGTTCTTCCAGTTCATTACACGGGTTTGCCATGTTATATGGAAACCATCAAAGAAATTGCGGATGAAAACAATCTCTTTGTAATCGAAGATGCATGTCATGCTTTGGGAGCAAAATATAATAAATCCAGAATAGGAAACTGTAAATATTCTGATGCAGCTGTTTTTAGCTTTCATCCAGTTAAACATATTACAACTGGAGAAGGCGGGATGATCACTACAAATTCAAAAGAAATATACAAAAAATTAAAAATTCTCAGGAACCATGGAATAACAAAAAATCGAGATACATTCTACAATAAAAATAATGAACCTTGGTATCATGAAATGCAGTTTTTAGGTTTTAATTATAGGATAACAGATTTTCAATGCGCTCTAGGAATTATTCAACTAAAAAAACTGGAAAAATTTGTTACAAAAAGAAGGGAACTAGCTGAGATATATAATCAAAAATTTGAAAGAAATAAAGAACTAGAAACAATAAAAGAAGAAAAAGATCAATTTAGCTCATATCATATATATATACTTAAACTGAAAAATAATAAAAAAAGACTAGGTCTTTTTAACTTTCTTATTGAGAATCAAATCTATTGTCAAATTCATTACATCCCGGTATATTGGCATCCATACTACCAGCAATTAGGTTACAAGAAGGGAATATGCCCAAATGCAGAAGATTTTTATCATAAAATAATCAGTATTCCTATTTTCGTCGGCTTAAAGAAAAATCAACAGTCTTTTGTTATAGATAAAATACTCTCATACTTTCCATAAGAAAATTAAGGTAGAGGATGATGAAATCAAAAAATGAAGAAAAAAATCGTTTTAATAAAACCCAGGAACATCTTCGGATATAGTTCTTATCCTCCTCTTGAATTATTAACAATAGGAACAATGATGCATGAAAACGGATACGATGTTAAAATAGTAAATGCGGCAACTCAAAAAAACTACAAAGAATTATTACTTGAAGAATGCAAAGATGCATTCATCGTTGGTTTGACAGGCTATACCTCAGAGATAAAAAGCGCTATTGAAATAACAGATTTCATTAAAAAAAATTTCAACACCCCTATAGTATGGGGCGGATGGCATACAACCCTTTTCCCACATCAAACATGCTGTGATAAAAACATTGACTTTGTCATTATAGGAGAAGGAGATTATTCCACAGTAAAATTAGTTCGAGAACTAGAAGAAACGAGGAAATTTAAAAATATATCTGGATTGGGATTTAAAAAAAATGGTAATACTATAATAAATACTCTTGGCAAGTATGTAGATATCGAAAAACTCCCTCTAGTAAAATATGACTTAATAAAAATCTCCGATTATACCAATACAAAATTAACTGATTATTTCAGTAGAAAAAAAAATATTTGGCTTCCGTACCAATCAAGCAGAGGATGCCCACATAGGTGTGCTTTTTGTATTAACACTGTAACTAACAATAATAAATATAGAAAAAAGAGTGCAAAAAAAGTAATAGATGAGGTTAAACTTCTTATACAAAAATATGAGTTAACACATATTCGTATTATCGATGATAACTTCTTTGTTGATCGAAAAAGAGTAAAAGAAATTTGTGAAGGATTTATAGAAAATAAATTTGACATTACTTGGGATGCGGAATGCCGAGTTGATTATTTTCGGAAGGGACATTTGGATGATGATTTATTAAAACTCTGCACTAAAAGTGGATTAATAGAGTTAACTCTTGGATGTGAATCAGGTTCACAAAAGATATTAGATTATATGAAAAAAGATATAAAAGTAGAAAATATAATTACTGCTGTAAAACAATGTCATGAACACAGCATTATACCTCGTTGTTCATTTATGGTTGGGATCCCCGAGGAAAGTAAAGATGATATTTTAATGACTGCAAAACTAATCAACAAACTGAGAAAAATTGAGCCGAAAATGGCATGTGGTGTAGCCACTTTTAGACCTTATCCAAAAAGTGAGATGTGCGAGTATTTAAAAAAGGAAGGTATCTTTCGGGAACCGAAGACTTTGAGGGAGTGGGCAACAAAAAAATATATACAATATTACACTGAAAGAAGTTATAAGCAACCCTGGCAGTTACATCCTAAACTCGCATATAATATTAGTTTTTATTACACTGCTTCAGGTGGTATTCTCATAACAAATGACCAAATAAAAAACTCATTTTTAAAAAAAATTAACTCATTTTTTATTCAAATGGCGAAAAAAAGAACTGAACATTTATTTTTCATTTTTCCTGTTGACAGATACCTGTATAACTTGTTTTATAGGATGTGCTATAAATACAACAGTATCAGAAAAAAAGATGTGAAAATATATGCCAAACATAGCTGCAATAATTGCTGTTAGAATGAGATCTGAAAGATTGTATGGCAAACCATTGATGTTAATAGAAGGAAAACCAATTGTTGGGCATCTAATAGATATCCTCAGGAAAATCCCCGAGATAAACAATATTGTACTAGCTATTTCAGGAAAAAAAGAGAACCAAATATTTGTTGACTATGCAAAACAAAACAATCTTACGTATTATGTTGATGTAAATCACGATGAAGAGGATGTTCTTGGCCGTCTGATTAGAACCGCAGATAAAATAAAAGCGGATCATGTTGTTCGAGCTACAAGCGAAGGACCTATAAGATATCATAACATTAGTAAGGTTATACAACATCATCTCAAAACAAAAGCAGATTTAACATTTACAGAAAAATTACCGGGCGGAACAAATGTAGAACTATTAAGTGTATCAGCATTAAAAAAAGCATATGAATATGATGCGAAGTATCATTGCGCCATGGTTTCACTATGTATGTTTGAACACCCGGAGTTATTCAAGATAGAAATAATCACACCTCCTAAAAAGTTGCAGAGATCAGAATTAGATTTAGATGTGGATACCGAAGATAATCTCTTTGCTATAAAAGAAATTTTTAGAAACATAAATAAAGACAAAAACGGGTTTATAAAAGTAGAAGATGCACTTGAGTTTCTAGAAAAACAACCGCATCTAGTAAAATTGTTAACAGAAGGAAGAAAAAAAGCAGAGGGGAGGATTTGGCAATAACATGAAAATACTAATAGTTGGTTGCGGATCCATCGGCGAACGGCATCTAAAAAACCTCCAGACTTTTTTTGAAGGAAAAATTACTGTAACTGATACTGATGAAAACAAACTACAAAACATCAAAAAAAAATATAATGTTGCCACTTACATAAATTATACTGAAGCATTAAAAACAAAACCAGATGGAGTAATTGTGTGTACACCAACAAATACTCATATTGATATCGCGACAAAAGCACTTCAATCAAACTCTCATGTTTTCATTGAAAAACCTTTGTCAAATAAACTCAATGGGGTGGATGAACTAGTTCAACTAGGAAAAAAGAAAAATAAAATCATTTATATCGGTTTTAATTTACATTTTGATTCATGTCTTAACCAAGTAAAAAAATGGATAGATGAAGGGAAAATTGGTGATATTGTCAGTGCAAAGGTTCATTTTGGATACTCCTTCCTTAAACGAAAAGTAGGCACTGATTATAGGAATGACTATGCTGGAAAAGAATCTATGGGAGGAGGAGTAATACTCGATGTAATACACGAAATTGAATATCTAACATGGCTACTTGGGGACGCAGAAGAAGTATTTTGCTACGCGGATACATTAAGTCAATTGGAGATAGATGTAGAAGATATCACTGAAATTCTTTTCAAATTCAAAAATAATGCAATAGGAAGTGTACATCTTGATTTTATGCAGCTGCCATACACCAGATACTGTATGTTAATTGGGTTAAACGGTACAATAGAATGGAATTTTGCTGAATCAACAGCAAAAGTATATGACACAACAAAAGACGAATGGCAATTATTTAACGGAGACAAAGATTGGAATTCAATGTATTTAAAGGAAATTCAACATTTTATAGCTTGCATAAAAAAGGAAGATAAACCTGTTATCGCAGTGAAAAAGGCAAAAGGAATACTTGAAATTGCACTTGCAGCAAAAGAATCATCTAAAATAAAAAAAGTAATTAAACTGTAAAAAAATTGGAAAAAGGGAAAAATATGTTGAAAGAAGTTAAGAAAAATGACCTCAAAAAATCTATGGAACTATGGAAAAAAGCTGAAAATGTTATAATGGATGGCACACAACTGTACAGCAAAATGGCTTCAGTTGGAGTAAAAGGCGTATCACCTATTTTCTTTATAAAAGCAGAAGGTGTTTATGCATGGGATCTAGAAGGAAACAAATACATTGATTACACAATGGGATTAGGTTCATGTTTTGTGGGCTACAACAATCCCAAGATCAAAGAAGCAGTTAAAAAACAATTAGAATTGGGTACAATTTTTTCTCTTCCTCATCCACTTGAAGTAAAAGCAGCAGAAACCATTATAGAAATTATTCCTTGTGCAGAGATGGTAAGGTTCTTAAAGTCAGGTTCTGAAGCTACAGAAGCAGCTATAAGAATAGCACGTGCTTATACTGGTAAAAATTTGGTAGTTCGTGGACATTATCATGGCTGGCATGAATGGTGTTTAGCTAATACTGTAAAAAACGGCGGTATACCAAGTGCATATAAGGATTATATTATTGAGATCAAATATAACGATTTTGAATCTGTGAAAAAAATCTTTGAAAAACATAAAAATGAGATCGCTTGTATAATCATTGAACCTTTTGAAAATCAATTACCTAAAGATAATTATCTTCATAAACTAAAAGAGATAACAAAAGAGAACGATGCGTTATTGATTTTTGATGAAGTAGTAACGGGTTTTCGTTTCGCTCTTGGAGGAGCACAGGAGTATTTTGGGGTTACTCCCGATATAGCAACTTTTGGTAAAGGGATGGGGGGTGGTTTACCATTAGCAGCAGTCGTTGGAAAAAAAGAAATTATGGAAAAAGTAAAAGATAAAATCTTTATTTCTTCGACATATGGTGGTGAATTACTATCTCTAGCGTCGTTCCTTGCAGTTGTAGATATTTTGAAAACTGAACCTGTACATAAGAGGATATTTGAAATTGGAAACAGAATTAAAAACGAGTTTAACAAACTAGCGAAAAAATATGGTAGTAAAATTGAATGCATTGGACTCGGTCCAAGATTAGAATTCTTATATCATAATATACAAGGAAAAGACGATATTCATGTGAAAACGTTATTTATGCAGGAGATTGTAAAGAGAGGAGTTTTTTTTGTTTGGAATATGCTTCCATCCTATAAATTAAGCGATGATGATGTCGATTATACAATAAAAGTTTTTGATACGGCTTTAAAAATTACAACAAAAGCTGAACAGGAAGGTAAAATATCAGAAATGCTAGAGGGGACACCGCCCATAACTGTTATCTGACAATGTGTAACAATCATGTAAAATATAAATATGAAAGTGGAATAGAGCAAAGATATATGAACATAGTTTTTAGAGCTGATGCCTCCAAGGAATTAGGTATCGGTCATATCATGCGTTGTCTAGCACTATCAGAAGAGTTAATTAGAAGAGAAAATACCTGCTATTTCCTATCGCGACTTGAAAACGATGATTTGATATCACGAATCAAAACAAATAATATTAACTTTAATAAATTAAATGGAAAAACTACATTACATCAAGACTTAGAGACGTTGATTAAATTTTCAAATAATAATTCCATCGACTGGGTTATCACAGACAGCTACTTGATCAACTCAGATTATGTGAAAACATTAAAACAACATAGATTCAATGTTTTATCAATAGATGATACCGCAGATATTCATTATCATTCTGATATAGTGTTAAATCAAAATATCGGAGCGGAAAAACTAAAAATTTCTGCTGAAAAATATACAGTATTACTCCAGGGATCAAAATATATATTGATGCGTGATGAATTACTAAAAAGGGAAGAAAAAAAAGAAAATAAAAAGGTTGAAACAATTTTAATATCTCTTGGTGGCGCAGAGAAAACTGATTTAACATTAGAAATTCTACATATTTTAGAATCAATTACTGAAAACATCGAGATTTTAGTCGTTCTTGGTCCATTTAACACCTACTACGAGTATATCAAAAGGCAAATCGAAAAATCAAAAAATAAAATTAAATTACTAACGTCTCCAAAAAACATGGCTGACGTTTATCTAGAAGCAGATATTGCTATTAGTGCTGGTGGAAGTTCATGCTATGAACTAGCATATTTTGGTATTCCAAATATCATAATTACAATCGCAAAAAACCAAATAAACATAGCGCATGAATTAAACCATAAAAAAATTGGTAAATACGTAGGAGAAAGTAATAACTTATCTTACAATAAACTCAAAAGTACAGTGGATGAATTAATCCATAATCACCCAATGAGAAAAATGATGATTCTTAACGGTAAAAAATTGGTTGATGGAAAAGGAAAAACTAGGGTAGCAAAACTCATGGAGAGATATAGTTGAAAGAAGTAATATCTATTGCAAATAGAAAGATTGGAGATGGTTTTCCTACATATATAATCGCCGAAATTGGATCGAATCATAACTGTGATATAAATATTGCAAAAAAATTAATTGACAAAGCTAGTAAGGCACAAGTAGATGCAGTTAAATTTCAAACATTTAAAGCTGAGAAACTATATTCTAAGAATACACCAAAATTTTCAAAAGATAAAACAGATCCATATAGCATAATAAAATCAATTGAACTACCACGAGACTGGCATAGAGAATTATTCAACTACGCAGAGAAGAAAGAAGTACATTTTTTATCTTCTCCATTTGACTATGAAGCTGTTGATGAACTGGATAAAATTGGTATACCTGCTTTCAAAATTGCATCCTTCGAGCTTGTTGATCTAGAATTATTAAAATACATAGCTAAAAAACATAAACCCATTATACTTTCAACAGGTATGGCAAATCTTGGGGAGATTGAAGAGGCTTTAGATGCAATTCGATCCCAAGGAAACAATGATATCATTTTGCTTCATTGCACCTCGCTATATCCCTCGCCGGTCAATATTGTAAATCTCAACGCGATACAGACTCTTTCCAAAGCGTTTCAAATCCCGATCGGCTTCTCTGATCATACTCTAGGAATTCATATCGCGGTTGCCGCAGTCGCAAAAGGAGCATCTGTTGTAGAGAAACACTTTACGCTTGATAGAACAATGAAAGGGCCTGATCATTCGTTTGCGATTGAACCAAATGAACTGAAACAATTAGTTACCTACATAAGAGATGTTGAACAAGCAATGGGAACAGGTGTAAAAGTACGATCAAAGGCAGAACAAGAGATGTATGAGAAAGGACGACGCAGCATTATCGCTGCTGTTGATATCAAGAAAGGAACAATGATTACAAAAGAGATGCTTGTCGTAAAACGACCAGGATATGGAATTAAACCAAAATATTTTGGTACTGTGGTAGGGAGAACTGCAAAAAAAGACATTAAATCAGATCATTGGATCACATGGGATGATATTTAACTAATAGGACTCTGGAGAATTTTTGGTATGACCATAGAATTTGAAGATATCCTTAATGTGCCAGACGATCTTGTCGAACGTGTACGAAACTGGAGAAACAGCAACCATGTCAACCAGTACATGATCACAAATCATTACATCACAAAAGCAGAACACAGTAGATGGATTAAAAAATTAAAAACAAGAGATGCTACAAAAGCATGGATTATAAGATATAACAAAAAACCAGTGGGTTTGGTGTCTCTTTCAAATATCGATTATTCAAAGAAAACAACTGAATGGGGCTTTTACATAGCGGAGGAATCAGTACGAAGGAGAGGTATTGGTTCAGCAGTCTTGTACTGGTTAATAGAATATGTATTCGACACACTCAATTTTCAGACTATGAGCACTATGGTGTTAGAAAATAACCCAGTTGCTTTACAAATGTATGAAAAATTTGGTTTTAAAAAAGAAAATGCAACACCACAAACTCTTGAAAGAAATGGAAAAACTATTACTGTTTTCATCATGTCGTTACAAAAAGAAGAATGGAATAATATCAAAGAAAAAAGAGGGAAAAACTAATCATGAAAGTTTTTTACGGTCATCAAATCGTTTTAGACAATGAATATCATATAAAAAATAAAAACCTCGTTTATAAA
>Ga0172365_10002144_pt1 | contig 14431 bp, 2 predicted proteins | sample LakKivSesite48cm_FD_114535 | JGI IMG/M metagenome (GOLD analysis project Ga0172365, IMG submission 114535) | Sediment microbial communities from Lake Kivu, Rwanda - Sediment site 48cm | ecosystem: Environmental > Aquatic > Freshwater > Lake > Sediment | place: Rwanda: Western Province, Lake Kivu...
AACAAGCTGGCGATCAGCGGCGACTTCGGTGCGACGCACGGCAGCAAAGCCGGCAACGACACGATCCTCCGGTCCTACTGGAACAGCCAAGCCACCGGCCTTGTGAGCGACGAAGTCTTCGAGCTGAAGATGGAGCCGCTGAACTGGGGCGAGCTGAGCTTCGCGGAATGACGGAGGGGCGCTGACGTGAACGACGCAAACAGCGCGGGCCGGGTGTTAGCCCGGCCCGCGTTCTTGTCCTCAACTCTCCGAGGCCATATGAAGCGGGGCAGGCCAGTTTGACCCGGCCGGCTCAACGATTCCGTGTGGCGGGCATGATGACAGGAGAAAACCGCATGCACAGACAACGGAACGCCAGCACGACGAAGCTCAACAGGCGCGAGCTTCTGCGCTCAGCCGGTGCACTGGGTGCGGCAGCGGCGGGAGGCCTGCTGCTGCCCGACATCGTTCTTGCACAGGAAGACCCATCCGCCGCGGTGGAAGACGCCGCATCCAGAATACGCATCGCGGGCGTCGATCCCTTCATTGCGATCGGCAAGGTTTACATCAAGATCACCACCAACTACAACGTCACCGGCTGGGGCGAGATCAGCGCCATGGAGCCGAACGTCGCGTCGGCGCTCGTGAAGTCATTGCGGGAAATCCTCCTCGACCAGAACCCAACCCGCATCGAATTCCTCTGGCAGCGGATGTACCGCTCCCACCGCGACATCCGCGGCGGGCCGTTCATGGTTCACACGATCTCCGGCATCGACATGGCGCTGTGGGACATCGCGGGCAAGCTGTGGAAGACGCCGGTCTACCGGCTGCTGGGCGGCCCCGTGCGCGACAAGCTCCGGGTCTATACGACCGACCAGGCGGTCAAGGTGGCCGCGGGGGGCTCGTTCCCGTTCTCGGCAGACCCGGCCGACGTGCAGGGGCTCGTCGACCGCGTGAAGGAGGGGCGCAAGAAAGTGGGGCCGAAAGGCGCCGTCATGTTCGATGCCCACTCCTGCCTGCCGCCCGCCACCCTCATCCAGTTTGCATCGGCCATCGAGCCGTACGACGTGCTGTTCATCGAGGAGCCATGGGTGCCCGGCAACATCGAAGTCTGCAAGAAGATCCGCAACGCCGTGAAGGTGCCGCTGGCCACCGGCGAGCGCGACCGCACCATCTGGGAGTTCGTGCCCTATCTGCAGGCCCAGGTCGTGGACATCGTTCAGCCGGACGTCTGCCACTCGGGTGGCATCAGTCAGCTCAAGAAGATCGCGGCGATCGCCGAGGCATACCAGGTGGCCCTCGCTCCGCACAACACCGCGTCGTATCTGGGTCTCACCGCGAGCCTGCACCTGGCGGCCAGTGTGCCGCTGTTCCTGATCCACGAGGCCTACACGCACACCACGCCCCTTCCCATTCCGCGCAAGACATGGACGATCGACAACGAAGGCTATGCCTCGCTGCCGGAAGGCGTGGGTTTGTGTGTTGAGATCGACGAGAAGCTGCTCGCGAACGCCGCCGAGCCGGGGCGCAAGTTCTGGCCCGATATGCGGCTGAAGGACGGTTCGGTCGCCGACTATTGATGCCCTGGAAACGGCTTGATTTCAGGCCATTCGGCGGTGCCCCTTGCAACGGCAAAGATGCCTTATGCTCAAGCCATTGCGGGCAGTCGGTTCGCTCGAGCCCTGAGATCCATCGCGATCCCAATGCTATTGAACCCGCATGTTTGCAGGGCGGGAATCCCCGCCCTGTCAGCGGTGGAGCGTGGCGTTGCACCAGTTGGCCGCGTCGAAGCGATTGCCGTCGCCGCCGTCCGCGACGATCAGGCGCAGCCGGTTGACCTTGGTGATATCGACGCTGACCTCCCGCGGCTTGTCGAGCCCGGTAACCACCGGCGAGTTCCACAGCTTGCGGCCGTCGCCATGCACCTCGAATACCACGGAGCCTCTGCCTTCGGTTGCGGCGTCGACGCCCACGACGGCGGTGAATTGCCGGAATTGGCCATTGATGGGGTAATCGATCACGCATGGAGCAAACGCACCGATGCCGTTGGCGTAGGTGTTGGTGCCGATCCGCAGCGGCAGGCCTGCCACGTTGCGGCCCGGCCGCGGGCTGGCCACCCGCGAGTCTGCGTGGATGGCGCCCAACGCACTCAAGGGGAATTCGGCGTTGCGGCAGGCGTAGAGCGACCACCCGGCGGAGTTGGCGACGCCGGCATAACGTATCTCGACGGCTGCCCGCGCGGCGCCCCCGAGGGCTTCGGCACCGATGACGTAGACCGCTTGGCGCGGCCCGCCCGAGAGGTCTTCTTCCATTCGCGAGAGATCCCATGTGCCGAGTGATTTGCCGTTGACGAGAACCTCGGCTGTGTGGCCGGCGAGATGCGCGACATCGAGGGCGTCGGCGGGCGCCGCCGTTCCGGGCTGCACCGGTTGTTTTGCCTTGGCGGCCCGCTTCGTGTCGCCCAGGAAGTACCTCTTGCGAAGCACAAGGCCGGCTCCCTGCGGAACATCCGTCTCGAAGCGTTCGCTGCCTCCCTTCGGAAACTCCAGTCCGGGCCAGGTCTCGGGCCGATAGCCCGTTGTGCGGCCGGCGAAGCTCGCGTCCCGTCCTCCTGCCTGCTCATACTTCCACCGCCCGCCGCTGCGGTGCGTGAACGTGGCAAGCACCGTCTGCGGCCACGCCGGAGCCTCTGTGCCGTTGCGAACGAGCAGGCGGCTGAGTGCCTCCGCCACGGGTTCGCCCTCCCCTGCAAGAACGAACGATGCCGGCATCCTGCCGATCGAATAGCAGTTGTCTTCGAGTGGCACACGCGCGCCGAAGATGTCTTCCGAGGCTTCCACTTTCAGGCCGGTGGACGCAAACGACAGGCCTCCCTCGCCGCCGGTACGCCAGACCATGACCGCCGGCTTGCGGTCGGCTCGCCGCTCGAACAGCATGCAACGGGTGCCGCCCGGGATGATGTCCTGCACCGGTATCTCCGCCAGGAACTGGGCGTCTGACAAGAACTGCTTGAGACGCATCATCGCGAGCCAGCCGGGCTTGAACTGGAACGCAGGCAGCTTGACGGTCATTGGAGGGATGGTCAACGATTCTCGCCACGACAGGCCGAACCCGGCGCGAGCGGTATCTTCGTTGTGGAGCATGAGCACCGGCTGTACGTTGAGGGGATCGAGCAGCAGGGCGGCCCGTGCAAGAAAGGCAGCCTGGTCGAAGGCGTCGAGGCCCTGGTCTGTTGTCTCGACGGCCCAGTCGAGGTCGGTCACAATGATCGACTTGTCACCGGTGTGGCTGTCGCACAGGAAATGGTGAATATCATCAATGTAGTCGGACAGTTGATTGTCTTCGGGCGAGAGCCGGCCGGCGTCGATGCGAACGTTGACGCCGGAGAAGAAGCTCAGCGGATCTTCATCAAGGATCTCGCCGAGCACCTCAGCGCCAGCGACGCCGGCGTCTTGCAGTTGGCGCTGCAGGCGCGGCACCCAGTGCCTGAGCACGGCACTGCGCTGCTCGAAGGTCGCCTCGGTGGTCGGGTGGCTCGAAACGGCCTCGCGCGTGTCGAGGACCTCGCGGTCCGAGAAGCCTGCCGGAGCACTGGCCGGTGCGGCTGGGGTGGCGGCGGCCGGGCGCTCGAGAGTTTTGCGCATTGGCTTGATGGCATGAGAGGGTGCGCGTCGTTCGAGGAAGTCCTCGATCTCAGCGTATCTGGTGTCGAGCCAACCGTTGGTTGTTACCTCGCCGAGGTAGCCGATGGCGGTGGCTCGGCTCAGGCCGCCGATGATCAGCGGCACGCCGGGGCAATAGCGGCGGCGCCATTTTTCGGTCATCCTGATCATCCGTGCGAACGTTCCGGGCTGCACGCCGACGAATGCCGGGTTGTCGGGCGAGTCCCACAGGACCCAGCCCGCCACGCCGGGGCCTGCCAGGCGCATCATCTCGCACACGTAGTTCTCCCAGTCGTCGAGGCGGGCGGGAGTCTGGAAGATATCGACTGCATGACCCCAGTCGCGCATGCCGGACGCGAAGTTAATACGCGTGGAAAGCAGGTCGGCGAGCATGGCGTCATAGCCCGACGATGCGGCCCAGTAGGCGCTGAAGCCCAGCAGCATGTACGGGTCCAGAGAGGCGCGCCTCGCCATGCCGGCAGCGGTCAGGAGGGTGTCGACCTGCACGTTGCCGGGCTGGAACTCGGTCCAGTCCCAGTCGTGCCGCACGAGCGTGTAGCGGTTCTTCAGCGGGATGTTGAGCTTGACTGGATCGTAGAGTGTTTTCTGCCACTGATCGCCGAGCACTGCGGCTGGGTTCATCACGAGCAGGTCGCCGGCGATGGAGCCGATCACGTCGTTTCCGTCTTTCAGCTTGACCTGGAGGGCGTAGGCGCCGGGCTCAACGTTCCGGGCTATTTCGACGGTCTGCATCGCGCCGGGTGCGACTTCGACGGGGATGTCGGCGCCGTTCACGCGTCGGTTGCGCCAGTCGAACAGCCCGCCGGTGACGAGGGCCTTCCGGGGGCCGCTGGCGGTTGCTCCGGGCGTTGCATAGTTGCTGATGGCCGCGCGCACGACGCCCCCCGGCTGCGTGATGTTTGATTCGCCGGTCTGTTCGAGGCGGATCGCGAGGCGCTCTGCGAGCGGAAGGTGCGTTCTGACGCGGACGTCATCAATGTAAACCACCCCCTGGCCGGCGTCCACGCCATCGGGTGGTTGGATCGCAAGGTGCAAGCCCAGCGGATAACTTGGCACGAAGGGCAGCACCGGTTGGGCCTTATCCCAGCTCGGGGGGATCGTCGGCAGGCGGAAGGTGACTTCGCGCCAGCCCGCCCAGTCGATCTTCACCGCGTTCTGCAGCGCCCCATCGGTCCGCGGCAAGAACAGGTCCCACTGGCATTGCTCCAGGCCCTGGCATTGCTCCATGCTGCTCACCACGCCGAAGGCGTCGCCGATGAGCGGGTAAAGCAGCACGTTCGAGCCGTCGCCGTACACCCACATCGAGATCGACACCGGCTGCCCGGCGAGCGGCGGATCGATCGAGACGAACAGCGGCTCGCCTTTGCGCCAGCGCATCGCGAGCGAGCGATTGCCCGAGTGTTTCTGCTCCGTGCTGGTAGTGGCGGCCTGCCTTGTTGGTCCTGGGCGATCTGCTTGCCATGCTTGCAGGGCAAGGTAGCCGCGCTCCGCCTCAAAATCGCTCGCGAGCACGGTGCTGTCCGGTTTGGAGAGAATGATCTGTGCTTCGGCGGCGGCCATCTCGCGAGTATCGGTCGCCATGACCTTCAGGCGCAGAGGTCCTGCGGCGTTGGCGATCTTCTGCGCGCAGGCCGCCAGATCGATCTTGAAGGTACTCATCTCCATCGGTTTGAGGTGGACATCCTGCCGGCCCCGGGCAAGCTCATCGTTGTCGCGGTCGCAGAGGCTCCACGTGGCGCTCACGTTGCTGTCGGAGATTCTCCATCCGTTCTGGACGGCAGCCCACGCGTTCAGCGCGGGGGCGTATTCGTGATTCGGGTCGTCGTAGCCCACCTGGACTGATATCGCCTCGGAGCGCGTTTGCTGTGTGTGGATGAAGATGGGGCCCACTCTGATGGAGCTTTCCCTGGGGGCTTGGGCGGGTTTGGGGATGATGGCGATCGCCGACAAATCGAGCGGGAAATCGACGGCATCGGTCGAGCCGCGCGCGGTGCGCGGCCCGAGGCCGTTTCCCGGCAGCGGACACTCGAAGTACCGCCATCCCTCGAAGTCGAGGATGCAGATCCTGCACCCGCCGAAGTGGCGCGTAGCCCAGGAAAAGGGTGATCCGGCGGCGGCGAAGTCGAGCACCGCGGCATTCAGTTCTGCTCCGCTGCCGTCGCCGTAGACCCACATGCCCATCCGGTATGCATCGCCGGGGAGGTAACGCTCCAGACCGTTGTAGATCATTGTGGCGCTGGAATAGTCGATCTTCATCGCATAGCGGCCCGGCGGCGCGGGCTGGGCGGGATCGGCGGGTTTTTCGATCTCAACGCGGCTGATGCGGGCATTGGTTTGCGTGCGGGCGCAGGCTCGCTGCATCTCGCCAAACAGCTGATTCGAACCCCCGTAAAAGAAGCCCATGCCCGAGGTGAACCAGCGACCGAACACGTTGCTGAAGTCGTCGAACAGCAGCCAACTGTTGCCCATGACCAGCTTGCCCGCGAAGCTGGGCATCCGCGAGATGTCGGGGCTGCTCAGCTCGGCCTTGATGGTGAATGGCGGCAGGCGGAGGTGGAGGTTCTCCGGTTGCATGGAGAGTTTCGTTTCGCGGTATTCGCCCCCGCCGACGGGAACGTCGTCGAAGCGCCGGTCGGCGACGGCCACATCACTGCGATCGGTCATGGTGATGCGGACGCTGACGGTGGCGGGCGCGGTGGAGAAATTGGCGGCCTGCAGAACAAAGCGGATGGTCTCGTCGTATGGGCGGATGGCCGGCCCATCCAGGTCAAGCATCGCGAACGACGGAGCGTTGTCATCGGCCGGATACAGCCGAAGGTCGTCGAGCAGTATCTCGCCCGTGGCCCGCCCGGCATCCGCGTTCGGCTTGCGGATGAGTATGTCGGACAACCACGCGACGCGGCCGGCCGGCACCTGCACGGGCAGGCTGCGCTCCACCCAGCCCTGGAAGTTGAGCACGATCGGTTCGAACGTCTCATTCAGCAGGTTGCGATACTGGCGGTTGCCCTTGTCGTCGACGTATTGCTCCGCGTGCGCCCAACGCAAGAGGAGTTCGTTGCCCGAGCCGTCTCCTTTGACCCACAGCGCCGCCCTGCCGGAGACCTGCAGCGGCCACTCCTCCTGCTGCAGCGCCGTCTGGACCGTCCCGCCTGCCGCCGGCACCTGGTAGCGGATGCGAGCAGCGGCCACGCCAACCTCGACGTCGGCTTCCTCCACCGAGCAGCGCATTTGGTCGGTCGACGGCAGCGGCTTCGCGAAGTTGTTGATCAGATAGTAGGTCTGCGGTTTCTGCTCCGCGTAGGCGCACGCCGCCAACGCGAAAACAGCAGGCAGGAGAAATGCTCGTCGGATCATTGCGGCTTCCTCTGATGTGTCCGGTATGCCGGTTGTTTACTGCTTTGCTCCGGATTTCGGTTCCCAGAGCCTTGCCCCGCATCCGTATTCGATGATGAACTTGTCGAGCCTACCATCGAATCGTGCGTGGCTCATGACGAGGCACAGGGCCTTGCCCCAGGGCACGGCCGAAACGCAGTTGCCGCCGGGCGAGGCGGGCACGAATCGCGCGTCTCTCTCGCCCGACTGGCGGCTCAGCATGATCATGCCGCGGCTGGTGGTGACGCATACCTGCGTCTTGGTCGCGAAGGGTTGCCCGGTAACGTGCGGCGGCGAGTCACCTTCGGAGCGCATGCTCTGGAGCAGATCGCGTTTCCATCGCACCACGCCATCGTGGCCGATGAATGCCCCGGTGCCTTCGTCTGCCAGGGCGAACACGCCGTCGGGCGTGACGACCGGGCAGGACGAGATGCGGCCGCCGATCGCCGCCTTCCAGAGGGGCTGCCCGTTGGAGGCATTCAGGCAGTGCACGGCGCCCTCTTCATCGCCGATGTAGACGCGGCCGTCGCGAACGGCCGGCGACGAGCGCGTGAACCGCGCCACCGGCGCCTTCCACGCCATCACGCCGCTGACGAGGTCCACGGCATACAGGAAGCCGTCCCACGAGGCAGCGTAAACGCATTTCCCGTCCACGGCCGGCGAGCTGCGGACGCGGTCCCCGGTCTTGAACTCCCAGATGAGGATGCCCGAATCGACGTCAACCTTGTAGAGCCTGCCGTCGTCGGAGCCAAAGTACACCTCATTCTCGCATGGCGTGGGCGACGAGTAGATCCGCCCGCCCGTCTTGAACTTCCAGATGCGCGTGCCGTTGTCGGCGATCGCGTGCATGGTGTAATCGGCCGAGCCCACCAGCAGGCGTGAAGCGTAGCGTGCCGGCGTGGTGAGCGGCGTCACGGAGCCGGGCCTCCACGCTCGCTCCGCGCGTTGCAGGCGCGCGCCGTCCAGCGGGAGGCCCTGGATCGTGCCGACCGCCAGGGAGAAGGTCATCACGCCATCCAAGATGGTGATGCCGGCGCCGTAGACGGGAGGATTGTTAATGTCGCGGATGGGCACTTCCTTGTACTCGCCGGTGAAATCGTCGGGCAGGGCGGCCGGCACATGCGCGGGATTGCCCATGTACATCAGCGTCGCCAGAGGATCGTCGGCGAGCCTCCTGCCGGCCAGCATCTCCGGTCCGCCCACTGGGCCATACACTTCAATCTCCGTCATCGAGTCGAGCCGCGCACGCGTCTTGCCCGGCAGTACCTTGAGGCTGTCGGTGTAGATCGTTTCGGGGAAGTGCACTACGATGAAGCGGCGGCGGTTCCCGCGGACAAATGCTATGGTGCGGGGGATTTTCGTCTCCAGATCGTTGGCCTGGATCGTGATGTAGCGATAGACATTCTCGGGGGTGGCGTTGTTCAGATAGAGCACAAGGTGCGACACGTAGGCTGGCCCCTTGAGGATTACGCTGAAGCCGATCCGCTCGGGGCGATAGCACCACATCGTGCCGATGTCGTCGAGGCGCCCGTTTTGCAGGAAGGCCTGTTCCTCGGTGAAAACCATCGCGCCCACCGGTGCAGACTGCAAGAAGGCCGCCACGCTGCTCTCGTAGAGCATTTTCCAGCGCAAGGAGTTCGGTACCTTGTTGTAGGTGACGCGGAAATCCTCGGGGTGCGTGGGCTCCACCTTGTGCAGGTCGGGATTGGCCAGCAGATTGGCGGAAGGGAAGCGCACCACCCTGAGCTGCACGTCATCGATGCGTGCTCCGCCGCCGCCGGCTTCAAAGCCGAGGTCCATCGATGCGGTGTCGGCATGCGTCTTGATGGCCAGGCGGCCGAACGTCCATTCGCCCGGCTTCGCCCGGAAGTTCGACAGCGTGAGTGTGCCGGCACCCTCGTCATTGCCGAGGCGGGCGCCGGCCGCAACACGGGCGTCGGCCGAGTCGGTCTGGTAGAAGAACTCGAGCAGGTACGTGGCCGAGGGAACGATGCGGCGGTTGATCGTGCAGGTGACGCGCTGGGCGTCTTTCAGCAGCAGCGACTGCTTGCCCGCCTTCGCGGTGGTGTCGAGCGTGACCGTGCCGCCGGCGGCCGTCCATCCGTCGGCAGACTCAAAGCCGCCGTTGTCGAGCTGGTCGATGCCCATGTGCAGCGTTTTGGCGTAATCGTCTGGCGCGTCGGCTTGCACAGGGTACATCAGCGGCGTGGTGTCGGTGTCGCGATCGACGGCGCGGGCGACGTAGCCCGCGTAGCCGCGGTCCGGCACCTCGTGATGGTCGCGGAGGCGCGTCTTCCAGAGCAACTGGCCGGCGGGCCCGAACTTGGCGATCGTGCCCTCGCGGCCGCCGGCGACCAGGTGGTCGTCGGGCGTGACCGTCAGCCTGGCGTTGAAGGGCAGCTTGTGCTCCCACACCGTCGAGCCGTTGGCGAGGTCGACGCAGCGCACCAGGCCGTCGCGGGAGCAGCGGTAGAGCCGCGTGTTCGGTTGGTTGAGGGTATCCGCCTCCACGATCCAGAAGGTGCGATCGTGCATCTCCCACATGAGCTGCTCAAGCTCGTTGTAGCGCTTCAACGAGAGGGCCTCGCGCTCCACTCGGCCGCCCGTCTTCAGCGAGGGGGGCTTCGGCAAGACGAACGCCCCGAGCTTCCCGGCATCCGGCTTGCCGTCGGCGCCGGGGGTGTCGCCGGCAAACAGCAGCGGAGCCGAGAGGTTGCGCGCGTGAATCCAGGGATTGGGGGAATCCTGCGGCCAACTGATGCCCCAACTGTCGTTGGAGCCGGGGTCGGCAACGCAGTGAAGGAGCAGCTTGCCTGTCTTCGCGTCGAGAATCCAGGGCTCGTTGCGCCACAGCGGGATGATCTCGCGGAGGGTCTTGTCCTTCTGGCCCATGGCGGCGGGATCGTAGGTCGATGCGAAGTGGCGCCGCTCGGTGTATGCCACCTTGGAGCCGTCGGGGCTCAACGCGGCGCCCTGCATTTGGAGAAATCCGCCGAACTCGGCATACGCGACCTGCTCGGCCTCGGCCGGGTATTCAACGTAGCTCGGCGCACGGTCGAAGAACCACATCTTGTTGCCGTCGTAGTCCACGGCCAGCACGCCGGTGCGGCCCAGTATGAGAATCTGGTTCAGGGCAGGGTTCAGCATCACGCTCACTCGCGTGCGGTATTCGCGCTCCTCCACTTGGAAGTCCGGCCATTCGGTGGAAGCGAACTTGCGGGTGACCGTTCCGTCGGCCCCATCTATGAGGAAGATGAAGAATCCCTGCCCGGTGGCCGCAAGCACGCGCTTGCCGCCGTCGTACCACGTGGCGAGGTAGACGTCGTGTTCGGGCAGGAATGTCTTCCACAGCAATTTGCCGTCGGCGGAGAAGCAGAAGAGGTTGTGCCCGAAGCCGAACGTGCCCACGAGAATGCGGCCCGTTGCCGGATCGATATCGACCGTCTCCACCTCGTCTTCGAAGGAGAGGGCATCGCGGAAGCCGGTGGTTTCGCGCTCTTTGCCCGATCGTGCGGCAAGAGGGGCCTTCTCATCGAAGGCGGGGATGCGGACGGGAGGATGCACTTGGCGGCCGGCGATCGCGGCTTGTCCGGCCGCGTTCAGCGCGTCGATGCCCTTCCGCAAGCTGGCCGCATCGTTCGCGAGCACCGTCACAGTATCAAAGGAGTTCGAGAATGCCCGCCTCACCCAACTCAGCACCGCGCGGCCCGGGCCCGGGAAGTTTTCGGAGAACGGCTCCGGCAGCAGATCGCGCTCGATCAGATGGTTCACCATCGTGTTCCGGCTGCCCAGCAGGATCAGCGGCGCGTCGAGGAAGATGGCCGGTGTGACGGGCTCGTTGCGCCAGAGGCGGGTGCCGTCCGGCACGAAGGTTTCTCCCGCCTTCTGGATGAGATTGCTCGGTTTGTACATGAAGTAGCCTATCTCGGTCACGCGCACGCGGCATCCCTTGGCATGAAGCACTGCCGCCAGGCGCTCGGCTTCGGGGCGAACCCAGCCTTCCTCGACCGAGATGAACAGCGGCGGCCGCCGCACGATCTCGGCGGAGAACGTCTCTTCCAGGAGCAGGCGGTTCATGTCCGGCAGCTCATCCTTGGCCGTGACCAGCGGGCCGATGTGGCCGGCCTCAACCGAGAGCGATCGCAAAGGAAAGCGCTCGTCGGTGTAGAGCCGCTCGCCAGTCACAATCATGTTCAGCTCCGCCAGCAGGGCGTCGCGCAGGGCCGCCAGCTCGTTGGCGGGGGCGTCTTCGCCTTCCTTGCAGTCTTTCATCAGCCGCATCGTCTCGGGCGAGAGCCGTGTCCGCAGGTGCTCGCAGAACGGGCCCTCGCCGTCCCTGATGCGGATGGCAAGGCGAGTGGGCTGCAGCAGATCGCCTGGGGCGAACAGCGTGCGGGCCACGGCAACGCTCTGTGTCATGAATTCCTTGAGCCTCTCCGCATCGTAGAGGCGGACGGGGTCCTGGTCGCGTTGCACCGGAGGCAATGTGCCCTTGGCCACCTCAATGGCGGCCTCGGCCTTGCAGCCGCTGATCAGCTCGCGAACGCTTATCCTGAGCGTCCCGCCGCCGATGTTGGCCGGCACGTGATAGGCCTCGCGGCACAGCGGGGCGCTCGCGCGGTATATGCGCTGCAGCGTTTTGCCCGACGGTGCCGTGATGGCGATCTCGAGCGGGGCCGCCGCCTCGATCGCCGCCCCGGCCGCATCGGCAACGAACGCCTCGTAGCTCACCACGGAGCCGGCCTGAACGCTCTGCGGCGCCCGCAGCACGAGGCTGTCGATGGCGGCCGGCAGGAACGCGAGGATCTTGCCTGGATAGTGGCGGAAGTCGACCTGCACCTGCAGCGCCTTGCCTCCGTCGGCGGGAGGTGTGTCGAGGCGCTGCATCTCGAGGAGGTCGTAGCACACCGGCGGGGTGCCGGCGAACCGGTCGGCGGGCACGCGCAGTGTTGGCCGGTCCGGCGCCTGGTAGAGCGTCTTGTGATTGCCCCTGAAGCCGGTTTCGGCGAGGTTCGGGATGATGAGGTACTGGCCGCGGCCGCTGCACAGCCAGTCGGGGCCGACCAGCAGATCGTGCTCGGCGGCCGGGCTGATGTGTTTCGAGAGGAACGCGCGCACGATCCGCGTCGTGTCGACGGTCATGTTCCACCAGCACTCGTCGTCGAAGTCGAGGTACTTTGGGAAGGAGCCGCCAAGCCGGTCGCTGATCTCCAGGAAATCGCCTTCGACTCGCTCGATGCCCTCGATGTCGAGGCGGCTGCGCTCCTCCACGGCGATGATCTTGCCGGCAGCCTTCAGGCGTTTCAGTGCGGCCAGCGTGGCGGGCGGCACGGCTTCCTTGTAGGTGAAGCCGGGCACGAAGATCACGGAGTAGTCGAGGCCCTCATCGTTGCGGAGCTGGGTGTCGGTGAGAAAATCGGCGGGGAAGCCCGCCCGTATGCAGGCGGCCCAGAGGCCCTCGCACTGCAACTGCGTGTCGGAGACGACATCCATCTCGCGGGAGTAGTAGATGGCCACCTTCTTGTAGCCTCGCTCGAGGGCGAGGAGGAAGTCGCCGTAGCGCGTGCCCAGCGTGCCGGCGACGTCGTGCAGGCCGCTGAAGTTGTCGCCGAAGCTCGGCTTGATCCCGGTTTCGAACTGCATGAACATGAGGCCTTGCGGGCGCTGCGACAGGGTGAAAAACGCGCTCCGCAGATCGGATGAACTGTAGGGGCCGGTGCCGGAGCCGGTCAGCATCGGCCACACGAGCAGGTTCCGGCGGAACCGGTAGGCGTCGGCACACAGCGGCCCGGCTACAGGAAACTCGCCGAAGCCGCCCTTGTCCTTGTAGCCCACGGGGGCGATCACGTCGAGGCCGCGGCAGGCCTGCTCATTGCCGAGGGTCGACCCGGGCAGCGCCGAGGTACGCGCCAGCGTGAAGTCTTGCGCCTCGGGCATCACCTGCTTGGCCGCCCGGGACATCCGTTCGGTAAACTCGCCCCACTGGTCGTCGAGGTGCAGCGGCCATGTGCGGTATTCCTCGGCGTCTTGGTATTGCCGCACGCCTTCGGGCCGGCTGATGAACCGATCGCGGGCCCGCAGGGCCTGGCTGCTCGTCGTGCCGTACTTGCGACGATAGTTCATCTCGTCGCTCCTGTGGAAATACATCAGCATGGGCTGTGCGGTGCTGCCGCGATCGAACGTCTGGTCCAGCTCGTCGTAGAGGCAAACGCCGCGGAATGCGGGGCTGTGGCGCATCGACTCCGTTTCGAGGCTGACGTAGCGCTCGCAGGCATCCAGCATTTTGTCGCCGCGCGGCATAATGCTGTCGCGCTGCGTGAAGAGGCTCTCGTAGAACCGCACGTTGTAGCGCACCAAAGCATCCATGAACTGGTCGCGGCCGCTGGGCGGCTCGTAAGCCTCCCATGGTCCCAGCTCGGGCCGCTCTCGCACGAGGTCGCGAAGCAAGCCTCCGCCGGTGAAGTTGGCGCGGTCCATCCCGTAGGTCATTCCCTTGAACGCGTTGCAGCCGCTTTCCGCGAGGCCGCGGGCAAAATCGTCGGTAAACTGCCCCCCGACGCTGATAGCGGAGCCGTAGAGCTTGCTGTAGCCGTCGTATTTGCCCGCCAGAATGCAGTTGGTGAAATGGGTGGCGGGCGCGGGATCAACAATGTAGATGCTCTTGGGCGGCGATGCCCGCCCTGCCACGCTGGCCTGCACCGTGTAGCGGCCCGGGGCAAGCCCCGCCGACGTCTCCGGCCCCAGCGTCACGATCACCGTGTCGCGCTCGCGGATTTCGCGGTCGGTCGGCTGGTTGTAGAGCGTTATGCGCGCGCCGGCGTCATCGGTGAGCTCGATAGCGACTGGGCTGCCGGCAGGAACGGGCCGTGCGGCGGCCACTACCGCAATGCACAGCCAGAAGCTCTCGCCGCGGTAGAACGCGGTGCGGCCGCGCTGCGTGATGATGCCAACGCCGTTGGCCAGGCCCGCGGTTACCGTGACCCACTGATCGACGCAGAATTCGCGCTGGACCGGCTGCGTGCCGTCGGCCCTGCCGCACACGCCCGCCTGCAGCTTGTACACGCCGTCCGCAACCTCGGGCACCGCGAAGGTGAGGCTGTGGCTGTCCTTCTCATCGGCCTGCACCTGGAGGTCGATCCGCCGGTTGGAGCCGTACGGCTGCAGCCTCACAAAAGGTGCGGCGTCGGCCAGAAGATCCTTGGGGCCCACGGCGGCCGCGGTCTCGTCAGCAAGCGTCTTGCGCTGTGCAGCAGCTTTCTCGCTGGCCTCGGCCTGGGCGAGGGCGGCCTGAGCCTTCTGCAGTTCCTCCTCGGTCTTCTGTGTTTCCTTGCCTTCCTTCTTGAGTTTTTCCAGCTCGTTCTTCTTGGCGTCGAGTGCTGACTGCGCCGCGGCTCGTT
>Ga0172365_10002145_pt1 | contig 14421 bp, 12 predicted proteins | sample LakKivSesite48cm_FD_114535 | JGI IMG/M metagenome (GOLD analysis project Ga0172365, IMG submission 114535) | Sediment microbial communities from Lake Kivu, Rwanda - Sediment site 48cm | ecosystem: Environmental > Aquatic > Freshwater > Lake > Sediment | place: Rwanda: Western Province, Lake...
ATTCGCCCCCGCCCTCTTCCGAAATTTAACTGTTGTGAGCTCTTCGTCAGGTCAATCTGATTACCGAGCAGAATCACCGAGCATGGCAGGGTGCAAACGTTTAACCGAAGTGCTGGGCTTCTTGCGATTGCAATGATTCTAATCAACACACTCACCGCGCAGCCTCTTGAGGAGCAGCCTTTGGAGCTCGTGGAGAGGAAAGGGCGAGGGCACCCGGACACGATTGCGGATAGCGTTGCTGATGCTATCTCAGTAGCCCTCAACAAGGAATTCCTCCAAAGATGGGATGGCATCTTTCACTACAATCTGGACAAGGGCCTCCTCGTTGCGGGAAACTCGAGACCGGAGTTCGGAGGTGGTCAGGTCAAGAAGCCCATGTTGATGATTCTAGGTGATAGGGCGAGCGTGAGTGTCGAGGGCGAGACCATTGACCTGAACTCGCTAGTCGATCACGTCACCCGAGATTGGGTGAGGCGAAACCTGAGATATGTAGATCCTGAGAAGCATCTAAGGATCCAGAATGAAATAGGCAAAAGTTCGGGCAACTTAGCAGACATATTCATCAGAGGTGGCGAATTCTTAGGAGCTAACGACACGTCGGCCGCTGTGGGGTACGCGCCCATCTCCAAGACAGAGAACCTAGTCAAGAGAGTGGAGGCTTACGTGAATTCCTCTGACTTCAAACGCAGTTACCCAGAAGCGGGCGAAGATGTCAAAGTGATGTGCAGCCGGGTCAAGGACGAACTTGAGCTGACGCTCTCCGTAGCGTTCGTTGATCGCTTCATCAAGGATGAGCGCGACTACTTCAGAAAGAAGGAAGAGATAAGGTCAGCTATCGCCCAGTTCGCCAAAGATGAAGCCGGAGCGGGTTCTATGGAGGTATCGTTGAACAACTTGGACAAAGTCGGAAGGGGGGTGGATGGGCTCTACTTGACCGTGACTGGGACGTCTGCCGAGTCCGGGGACAGCGGGCAGGTGGGGCGGGGCAACAGGGTGAATGGTGTGTTCTCTCCCTGTCGGCCATCAAGTTCGGAGGCTGCTTCAGGAAAGAACCCAATCAGTCACGTTGGCAAGATATACAACGTGATGGCCTTCGAGATCGCAGAGAGAATAGTTGGTGAGGTTCAAGAGGTGCGGGAGGCATATCTCTGGTTGCTCAGCAAGATAGGAGAGCCTGTTAACCTTCCGCGCCTAGCGGCCGCCCAGGTGGCGATAGCCAGCGGCGCCGATTCCAGAGATGTGACCAAGAGGGTCAACGAGGTGATAGAATCATCTCTCGTACCGGCCACCTTCAAGGACGTGATAGACAGGCTGATCAGAGGGGAAGTGACCCTCTGTTGACCAATCTTTTTATCAAGTGAGAAGTGAGCTAGGTCTTCTCGTCTTTGGAAAGCATCTCGTCGGCTCTGTCCGAAGCAGTTAGGCGCTTCACTCGAAGGGCATACGTGAGGGACGCCGATGTTGAAACGCTGATACGTGACATACAGCGCTCCCTGCTCAAAGCAGACGTTCCGGTCGATCTCGTGAAGGAGCTCTCCGAAGGGATGAGAGAAGAAGCATCGAAGGAATCCCCTGATCTCTCCAAGAAGGATGTGGTCGTCAAGTCTGTGTACGATGGGCTCGTGAAACTCGTGGGGGGAGAGCAGGTGCAGGTGAAGCTCGACAGGAAACCTGCGGTTTGGCTCTTTGTCGGAATTCAGGGGTTCGGAAAAACCACCTCGCTAGCCAAGATGGCCCTCCTTTACGCGGCGAGGGGAAACAGAGTCGCTGTAGTATGTGCCGACACGTTCAGGCCAGGTGCCCTCGAGCAGATCAGAACCCTGTTAGCGGACAAGGACGTCCGGGTTGTCGGAGGCTCGGTCGGGGATGATCCTACCGTTCTCCTGAGGAGAGCGACCGGGGAACTGAAATACTCCGAACCACCGCCTGACATAATAATGGTGGACACGGCAGGCAGACACAAGACTCAAGACAGTCTGATGCAAGAGCTTTCAGAGATCGTCAGAGTCGCCAAACCAGATGCGACCTTCTTGGTAGTTGATGCTGGCCTAGGTCAAGCGGCCAGATCACAGGCGGAGGCGTTCAACTCCATCGCCCCAATCGGGTATGTGGTTGTAACGAAGATGGACGGAACTGCTCGAGGAGGAGGGGCACTTGCTGCCGTCGCATCAACCGGGGCCAAGATTGCCTTCATCGGCACCGGAGAGAAGACATCTGAACTCAGGCAGTTCAACCCGACTGAGTACATCTCTGATCTCATGGGAATTCCGGATCTGAAGACGATCCTAGAACGGGTATCACGCTCAATGGGCACAATGGGGGCAGACAGAGTCAAGGCATTTGCGTTGGGCAGATTCACATTGGAGGAATTCGTGGATCAGATGGAGGAAGTCACCAAGGGGGACATGACCTCTATGCTCCTGAAGCTTCTCCCAGTAGGCGCGAAAATCCCCAAGGAGATGAAGAAGATGTCAGAACAGAGAGTCAGGGCTTGGCGATCGGTTCTCGACTCCATGAACAAAGAAGAGCGGGAAGATCCTTCCCTGATGGATCAAAGCAGGATCAGAAGAGTCGCAGTGGGATCTGGCAGATCAGAAAAAGAGGTCAGGGACCTACTTCAGCAGTACAAGAACTCTAAGAAGATGGTCAGGCGCGTCAGAGGTATGAGAGGTCTGAAGGGACTTGCCTAAAGCTGCGAAAGATGTTCTTGAGTTCTGTGCAAGGATTTTGTCCGGGTACGCACTATGCGACAGATGCTTGGGCAGACAGTTCCATCTCTTGGATGAAGCGGAGGACAACGAGGTCGTAGGTGCTTCTCTCAAGCGTGCCCTGTACTTGGACCATAGTGCGTTCCTTCAGGCTGGCAAGGCGGATTCTTTGAGAGTGCTCAGGCGACTTGCAATTTCTGGACACCACCCTTCCGAACTGATGGTGAGAGCTCAAACCGGAAAGGAAGTGGAAGTGAAACCCTGCCCCATCTGTGGAGGCGAGCTGTTCGAGCGTATGGATGATTTGACCGCCAAGGCCGTCGTCGAATCACGCAAGTATCAGCATCGCACGTTTCAGATGGGATCTCGCATTCCAAGAAAAATCATGGGAGCTGACGACGAGATCAAAATCATGTATCAACTGTCACACGGAGAAAACATCAAAACCGAGTTCAACAGACTTATGGCCAGACGATTGGCTGACTTGACCAGACGAACTCCAGTATTCTCGGGAGAGCCGGACATCTCAGTCACGGTCGATCCAATCAATGAGTCGGTCGAAGTGTCATCCTCGCCGGTATACGTAGCAGGTCGCTACTGCAAGCTCAAGCCCGGGTTCTCACAGACGAGGAAGCGAGATCTAGACCCGCTGAGGTCAGTGGAGGGGATGTTGGCAACAGTGTTCGTCACAGCGCTCGATGCAACTGACGTCAGGTTTCATGGAGCCGGTAGAGAGGATGTTGATGCCCTCATGTTAGGGAACGGTCGGCCGTTCATCCTCGAGATACTGGCCCCGAAGAGAAGGAGAGTCGACTTGGCGAGACTCCAGAGGAAGTTCAACCGCAAGTTCGGGCGTTCGGTTCGCATCCACAGTCTGAAACCCACGGTGAGGTCGGGGATAGTGAAGTTGAAGATGGGAGGCGAACGCTTCGAGAAGAGATACAGGATCATAGTGAATGTCGATAAGATGCCCTCTGAGGAAAAACTTCGAGAGGTGGAAGCGTTAGCTACGGATTTGATGCTGGAGCAAAGGACGCCTCAACGCGTGGCTTGGAGGAGAGCTGACAGAATCAGGAGAAGAATGATCAGAAGCCTGAAGCTCAGGAAGATGGGTGAGCACAAACTTGAGGCAGTAGTCCAGACTCAAGCTGGCACATATGTCAAGGAATTCGTGACTGGAGATGATGGCAGAACGAAACCCTCACTTGCCGAACTGTTAAATACACCAGCAAATTGGGAGGCATTAGAGGTACTCCGGATATTAGGTGGTTGAATTGCCTAGGTCCAATGGCCCGAGAGCTAGGAGCAGAAGCCTGCTTTCAAAGAGCCCCAAGAAGAGAGGCCTTAGACCTCTGGGATACCTGCTAAGGGAATACAAGACAGGTGATCAAGTTACAATCGCTATCGACCCGGCTATGCATCGCGGAATGCCTTACAAGAGGTTTCAAGGAAGCAGAGGAGAGGTCATAGAAAAGAGAGGGAGAGCCTACGTGGTGAGAGTGATAGAAGGTAGTAAGGCCAAGAGCGTCATCGCCAGACCGGAGCACATACGACCGGTGAACGAGTGATGGTCAGGAAGAAGGTCGAGGAAAAATACGTCACGAATTCGGAGGCTATGGAAACGCTTGATTCCATACAGGGCGAGAAGTCGCCCTTCATAAGGTCCGTTGGCGAATACATCAAGGCGACGACCATGCTCGGCGCAAAGGACTCGAGGGCCTTGGTGGAAGAGCTTATGTCAGAGGCGAGCCTGACCGAGAAGGACGCGGTGATGCTCGCAAACGTGTTGCCAAAGGATGTAGCCGAGATCAAATCGATGCTTTCTGGGGGAGGACGACCCTTCGTAACGAACGAGCAAGCGGAGAAGATCGGAAAGGTAATCGCGAAGTATCGCGAGAAGAAGTAAGACATCGTGTAACAGATAAGTAGCGAGCGATGTCCAGCACTTGGACATGGCAGTTAGATCTAGAGTGGCAGGCATACGCGCCCTTCCTGATGGATCTGAGGTGGAACTGCGGGGATGGGTCTTCTCCCTTGCCACTCTCGGCAAACTTCACTTTGTGAGGCTCAGGGATTCCACTGGCGTAGCTCAGGTTGTGGTGAAACCGGGGTTCTCAAAGCACGAGAGCATCGAAAGCACGGAGACTCTGCACAGGGAGGATTCCCTCATAGTCACAGGAACAGTGAGGCATGACCCTAGGGCTCCAGGAGGCGTCGAGGTACAAGCCACGAGCATAGTGCTGGTGGGACGCTCGCTTGATGATTTCCCGATACAGAAGGGAGTTTCACCTAAGGTCGTCGGAGACTACAGGCACCTATACATACGGAGCAGGAGGTTGACGCGAATCCTTCAAGCGCGTTCCGAGCTCCTGCAGGCAATGAGGAAGTGGTTTGAGCGCGAGGGATTCGTAGAGTTCTCGTGTCCGACCATGATAACGGCGGCGGTCGAAGGCGGAGCTACGCTGTTCGAGATCAACTACTTCAACAAGAAAGCCTATTTGACACAGAGCTCCCAGTTCTATCTTGAGGCAGGAATCTTCTCGTCAGAGAAGGTGTACACGATTCAACCTTCGTTCAGAGCCGAGCGATCGAAGACACCCAGACACCTGACGGAATACTGGATGCTCGAGGCCGAAGTAGCTTGGTGTGGCATGAACAAGATGATTGACATGGAGGAGGATCTGATATCAGAGGTCACTTCGGAACTGTCGAAACCGGGCCACATCTTCAAGTCAATCAATCCGGAGTTCAAGCCACTGGAGAAGCCATTCAAACGCATGAAGTACGACGAGGCGCTGGAGATACTGGACAAGGCGGGTGTCAAATTCGAATGGGGGTCAGATCTCGGATCCGACGAGGAGAAGGTGATTTCGAGAGAGGTGGGTGGACCAGTTTTCATAACTCATTATCCTAAGGCAGCGAGAGCGTTCTATCACAAGCCCGACCCGACCAGGCCAGATGTCGTCCTCTCAGAAGATCTCTTAGTGGAGAAGATGGGAGAGATCATAGGGGGTGGAGAGAGAATTGACGATTACGGCACTCTCCTTGCGAGGATACAGGAGGCTGGGATGGACCCAGCAGACTACTCCTGGTACTTGGATCTCAGAAGATATGGTAGCGTTCCACACGCTGGCTATGGTTTGGGAGTTGAGAGGTTCTTGGCCTATCTACTGGATCTACCGAACATTCGTCTTGCCATTCCATTCCCTAGGACTCTCACCCGGATATTCCCCTGACCAGAAATGCCAGAGCAGGTAGGCCTCAAGGAGGCCATCGAAGATCTCTTGAAGGAACAGGGCCTATTGCTGAAGGACGTGTTGGATATGATGGACGAGGGAAGAGATTCTACAATGGAATTCCTTTCCAGAATCTCAGGTCTCAGTGAGGAGCAACTGTATTCCGTCTCCGAGAAACTGTCGTACAGGCAAATCAACTTGTTGACCTTCGCTCTCTACGCAATGTACCTGAACAACATGCCAGGGCTGTACGAGGGGTTTGTTCTCATGCCCAGCAGAGATGAAGTGATGATCGGCCAGCGCGTCACACTTGATGGTCTCGGTTTGGTCGCGCGGGCTCTGGGGATAAATGTCGAAGAAAGCTAGGGCGAGAGCCGGATCAGGAACATTGTCAGGTAGTCATGGTTATAATCAAGGAGAAGGAAGGTAAACCGCATAGTCGATGACAATAGAGGCGATGCTGAACCCAAAGAGCATAGCCTTGATTGGGGCAACAGAACGAGAAGGCTCAGTGGGACAAGCGCTGATGAGCAATTTGCTACTCGGCAAGGGCAAAAGGGCGATCTATCCTGTCAATCTCAGCAGGAAAACCGTAATGGGCCTCGAATGCTACTCGACTATCTCTGCAATTCCGAGTCACGTCGACCTCGCCGTGGTAGCCACTCCCTCAAAGACCGTTCCTCCCCTAGCTGACGAATGTGCCCGAGCGGGTGTGGATGGTATTGTTATAGTGTCGGCAGGCTTCCGCGAGATCGGACAAGAAGGCCTGAAGCTCGAGAAGCAGCTGGCCAATACACAAGCCAAATCCAGCATGCGCATCCTAGGACCCAACTGTCTCGGCTTCATCAGACCCTACGCGGAGCTGAACGCCAGCTTCCTGAAAGAGAACCCCGATCCCGGTGAGATTGGCTTCGTCTCGCAGAGCGGCGCAATCGGCACAGCGATACTCGACTGGGCTGTGAGCACTCATGTGGGCTTCAGCTTCTTCGTGTCCCTAGGTTCGATGCTCGACATCGGTTTCGGGGATATGATAGATTATCTTGGAAATGACCCGAAGACCAGAAGCATTCTCATCTACATGGAAAGCGTCCAAGATGCAAGGAGGTTCATGAGCGCTGCTAGAGGATTCGCTCGAACGAAACCGATAATCATCATAAAGGCAGGAAAACACTTGGCTGGTGCCAAAGCCGCCCATTCTCACACAGGTGCTTTGGCTGGCGATTATGAGGTCTACGATGCTGCACTGAAACGAGCTGGTGTCGTGAGGGTGGACGAGATCGATGATCTTTTCAACTGCGCGAGTGTCCTCGAATCGAAGTACCTGCCTGAGGGCCCTGAGTTGGGCATAGTGACGAACGCAGGTGGACCAGCTGTCCTAGCAGCCGACTCTGTCATGGATCGGGGACTAGAGCTGGCGGAACTCTCAGATGAATCGGTGGGCGCATTGGACAAGTGCCTACCTCCCTACTGGAGCAAGGGGAACCCTGTGGACATACTTGGTGATGCAGATGTCAGCAGATACGAAGCTGCGACGAAGATATGTATGGCGGACCCAAGCGTGGACGGCCTTCTGGTCATCTACACTCCTCAGGGCGCCGCGCCATCGACGGAGTTGGCGGAAACCATAGCCAAGATAGCGACTGACAGGAACAAGCCTGTCCTCACCACGTGGATGGGCATGGACAGCATCAGGGAGGCAAGGGAGGTGTTCTACAGGCACGACATTCCGACGTACCCAACCCCCGAGCAGGCCATCAAGACGTACATGTACATGTACAGGTACAAGAGGAACCTGGAGCTTCTGTATCAGACCCCCGAAGAGTTGACTGTAGATCTTTCGCCACCGAAGAGCCACCTTGAACTCTTGGTACGCAAAGCAGAGAAAGAGGGGAGGACTATCCTAAGCCCACCGGATGTGGACAAATTCTTGGATGCATATGACATTCCCAGGCCCAATGGAGTCTTGGCCGCGAACGTCGAGGAGGCATGTGATGCTGCTTCAAGCATCGGCTATCCAGTTGTTCTCAAGATTGCATCTCAGGATCTCACGCACAAGACTGATGTCGGAGGAGTAGTCATAGGTGTAGAATCCGAACAGAGGCTTAGGGGGGAGTTCGCGAATCTTGTGGACAGAGCGCGGAAGGCCAAGCCGGACGCGAGGATAGATGGAGTGTACGTTCAGGAGATGATAAAGGACATCGGATATGAGCTAATTCTCGGTTCCAAGAAGGACGTGGATTTTGGGGCTGTCATACTCTTCGGCCAAGGTGGCATAGGAGTCGAACTATTCAAGGACTTCTCGGTAGGTCTGCCTCCTCTGAACCAAGTGTTAGCAAGGCGGGTCATAGAGGAGACAAGAATATACGAAGCACTGTCAAAGGGACTCAGAAACAAGCGCCCGGTTGATTTGAGATCGCTGGAACAAGTGATGGTACGGTTCTCAAACATGATCGTTGACTTTCCCGAGATTGCTGAGATGGACATCAACCCCCTCATCATCTCAGGGGACAAACTGTGGGCCGTCGACTCTAGGATCATCATAGAGAAAGAGACCTCAAAATACACGAAGCCATACCAACATCTTGTTGTGATGCCCTATCCGACTAGATACGTTACCCCTTGGAAACTCAAAGATGGCACGGAAGTGACCTTGAGGCCAATCAGACCCGAGGACGAGCCCATAGAGCTTGAATTCATCAGAGGACTGTCGGAGGGATCCAGCCGTTTCAGGTTCTTCCAAGTCATACGTGATCTCCCTCATGAAGCTCTCGTGCGTTTCTGCAATATAGACTACGATAGGGAGATGGCGTTCATAGCCGAGACAAAGGAAGCGAACCGAAGGATAGAGATTGGAGTTGCACGCCTGATCATGGATCCAAACAAGAGGCGAGGCGAGTTCGCTGTTGTGGTCGCAGACAAATATCAGGGAAAGGGATTGGGGACCAAATTGATAGACATGTTGATCAGCGTGGCCGAGGAGAAAGGGCTCGAGAGCATGTACGGAATAGTCCTACCCGAGAACGCCAATATGATACACCTCTGTGAGAAGCTTGGCTTCACGGTTGAGAGAAAGCACGAGGAAGTTGTGGTAGAACTCAAGCTGAGATAACCCTCAACCCTCGCAGGAGATCCAACGTTCTAGTGCATGATCAATCGCTATGTGAGAGGCCGCCGTCGAGACTCTCACGCAATCCAGCGCTTTGAACTCGAACATCAGGCTCCACAGGCCCGCGCGCTACCAAGTTACGCAACGGCGGCCGCGATATCGGGAACGTAGGTGGACATAATATCTTTATCTTCGCTCGGACCCAATTCTCACCGATGGTAGTTCTCTCTCTTTGCTTCGAGGTTCATCAACCACGGCGCATAAACGGGAGGTTCAGGACTGGATCCTTCAGAATAGATGGCGTGTCAAAGGCCTTCAATGCGTATTTTGACACTAAGCTGGACAGGGAGATACTTGAACGGGCATACAAGAGATGTTATGCTCCTGCGACGCGCATAATAGGCGACGCCATTCGAGAGAGCGCCTCATCGGAGAGACCTTTCAAAGTCGCATACAGTTTCTCCGGGGTCTTTCTTGAACAAATTGCAGAGTTCTTCCCAGAGTTCATAGACGAGATCAGATCGATCGTCAAGACCGGCAATGCCGAGCTGATATCCCAGACGTACTATCACTCGTTGGCGAGTATCTACTATGACGACCCAGCGGAATTCAGAGAGCAGATTCGCATTCACAGAAGAACAATCAAGAATCTCTTTGGCTATGAGCCGAAGGTGTTCGAGAACACCGAACTCATATACAACAACCTCATAGCTAAGGAAGTGGCAAATGCCGGTTTTACCGGCGTCGTGATTGAGGGCTCAGAGTCCGTATTGAAGGGTAGTTCGCCCCATCAAGTGTATTCGGCCAAGGGAGTGCACGGCCTTAGGGTCCTCATCAGGGACTACAAGCTATCGGACGACATCGCTTTCAGATTCTCGTCAAGGGATTGGAAGGAGTACCCACTCACGGCGGACAAATACACAGGATGGGTATCCACGATTGCGGAGCCTTATGCTCTTGTCTTCATGGACTACGAGACGTTCGGTGAGCACCACCCGCCGGACAGCGGGATACATGATCTCCTCGGAGCACTACCTCGGGCGATCGAAGGGCACCCAAACATAGTCTGCAGGACTCCTTCAGAGATCGTGGATACAATCCCGCCCGCGCGGGAGTTGGACGTGTACGAGCACGGCCAGACATCATCGTGGGCTGACCAGAACAGAGACTTGAGCGCCTGGCTTGGAAACGACATGCAGAAGTCAGCTTTTGAGATGACACGCTCTCTCTCCTCGGCGGCCAAGACCTTGGGAGCAGAGTATCTGAGGGTCTGGCGTACGTTGCAGATCAGCGACAACTACTACTACATGTACACTGGCACAGGTGGTCCTGCTGAGGTGCACTCGTACTTCTCAGGTCCTGTCGGGTCACCTTCTGACGTGTACCTCGCGTTCACGAACATCATCTTCAGTTTCCAGAACCTGATGATAGGAGAACTGGTGAGATCTGATAGCTTGGTGAACATCTTGCTTAATGGTTGGTCCAAACAAAGAGGCTTCTACTTCTACATAGACGAGAGTACACCACTTGGCTTGGTCGCCAAGGGATACAAGGACTTCCTCGAGGCAGTTCAGCGTGTGTCCGAGGTCAGCCTGGAGTTCCATCTGAGACGGGGAGATTTCGACAAGTGGTTCGAACAGGTCTTCGGAGATGAAGAGCTGGCGGACAGCATCAGGGAACTGAGGGAACGAAGATTGAAGGGACCCGCTCTGAAGACAGCACTTGCCTCATTGGTCGAGAGGAGAATTGACGAAATACTCGCAACGTTCGGCCCGAGAGAGTGATCTCACCTCCAGTGGTCTCAAGTCTTAAATGAGCGTCCGCGTCTGACCGCGATAGGGCCGGTAGCTCAGGGGTAGAGCGTCCGACTTGCACTCGGAAGGTTCGTGGGTTCGAATCCCATCCGGTCCACCTTTCTACTGAGGTTACCATGACTTGCACATGCGCCACGAGTCCACGGAGTCTAGACCCTTTCGAAGATCCCTTCGCAGGCTCGTCCTAGCTGTGTTGATTCGTCAGATTCGAAACTGATCTCCCTCAGTCCTGCTGAGGTCATGATGCTCCTGATCTCCTCCGGTAAGTTCTTGTTGTCCTTGTCAGTTGGTTCCTTGATGAATATCCTTCCTGTTTTCTTCAGCTTGCTGGCTAGAGCTTTCACCTTCTCCAGCCTCTGATCCTCCGGGATATCATGCAGAACGAAATGTATGACCACAACATCGTAACGATCCTCCGGAATATCGAGTTCCGCGACGTCTCCGAGCTTGAAATCTACATCGGGATATTTCGCGAGCCTCTTTCTCGTCACCTTCATCAGGGCATGCGAGATGTCGACGCATGTCAGATGTCCTCCGCCCTTCAGCAACGCCCGGGCGATGTGTTTTGACGCCTCTCCTGTCCCTGATCCATAGTCAATGACCCACTCATCTCCTCTCAGTCCCAGACCTCGAACGTATCCCTCATAGTAGGAACCGAGGAGCATCTGCCCTGCGAGCAGACCAAGATACACTCTCAGTGAATTGGGTTCTTCAAAACTCATATTGCTCATCCTCGTCGGATCCGAAGATTCCATGATGCTCCCCCACGGAACCTCGCCAGCTCCTCTGCAACTGCGGACAAGTCCATCTCACTCACTTGGGCTTGACTAGATACTTGATCCCTTTCCTGAGTGACACTTCTTCAAAGGCTGTCTCGACGTGACTGAGATCTATCGTCTTACTGATGAGTTCTTCCACCAACAGTCTGCTCGATGTGAGAATTTTGACTGCTGCTGCGAATGTGTTCGGATTGGTGAACGAACCGATCAGACTGATCTCGTCCCTGTACAACGAGAAAGGCCGAAGGGCTAGGGTCGCAGTCTCAGGGGCCACACCGAACACCACTATTCTCCCTCCTCTATCGAGGAGCTTCATCGCTTCTTCTGTCGCCTTTATGCTTCCACTTGCCTCAACCACTAGGTCAACTCCTCTACCCGCGGTCCAAGATCTGGCCGCATGTGCAATAGATTCATCAGCTGGGTTGACGATCTGGTCGAATCCAAGGTTCTTTGCCAGCCGCAGCCTGTGCTCAACTAGATCAGAGCCCATCACCTTGACGCCCCTCATCCTCAACAGCTGACCGAAGATCAGCCCGATCGCTCCGAGTCCGATCACAAGTGCTGTCTCGCCCTTTTTCGGATTGGCCCTGTCCAGCCCGTGAAGCACGCATGAGACCGGTTCGACGAACGCGAACGTCTCCAACGGAGCACTCTCAGGCACACGATACACGTTGGATGCAGGTGCCGCGACGAGTTCGGCGTAGGCACCCTGCCTAGTCACGCCTATGGCCTCCCACTTCTCGCAGAAGTTCGTCATTCCTTTCCTGCAGTAGTAACAGGTTCCGCAGTTGATGTTGGGATCGACGGCCACGCGGTCACCTACTTTGAATCGTTTCACTCGTCGTCCGATCTTGTCAATCACACCAGAGAATTCATGTCCTGGAACAAGCGGCAGTCGAACGGGGTATCCCCCCTCAAAGATGTGCAGGTCCGTTCCGCACACACCACAACAGGCAACCCTGACCAAAACATCGTCGGGGGAAATCGACGGTTCGGGCATCTCGACGACCCCACCATTCCTGATGAACCGAATCTCAAACGCCCTCATGCCACACGGGCCACGACTTTACGTGAAGAGTCGAAGCGATAAATGTCTATTTTCTTGTTAACGATGAGAAGAGCAATCTCCTTCACATCCGTTCACACATGCTCTGTCTTCTCATATCGATCGGGGATCTCTAGCATTCGCTCCGATCGCTGTCGGTTTCGAGGGTGACGATATCCATTGACGGCCCACAATCGGGGCGCTGGATCAGATATCTTCTGTCAATTTCCAGATCGGATCTCCGATGAAGTGTACTGTCTTCGCCGCTATTCCCTTCTTCGCTTGCCTTATCTCGTCTGAACTCAGCACCGCTATGCCAGATGCTAAGGGACGACCCGCAGAATCCATGGTCACAACCGCGTTTCCCACCTTGAACTCGTCGGTAGACACTACGCCTGGGGCCATCACATCCGCACCGGTGATGATGTGAGGGATTGCCCTGTCGTCGACCGTGAGTTGAGGACACCGTACCTTCTTGCCATATGATTGCAGATGAGGCACGATTTCCCCGGACGAGGTGATAATCAGAACCGGAACTTTGTCTAGTAGAAGAACGGAGAACTCTCCTTGCTGAATCATCTCCGCAAGTTCGAACTCATCAACGCTGACTTTGATCCCGAACCTGGACGATTCCTCCATGATCTTCTTCGCTTCCTTTCGTCTTATCGGAGTTCTCCTCACCTTCATCGCGTCGCGTTTGCGCTCGTTCAACGGGTCCGGCCGCCTTTCTCTGATTCAATAGGTTCGAGGTTTACCGAGACCGTCTTCAAGACAGTCAGTTCGTCTATGCTATAGCCCAGTCCTTCCCTTCCTATGCCTGATCCCTTGATCCCACCGAACGGGAAGTTTCCCACACCGTGAGCCGGCGCATCGTTGACACTTACGGTTCCAACTTCCAACCTCTTCGAAACGTACCACATCGAGTAAAGCGAGTTTGTGAATACGGCGGAGTCCAACCCGAGAACAGAACGGTTCGCGATCTGTATGGCTTCGTCAACACTGCTGACCCTGCGTACGGGCAAAACGGGGCCGAATGTCTCCTCCCACATTATTCTGGCCTCTAGTGGAACTTCGTCCAACAACGTTGGCTCATACACCAGCCCCTGTGCTTTCCCTCCTGTCAATAGCTTGGCACCGCGCTCGGTTGCATCTCGGACGAGTCCGTCCACCTTCGCCAACGCCCTCTCGTTTATCAGGGGTCCGACCTGCGTTCCCTCTTCCCAAGGCGATCCGAATTTCACAGAACGGAACCCCTTCGCCAGTTTCCCCACAAGCCGTTCTGCCACCCCGTCTAGCACTAACGTCCTGCTTATCGCGTCGCATCTTTGCCCTGAATTCCTCGTCGCCCCCATTGTTATCCTGTCGGCGGCCAAGTCCAGGTCAGCGTCTTCCAAGACGATGGCCGCTGCTTTGCCACCGAGTTCTAGGTGCAGCTTCTTCATCCCTGCTCTTGTCGGTATCCTGCTTCCGACATCTGTGCTGCCGGTGAAGCTGACGGCCCCAACCCTCGGATCTGATACAAGCCGGTCTCCTACTTCGGCTCCCGAACCGGGTATGACGTTGAGTGCCCCGTCCGGCAGCCCAGCCATCTGCAACATCCTAGCAAGAACAAGCGAGACGATCGGCGTGTCACTTGCTGGCTTGTGAACGACGGTGTTACATGAAGCGAGCGCCGGAGCTATCTTCGCGATGGGAGAGAAGAGGGGATAGTTGAATGGAGTTATGGATACGAC
>Ga0172365_10002146_pt1 | contig 14419 bp, 17 predicted proteins | sample LakKivSesite48cm_FD_114535 | JGI IMG/M metagenome (GOLD analysis project Ga0172365, IMG submission 114535) | Sediment microbial communities from Lake Kivu, Rwanda - Sediment site 48cm | ecosystem: Environmental > Aquatic > Freshwater > Lake > Sediment | place: Rwanda: Western Province, Lake...
CGTTTTGGTAAAACCTCATTATAAATGTCATTTCCTTTAGCGCCGCCGACATCGTATCAAGTAAGCTTGCGCTTGCTGTAAATTCACCGACTGCTTCTTTTAGCTGGGTAAAGTTATCCGTTAAACGACTAACTGAACCAGAGTATTCTTTGGTTAACTTATCTGCCATGCCGAAGAAGCGACCACCCTCAGAAGTTGCTGTTTGCAGGCTTTTTGTCACCATCCCAAAGCTAATGTTGCCCGCTTCCATCTCTTTGCGCAGTTGCCGCATGTCCTTGCCGGTTGTGCGTGCCATTTCTGCCAGTGGCGAAAACCCTGCGTTGACAAATTGGAGCGTTTCCTGCCCTGTGAGACGACCCGCAGCTGCAACTTGCCCGTACGCAAGTGCAAGAGATTGCAGTCGATCGGAGTTACCAGCGGCAATTTCAGACAGGTTCTTGAGTGCTGGGGCAAGTTCCTCTGTAGACACACCAAACTGCGCCATCGTGACGGCACTGCGAATCACGGCTTCAGATGTTTGATTGGATGCGACTGCAATTCGGCGCAGTTCGACAAATAACTGCTTGGCTTTACTGGCGTCACCAAGGATCACCTCAAGTTTAATAAGATTATCTCTTAGTGTAATGAATGCATCAATCGAATCGCTGCGGAATTGAATTGCTTTTTGAGCTAGCTCCTTTGCGAAGGCGAGACTAAGGAACCTTGTCATCAATTGATCCGCAAGACTAACCTCCTTGTTCAGGTCTTTCATTTGTTGTTTCAGTGATGCGACCGCTGCTGCAAATTCTTTTGAGTTAATTGAGCCTGCTTTCAGCAATGCATTTAATCTTGCTTCCTGAGAGATTAGCCGTTCCGTTGGCGACATTCCGGCCTGAAGAACGCTCGTCAAAAACTGCTGGGCCTGCGCCTTTGCTCTCTTTTCTTCTTTGGCGCGCCTGTCTGCTGCGATCTGGGCCTCAGTTGCAACGATCTCTTTGCGTTTAGCGCTTGCGGCAGCGTTTATTGCTGCTTGCTCCTGCGGTGCCAGTCCGACCAATTTCTTTCTTGCAGCAATGACATCCTGCACTGATTTCGCATTCGCAAAGTATTCCTTTGCAGCTTGACGTATGGCCATATTCAATTGCGTTTGACTTGCAGAACCTGCCGCAGCAACTGCCTTGATCGCCTTTAGCTTCTCGGTGTAAACCCCCACATCGCCCGCAGCCTTTTTGTACAAGTTGCTGACAACTGCAAGATCCGCCTTGGCCTGTGCCTCTGCATCTTTGCGTGCTTTTGCGGCAGCACGCTTGGCATCGGCAGCAGCTTTATCAGCAGCAGCCTCAGCGTTGATTTTATTGACCGTCATTTGGATGAACGTATGCAGCCCTGGATACCGTGTTTTTAGGAAATCAACTGCGGCAGCCATTTCGCGCGGTCCTTTGGCTCCACGCAAAAATGCCTCGACCACGTTGTTCTGCGCCTTCATATTTGCTGTAGCGCTAAGATTGCCAGTTGCATACGCTTGACTAATTCTCTCTAAATCTCTTACGACTTGTCGAGCGGCTTTATTCTTTCCTGCCGCAAGCATGTTGGCAGAATCGACAAGTTTTTTATTCCGAGCTATCTCCGCGTCAGCGTCTCTCTGTGCCTTGCGTGCAGCACGCTCTGCCTCGCGTTCTGCCTTTTGTACTTCGGCCATCGCATCGCGACGAGCTTGCCGTGCTAAATTATTGGCTTGCCGTGTTTTTGCAGCCGCTAATTGCTCTGCTTCCGCTGTATCGCGGTACTGCTTCGCCATCGCCTTAAGCTCTGTCTCTAATGTCGGGACAACCGTGATTAGATGCGCAATCGCCTTTTCGTACTCTTGCACCGACTTTGCGCTTTTTAGATAGCGAGCAATGATGGCATCCATCATAGCCTTGCTCGTGTCTTGGTCTACCTTTTCTTCCTTATTGACAACTGCAAGCCTTTGAAGGTCGCGGGTCAGTTTGCCCGCTGGACCCTGCGCTTCATGCATGACCCGAGTCAATGCCGCCATGTCAGTACGAAGGGACTTCACGCCGGTGGTGTTGACCATCACATCAAGCCGAATCCCACCGTACTGAATGAACGCTGCCATCAGATCCTCACTGTACTAGCCGCAGGCCACTTGCAACCTTGGACTGGATAGAAGATGCGCTATCCATCTTTTTATCGATCTTGTAGTGTAATCGCTTCGGCAAAAAGTCATTATCGTGCATCAGTTCCATGCTCACACCGTGTGCCGATGAGAACATGGCCATAAAACGCTGGATCATCGCCATAAGACCTGCGTGCCTGAGAGCCTCAGGATCATTCTGATTTAGCGGAAACATCGAGTCATAGACTTCCCAGAAATCGAGAACCTTTGGGTCTACAGATTCCATAAAGCCCATGACATCGATTTGTCCGGTGCGCAAGCAGAGTTCAGCGGCCACTCTCATTCTTGCGCAGGTTCGGATTTTTTTCTTAGTTCCTTGCGGTACTCAAGATCAAAGCCGATATGCTTACGCCCCTCGTCGCCAAGCACCTCCATGTCCAGTGAATCGATGCTGGCAAGCGTTTCGTACTCATGGTCGAGAAATAATCGCTTGCCATCACCATCGACCAGCATCTTGCACAGCAGCATCATCGTGCCATAGGTCAATTTGTTGCGATCGATTTCGCCTTTCTTGTCGAGTAGGCTCGCGTTGTATTCGGCGCGCTCCAGTTCACTCAGCGACTGAAGTCTTGCGCAGCCGCCGCTTGGCAAATCAACGTCGATATAACGCCGCTTTGTTTTTTGTAGCAATGCCTCTCGGTCCAGAATCTCACTCATCATCGTCCTCCACAGCCTTAAAGTGCCTTTCTACTTCTTCATCGGTCGGTGCGATCGCCATTGGTGACGGTGCGCCCATGTGTTCTTCAATTGATTTTTTGAGTTCAAGCAGCATCGATTTCGGCATCTCTGCAAAAATGTTAATCGGCGCGCCTGCACTCTTTCCGACATACCCAACGTGAAGTCCGTTGGCGTAAATCATCCACTGATCATGCTCAACCTCAATAGGACCGAACATACTTCGCTGAATGCCCTTGTGAGGCTTAAGTTCGATTTTATACACAAACAGGTTCCTTAGCCCAAGGAATTAAAGTTACACCGACTTGGTAAAGGTCGGACCAGTATCGCCGTCGAATTTGAACACAAACGTCGCCTCTTGGAGGTTACCAAGTTGCAGGTTCGGGAACTGAAACGACTTGAAGTATCCGCTGCCAGCAATGTTGGCGGCAGTGGTTTCGTTGGAGGTTGTTGTCGTGCTGGCAACTTTTCGCAATGGAAAAGTGATCGTGCAGGTTTCCGTAACAGTCGCTGCAACGACTGGAAGCGTCAGCGAGGTCGGGAACAAGCAAGTCACACTGACTTCTCCTGGCTCCACTAGGTCACTAGGTACAAACTCCTTGTAGGCAGTTGTGTCCAGTGTCGATTTTTCAAGATCATCCACTGTCCAAGTTGGTAACTGGATCGAGCGGATCTTCGCTGCAAACGTGGTGCTGGAGAACGTAATCGTTGCACCTGCGCCTGTGTCTGCATGTGTTTCGGTAATAGGCATTACCAGGACTCCTATGCGTCAAAAAACGAGATGTTCAGTTCAACAACAGTCACGTACCGGCGGTCATCTCCCCCATCGGTCGCTGGTTCGCTGTAAGTCCTCGGACCGCTAGATACAACGCAGTCAAGGACATTGGTGCCTGCGTAAACGCCACGCAGTCTTTGCGTCGGTCCACAAGCGTAGTCTAGTATAGCATCCACGACATTTTGCGAGGCGGTTCTGGTGCTGGCATAGCACTCAATTTCAACTCGGGAGATTGCAAATCCACAGCGTCCCCAGTCAGCGCTGCCGCCAGCGGATATCACATGTTCGTTTTGCGTCGTCACAGTCGCGTAGGTACAAGCAGGCGTCTGGCAATTCTGCGGCAACTCATCAGGATAGAATCGCGCAGCAGTACCTGAGCCAACTAGCGAGGTGATTGCGGTGCCAGTGTTATTCAGCAGATAACTTCGCAGTGCCGTCGATGGATTGCTCATTTCTTCATCGCTCCAGCAAATCCACGCTGAACCTCGGTCATCATCATGCGAACAATGCCGGGAGTCTGCTGATCGTTGATGATTTTAGAGATCCAGCGTTTGCGCTTTTTGCGTGCTCTATATCGCTTTGAACCTCCAGATTCATCACTCCAAAACGACATCATGCGATCTCTTTTGCCCATGTAATCGAAGAAGAGTTTGTTGCCCGGGCTTGTGCCGCCACGATTGGTAAGTTCCGGCCCAACCCAAAGACTACTGTCCGTTCGGTTCCAGTGCCTAATGTTGTGATTGATCGAATCTTTGACATCAGGCGTGCTGCCCCATTTCTGCTTGTGTCTTTGGGACTGCTTGGCCTTATCTTCGGGATCGCCTACGGGCACCAAAGCATACCATGCGCGATTGAGCCTCTGCACTGCTTCGGGAATTGCCTTCTTGCGCAAATGTGCCGCGATGCTGCGTGGAATAGAATCGACCTTTTGTATCATCCTATTCAGTTCAGTCATATCCATCGAAAGCGTGTACTGTGCCTTGCTCATGCGACGCCCTCGTTATCGACGACTCGGCAGTGCAGTTCGAGGTATCGTTTGTATCCACCTACTTGGCGAACGTGCGTGATACCGTAGTACGAACCGTCGAAATAGACTCTCATGGTAGGTGCGTACCCAGGAAGATAGCGAACCGTAAAAATCGCTGTTGATGTTGCTTCAACCTGAGTTCCGCGAAATCCTTCACCACCGCGACCATCGAAAAATGCAGCAGGGACGCTCGACTGAAACGAACTCCATGTTCTCGTCGGTTGTCCGGTTGTAGTATCGGCAACCTCGACCATTTGCTGGACGAGTATCCGATGCCTCATTGGACCAATCTGCTGCGATCTCTGGCCTTGGTAGACGCTCATGGGTAACTTGGCCTCGCGAATCGATTCATTAGGTATTCGTACGCCTCACCGAGTTTTAGGCCACCGCTAGTCGGTTCACCTCGATGTTCAAACAGTAGGGTGCCCATCAGTAGCATTGCCTGCTTGTGAATTTGTGGAATATCTGCTGCCGTCGCGCCGTAACCACACACATAGCGAATCTCAACTGAATCCCAGCGATCGGCTAGGTCCGGCCAGTCCTGATTGTATTTTAGTACGATTCGGCTATTGCCGCCTGGGACCGTTCCTGTCTTGCCGTCCAGTGCATACACATCGACACTCAAAGTCTGGAGCGTGTTGCCTGCGTCGTAATACTTGATGTGAGTGACCGAACTGACAGGACGATGGTGCAGTTCGATGTAATCGCCATTAAGTTGATCGAGCGTCATGTTCCATGTTTCGTTGGTTGTCTTTTGCTGCGTATCGTGTTCGTACGCCTGCGTGACAACGTAAACGATGTTCTGAATCATTTCGTCGTGCGATGTATCGGAATCAGCAATTTCTAGCTGCTGCTTAAGTTCACCCACCGTCAGCGGCCAAACCGTCTTGGCAGTATGCTGCGTCAGGCTGGTGTACGCACCAGACAACTTCTTAAGGCGTGGATTGTTCAAGTTCTTCCTCCCGAGGTGCTATAGCCTCATGTGCCTCGCGATCTGCCCCATCGACCCACTGCCGCCAAGCTTTCGGGTACATGTGGACAACTTGCATGTTTTCGTCATGAATCGCAACCATCTCTTCCATGTGCCCGATGCAAACATTCGGATTGACGTAGAGAGAGTTGCCGCTCGATGTCCAGTTGCGCCAAAAGTAAATATCGTCATCGATCTTGCCCGTGTCGTCTTCCCAGTCACCGCCTTCACCGGGAGTTGACCAAAACCAAGGCTTGGGCATTGACTCAAGTTTCTTGAGCCTGATAGCGGTCAAGCCAAAATGTGCCGTCGATACCTTGATCGGTTTACCGTCCCAGTCCACGTTGGTTTCGCCTTGGATTGTCATTAGCGGGAAGTGATGGCCCCTGCGGGCCTGCATTGCGGCGCAGGCATCGATCTGAGGGTTGTTGGCCATTGTCTGCAAGAGTGCCATGATGTCCTTGCCGGTAAAAATCGAATCGAAATCAATCGTTAGTGCAATATCGATGTCGTGTTTAATAGCGCGATCAAAGAGCCTTTGCATGCACTGACCATAAAACACACCCTGTGCCGTCTGGAGAGGTAAACCAACTTCTCGCAGAGCAGCATCGATAATGTTTCGGCAATACACGTTTTCGTATCTTGGCAGCGTCATCATGGCTGCCACCTTAAAGTTTGTCGCATCTCCACTCATCGGTTAGCCTTTCACAACTTTTGGGTGTGTATCCTTTACTGCAAACAGATCCCAGGCGACGAACTTAAGCAGGTAGTTGCGTTCGATCAGCCACGGGACAATAAAACTAAGCCTCTCCTCGTTATGATTGTGCTCGATCGTCCAGCAGGTGATATCGTACTTGCTGTCATCGAATCCACTTAAAATTTCAGCCTCTGTGCCTTCAACATCGAGACTGATATAATCGATTTTTTCAGGTGCGTAAAAGCGATCCAGTAAATCATTGAGCGAAACAGTGACCGCTTCATCACCCTTATCTGCCACCTGCGATAACAGCGATTCATCATGCTGGTAGAACATGAGGTGTTCACCGCTCGATGACCACACAACTTCTTTTGCAACCGGACTGACCCTCGACGCAGTTGCCTTCGTAAATGCCCTTGGGTCTGCATCGACACAGAAGCCCTCCCAGCCTAACTGCTCAAAGACCAGCGTGTTGTTGATTGTCACGCCGTCGTTACAGCCAATATCGACAAAGTAGCCTTCGTTCATGCAGGACTTAAGTCTCGATAAGTGATGATACACCCAGCGATCCTGCAAAAGTTGACCTCGAAACTGCAATCCTTCTGCGATCATAAATGCCTTTCATAGCCCTAAAACCCTCGGCAGCTAGGGCCATCACTGCCGAGGGAACTTGCCGAAAGGCATGGCAAGTTTAACCAATCACAACGACATCGCCTTGGCCTGTAGTGCCGATCGGAGAAATCGACTTATACAGATTACTTACGACACCTGCCAAAATAACATCGTTGCTTGAGTTGGGCGTCGTGATCGTTAGCTTGAGGTAACGCTTCCGAGGCTTCGTATCAACGTGGTAGACTAGCACATTGGCTGCGGTGCAGTCATATGCCGTCTTGTTAAAGCTTGCATTGAACGTCGCAACTGATGACACGGCATCGCCCTCTTCCAAGGTGATACTTGGTCCAGTTGCATTCGTATTGAGTTCCGCAGCAAACGCAATTTCGATGGTCGCATAATCGCTACCAGCCAAATCTAGGCTTGCAGTGGTTGTGGTGTTTGAAGCACAAGACTTCGGTGCCACCATAATTGCACGGTTGACTAACTGAGATTGAATCATGGTCCTAAAACCCTCTTATCTGAAAATGGATGTAAAGTAACTAGCCGTTAAGATTAGGCAGTGCCCATCTTCAAGGCGAGAATCGGACCAGCTGCCGAAGCGGTTCCTATTTCGTGAACGACGATATCGTAGCGCTGGGTGCAGCGAATCGCGATTTGATCGAACTCGAAGTACCGACTAGAATCACTGACGATGCTGATGCCACTGCGAGATCCCATCGTGGCTGCCATAGCCAAGTCACCAAAGAAACCGACTACGGTACTTGCCAGAGTCGTGAGGGCCGATGGCAAAGCGTTCACAAGTACAACAGGATAGCCCATGAAGGATAATCCTACTGGACCTGCCTGCACGCTAGCGATATTGTTTCCGCCAGCAGCATTGGCTAGTCGCACCATTGCATTCCAGTAAAGTGCGTTATGAACGTACCATACTGGGCGAATGCCTGGGAATCGAGGCAGTTTTCCGACTGCATTTTGGAAGAACGCAAACTCAAGTTCCTCAAACGTATCGTCGCCAGCAGCAGCGGTGACGGTTGACCCTGCGAGCAGTGCGTTTCGCAGGCCCACAATGCCACCGAAAGTGCTAGTGCCGTCCCCGAGGAACCCGGCCTGATCTTCCTGCACAGCAAAAGCGTACGCCATTTCCTGCGCCACGAAATCAGCAAGTTGAATGATCGCGTCGTCGCTGAGTTCTTGGCTCAAGCGAGTCAAGATCATCAACTTCTTGGCGTCAAGCTTAACCTGACTGAACGATGCATCCGATTCCGTGCCTTGGCTGTTTTCGCCCACATAGTAGGCAGTAAAACCGCTTTGACGGCGCGGAACATAAACAATCGGTTCGCTCATCGGATAAACGCGAGCGTTCTGGCGGAAAACACCAAACTCTTCGCGAAGATTGATGATCGCAGTTTCGAATCCTTCAGGCACCAGATAACCACCAGCGCTGTTGGTCGTGGTAGAATGCACGTTCAGAATGCCGTGATCTTTGCACCACTGGGCCGCCGTGTCGTTCTTGCCAACGGTTGCTCGTAAGAATTGACCCGACGCATACGCATCAAAGTCATTCTTGAAAGCCTTAAGCTTCCCGTGCCGTCTAACACTGGCTGGAATCGCATCCTTCACACCACCAGTCGCCTGAATAGCGATAGGGCGAGTATCCAAGATTTCTTTGGCCCGAGCTTCTACCTTCATGGCTCGCTCAAGGTCTTTGTTTAGCACTTCGCTTTCCGCAAGCAATGCGTCGGTTTGTGCCTTTTCTTCGACCGTCAAATCTCGGTCTTCGGTGACCGACAGGTCCATCATGGCTTTAGCCTGTGCAGCTTTGTCGGCAAGCTGATTACGAATTTTTTCTGTTAGCGACACTGCTGTGTCTCCTACTAAAAGTTACTAGCAGGGCGCACAAAAAAAGTGGCACCTGCAATCTAAACACTACTGTCTGATTGCCACATGCCACTTACTAGCTGCAATGTTGCGAACTTGTTTAATCTAACACGACTTGTGAAAAAGTCAAATTACACGGACTTCGGACGCATAATCTCTTGCAATTTCATGGCGATCTTCATCTGATCAAGCCGCCGGGTCGATCGCACTTCGGTTTGAGTTACATCCTGAGGAATCTCCGCAAACATGTTCTTTGGAACATTCGGTGTTTCAGTTGCCTGACCTTCGATACTGTCGGCAAAACCAAACTCGAGTGCTTCGCGATCAGTCATCCACGTTTCTTTGGCAAGCATCTCTTCTAGCTTTGGTCGCGGTAGTCCAGTCTTTTCTTGGTAAATATCAAACAAGCCTTCGCTGTATTTATCGAGCAAATCGGCCATCTTTCTCAGGTCGTCTGCATTGCCTTGTGTCATGGTCCAAGGCTTGTGAATCATCATCTTGGAGCCTTTGCTCATAATCACTTCATCGCCTGCCATCGCAACGACACTGGCGATCGATGCTGCAACAGAATCGACATACATTCTTGTTTTGCCTCGACGCCTTTTTATAGCGTTGTAGATCGCTATGCCCTGATCGACGCTGCCACCTGCACTGTTGATGTGGAAATTGACTTCGCGATTATCGACGGCGTTGAGCATATCGATGACATCCATCGCGCTGATGTAGCCAAATTCGCTCGGGCCAATAATGCCGTACATGAAAATATCACTGCCTGCAAGACTAAGCATCGGAAAGTACCTCACTGGTTAATTGGTCGATTCTGGTTTCCCAAGTCGCAAACTCTTCTTCAAGTTTAGCCATTAGCTGATCCGGCTGGCATCCGCTAGTCTGTAACACGATGTCTTTGCTGGTTTGGCACCACTTTGCGCTTAGTGCCGACTGCTCGCTGAACTTGGCAATGGCAGTACCGAGAGTCGTTTCGAACTTGCGGTAAAAGGCATCGACCTTCTGAATGAATCCGTTGGGCTTGGCAGCAAATCCGAGTAACCGTTTTTTCTCCACACCAATCAGGTGCTCTAAGTGGGACCGAATTGCGATCCGCTGTGCATCTGTCGAAGATTGCTGTGACTGTCGTTCGTCCTGACTGTTCATCTGACGCACAACTTTATTGCTCCATGACTGACCGGGATCACCACCCCATAGATGCCAAGCCTGCCAGCCTTTACCTTGATCTTTCCAAGTTGAGCCTTTTTTGTCCACTTCGTGCCGGTCGAAGTAGGCTTTCATCCGCCTGACAGTGCTAGGTGATACAGTTTTGCCGTTGCTCAGATCGCGTGCCCGTGCAACGCCTATAGCGGTGCCTCCTCGCTGCGAAGGCGGCTTACTTGCCCGAACCTCAAGCCCCCGTTTGGCAGCGTTACGCACAGCCTCAGGTGGCTTAAAGTCGATTCCCTCGTATTTTGCCTGCGGTCCTTCGCTGACATCTAAATCCTCATCGCCGTCCTGATTATCCTCCTCGGACTCGGCAGCATCCTCAGGAATCTGCATGGAACTGGTATTGGGGTTGATGAAGTAATCACCATCCTCGCGTTTGTTGTAATCGAGAATATCTCGAGCTTCGTTGGGTGAGAGGATAAGCGATTCAACTCCGCTTCTAAGCGATTGCATGGTCGTTGCGAAATCGGCACGCAGAAATGCGCCTGTGTTGAACTTAAAGAAATGGGAGTCGTTCCGCATTTCTCGGGTAGATAGCAGTTTGACATTGAGTTCCTGTTCCCACTTGACAATCCAAGTCATAAGGCAATTAGTGAGATACGCCATATTCTTTTGCTCAAACGACTTATAAGCCTCACTGCTGCCGTCGCCAAGGATGGTTTCCAGCATGAACCACAATGCCGCTTCCTGACGCTGGTAGCGACGATTCTCTAGGAACTGTGCGTCCTGATTGGACATTGCCATCGTTTGCAATTTCATCCCTTCACGCAACAGGCCAACTTTATCCGAGTTGTTTGGTCCTGCGTGATACTCGTTGAAGCCATTGAGGAATAGCTTGGCATCCTGCTCATTTCGAAACATGCCACTGGGCGCTTCGATCATAAATTTGGCAGAAAACCCTTTGGACGCCTGGGTGTTGTATCGTTTGTCGCCCGCGATACCGGCATTCCAGCTGCGGGCCGCGATCTGAAGCAGTGACAAGCCTTCGATGCCGTCGTAGCCGAATCCTGGAATATGGACGACATCTTCGTCCTTGAGGATTACCACATCGCGCAGTCCAACTTCTTGGCTAACCGCTTCAAATAAAGACAGTCGATCGTTGGCATCGGGCTTTGTTAAATGATACTTTTCGCCATTGATTAAAACCGTAATGGTGCGATCTGGCAGTATGGGAATAAGCTCAGCAATCCTGCGCCCGCTACGATTGATGTAGGCGCGTCCATTGCCCCAAAGCAGAGCGTGACTCATCACCTGTGCCTTAAATATCGTTGCGGTCTGAAACGCATTCGGCTTCAAATGCAAAAGCATGTGGCGGTCGTCGTCGGCGGCGCGTTCCTTGCCTTCCTCAGTCTTGCGGTAAAAGTTAAGAGGTAATTGTCCGATGTTGTTGCAAATCTTGTTGACTGCATACCATATCGGTGCGTAACTTAGTGCCGAGTCTACAGTGACTCGCCTGTCGCCTTCAGGCGATCCGCCAGTAAAAAAGTCAATTAGCCATTGCACAGGCCGGGCAAGTGTTGCCATCGAAAACTCCTAGTAAACGAATAGACTGCCCTTGGGTTTAGGCGGGGAAAGCATTGCTAGGCGAAACGCCATGAGGCAAGCAACAAGCGGATCAATTTTATCTTTGGACGATTTCTTGCAAGGCATCCAGCGGTCCGCCGAATCACGCTTGATGGCAAGATTGCCTGCACACCACGCCAGCAGATCATTTCCGTCGTGACGAATCTTGCCACGCTCCAGCAGGTTTAGAAAGTTGTGTAGCGGTTCGTTGTACATTAGAAAGTTCTGACGAAAGCTAATTGATTTGATGCCTGCGCTAGTCAACTCTTCTCCGAGTTGCTGAGCGTTAAACTGATCAAAGGCAACTGCCTCAAACCCGTAAGTTTCATGATCTGCAAGAATCTGCTTTTTGATCGCGCCGATTACAAACTCTTCGCGCTTACATAGTCCGTTATGGCACCAGTCAAGCCAAGGTAACTTTGAGATATCACGCTTGGAATCAGCGTAGATAAATGCCTGCGTCTTAAATTCATAGCGGTAGCTAGTCCGCTCACGACCCTCAGCGTCATTCTCGATGCCATCCTCAAAGCGAGCGCAGTAGGCAACACCTGCAAGGTCGTCCCAGCCTCCGAGGTCAAAGCCAACAGTCGCGCAGTCGGCATCATGCCAATTACTTAGGGGTGCTCCTAGATTTTTCCAAGCACCTAAATCGATGCCCCATTCTGTTGCCGACACAACACGATTGCAGTGGTATCGCAAAAATTGGTTTCGCTTCTCGCTGTTATGTCGAGCCTTATTGCAGAATTCAATTAGGTAATCCTGTTTAACGCTGACCCCGAGATTAGGATTTGCTTTTACCCACACGCTCGAATCGTCCCACTGGTCTTTTTCGTCGATCGCGTAAAGCATCGCAAAGACGGTTTCGTCTTGGTAAAAATCCGACAAAATGCCGTAGCAGTAATTTCGTTCGTTGATCCAGAGCTTAGAGTTTGTATCGCCTTCAGTGGTAATGATCATCAGCATAGGTTGCCTGCGCGCAGCGGATGCAGTAACCATCGTATCGTAGAATGGCTTATGGTGATCGCGCCAAGCATGCAATTCGTCAAGCAGGATAGCGTGCGGATTCAATCCGTCAAACGGCTTATCCGAGTCTAGTGGCATGATCTTGCTGCCGGTCGCCGGATATAAGATGCGGTGATGCCTGCACTGTGCGTGTTTTGCTAGGGCAGGCGCTTTACTTACCATTCGTTCCGCTTCATCAAACAGAACCATTGCCTGTTCTTTTTTGGTCGCGGCACAGTAGACCTCCGATACCGCTTCCTGATCTGCCACTGCTGCCTTGTGCGCGATGCCCGCGCCGAGCTGCGTCTTGCCGTTCTTTCGCGCCACAAGAATGACTGCCTCACGAAACCGGCGTGTGCCATCTTCGCGTTTCCATCCAAACAGATTCCAAATGATAAAACATTGCCAAGGTTCTAGGTGAAAAGACTGTCCTGCCCATTCACCCTTGGAATGCCTGAGAACCTTAGGAAAAAAGCGGCAGGCTTTTTCTGCGGCATCTTCGTCCAGATGAAAAGGAAAGGCTTCCGTGTCCTGCCGACCAATATCCTTCAAATACCGCTGAATCGCCAAGAGAACCCATTTGCCAACGACGATAGTGCCATCGAGCACGCCGCTGACATACGATTCAACTTTATCCTTGGCCGAGACGTGGGTAATCATGTGAATTCGCTTAGTTCATCCTCTTCTTCTTTAGGAGTGGCAATCTGGATTCTCTTGCGGTCTGCTGGCGACAAACCAAATAGTCCTGACAGTGATTGTAGCTTTTGCGTAATCTGGTTCTTGATCCGTGCCAAATCAGGATCTGCTGGATCAAGCAACCACTGCTCCATAATCTTTCTGCTAGCCACGACGTAGCCAGAAAGCTCGAAGAGTAAGTAGCTATCGCACTTTCGTAAAGCTTCCTGCGGCAGTCGATCGATCACTTCGTCCCAAGCGTCAGACTGCGCCTCGGACATTCCCTTCGACTTTACCGGACCACCGTCATACTCCGATGGGTCAAATTGCCCATGAAGCCTGCCGCCGCCCGACCGTCCTGTAATACCGTTCATTCGCCTTTCTCCGTTCTTTCTTGGTGACACTGCTTGCAGAGTGGAATCACGTTATCTCGATCTAAACGCAAATGAGGTGCATCTTTGATCTTGACTAAGTGATGGCATTCATCGGCAGGCCAAACTTTGCCCTTCTTCAAACAATCGACACAAAGCGGTTCTTCGTGGCGAATACGCTCGGACATCTGCCTCCAGTCGTTTCCGTAGCCACGTTCTTTTGTTTTCCTGTGGTGTGTCGGTGCCTTGCCTCTCCCGCACGCTGAGCACGCCTCGCGACGATCGTGCGATGCACCGCAGGCGCATAATGTCATCATTAGCTAATTCTCGCAGCGGGATCGACGACGAAGTCCCCAAGTGCATAAACTTGGTTATTACTCGTTTGCCTCAGTGACCACCGATAGGTGCCAGTCTTGGCGACCGAGTCTGCATTGGGTGTGAAAGTAACTTGATTACCTGACCCTCCACTTATAGTCGGCGTCACATTGGCTAGCACTGTGCCGTCAATCTTTTCGATGCAAACCTTTAGGGTCAGCGCCGAAAGGTCGATGGCAGTTCCGTCGGCATCTGTCACTGCGATCGGTCCTATGGCAGATACGTCGTACAGATAAGTTACGATCTCCGTGCCCGCGACTCGATTAGGCGCGACAGACTGAAGTGGTGCAACCTGCACCGTCGTGCTGCCGCTCGGTGCCTGCTCTAGCGCATTGGTCGTAAACCGATACACTGCGCCATCCACCTCAACTGTCGTATCGAGCTTATCTGTCACGCCCTTTATTGCTGCTACCTCGGTGTCCA
>Ga0172365_10002148_pt1 | contig 14413 bp, 7 predicted proteins | sample LakKivSesite48cm_FD_114535 | JGI IMG/M metagenome (GOLD analysis project Ga0172365, IMG submission 114535) | Sediment microbial communities from Lake Kivu, Rwanda - Sediment site 48cm | ecosystem: Environmental > Aquatic > Freshwater > Lake > Sediment | place: Rwanda: Western Province, Lake Kivu...
CTTAAATTTTTGCGACGAATATCTCTCCTCCTGTCAGATTGCGCCCCTGAGGCTTCCAGGCGGCCGGCCCTGATTCAGTCCAGCCTTTTTATCTTTTTAACGGCCATGTCGTCTGAGAACACAACCGGTCTTCGAGCCAGTCTGAGCTCGTTGTTCCCCTGATATATCTCCGCGGTGTCAGGGCCCTGGAGTCGGAGGAAGGTGCCGGTATCAGGTTTGGCCTGACAATTCCTGATGATAGCCCCCCGCACCCCATTCAGAACCAGAGCTGCTGCCGACAGGTCGTTTTTTTTCGCCTGGCGGGCCCTCAGGTTATCAACCTCCAGGCCCCTGACTTTTTCAACATAAACCGCGTTCTGCCATCTTTCCGACTCGGGCTGTTCCCAGACGACTTCAACATTTCTGAGTGTAAAATTTTCAGCCTGCCTGATTTCCAGAGCATTGACTGCCTTATCATATTCAGCTTCCCGATTGTGTGAAATTTCAAGGCGCAGGTTTTCTATGGTCACACCTTGAAGAGGACTATCCGGATGCCCCGTAATCTGGCTGGAACCCTGGCCCCTGGCAATGACGTTACTTATCAGCACCCGGCGGATCTTGCCCGCCGGTCGGTCATCCTCCTTTTTCCAGTTTCGGTGGACCTCGCTCCTTTGCTTGACGTTAAAATGAATCGGCTCCCCGTCTCCCCACCAGAACCAGTCATGCCGCCTTGTTTCTATCACCAGACTGGAGATGACCACATCTTCCACCACTCCGCCGTCAAAGACCATAAAAGCCAGGCCGCGGTTGGAATCGGTGATCACACAATTGCTGATGGTCACTTTCCGGATGGCGTTCATATTGCCGTCACAGAATTTGATGGCGCTGGAAGCTGAAGACAGCCGGCAGTTGGTCACGCTGATATTTTCGCAGGGCAGGGCCGGACCGAACCAGTTCATGGAATAAAAAACCAGAGCATCGTCGCCAGTTTCTATGGTGCAATTGGCAATCCTGACATCCCGGCAGCCGTCAGGGTCGATGCCGTCGGCCCAGACCGCTTCTTTGAGGCTGGAACGAATATAGACTCCGTCGATGGTTAACCGCTCGCAGCCATAGGGATGAATCGTCCAGCTGGGTGAATCGATAAAGGACAGACCCCGGATGAGCACATCCCGGCACCTGAGCAGCAGGACCAGCTTCCCGAATTGATCGCTCCGGGGGAAAGAACGAATAAGCGGTCGTCCGAGTTTCTCCATCTCCAGCTGGTTGGGATAGATAAAATCGTCGTGGAAATCACCCTTCTCCCGCCACTCGTAGCCGGCCTGACCGTTGATCAGACCCCGGCCTTCCAGGGTAACGTTTACCAGGTCTTCACCATAGAACAGGGCATCCTTATCAAAGGCAGTTTTATCCTTAATGGAATAGACGGTAGCCCCGGCTTCAAGGTATATCCTGACGTTGCTCCGCAGATGGATGGTTCCGGTGCTGTAATCCCCCGGCGGGAAATATACCATCCCGCCTCCAGCCGCGGCGCAGGCCTCAATGGCTTTCTGGATGGCGCCCCGGGCATTCTGTTCCTTATTTCCGGACGCCCCGTAGTCTCTGACGTTAAACACCGCCCCGTCGCCTGCCGGCCTGACCGGGCCGGAAGCCTCGAGCTTGGGGCTGTTATAAGCAGAAAAAACGACAGAAAATAAAATCAGATTCCTTATTATCCCTGAGTTGAAGCGCATGCCGTCCTCCACCGTATTCATGACTATTTTATTTAATTTTTAGGGCCGACGACAGGACATTCTTTTAGCAACCGGAGAAAACCAGGCGCGAAGATATTTATTCTGGCCAAAAGTTAGCTGTTTGGTATGTTGTGAAAAAAATATCAGGTCTCTCCCCAATCATCCTGCTGTCAAAAGAGGAGAAATAAGTTCAGCCCATAAAAAGCAGGTTTTGATACGGATGCCCAGACGAAAAACTCCCTTGACCTGCGCTCGCCTCCGGTGATATGAACAAATCAAATAACTCAGGAAAGGAGCCGACCATGAAAAAAGCGCCTGAAACCAGGGTCAGAAAACCGGGAAGCTTGAGCCGGCGTCAGTTCCTGGAAAACTGCCTGGCTGGTACGTCTTCGGCGCTGCTATTGAATAAGAATATGATTTCACGCCTGAACCGGACGGCCAGGACTGAGAATGAACCAGCTGGACGTCCGGAAATCCGGCTGGTTTTTTCTCACCTTCAGCCGGATAAACCAACCTGGCCCAACATCGGCTATGATTACGGGGGTCGCAAAAAGGAATTGACCGCAAAATTGATGAAGGCCCTGCCCGACCTGAAATTCCTGCCAATCAGCGTCCAGTCCCAGAAAGAAGCTGAAAATCTTCTGAAAGAGGACCAGGGAATTGATGGCTATGTGGTCTACCTCCTCGGCATCTGGACCGGAGCGGCCGGGGTCATTGCTGCCTCCGGCCGGCCCACCATCCTGGTTGACGACCTGTATGCCGGTTCGGGCGAGTTTCTGATTCAATATGCGGCTTCCCGGCGGGCCGGACACCGGGTGGCTGGAGTCGCCTCTTCCCGGTTTGAAGACGCAGTCGAGGCCATCAGTTGTTTCTCAGCCATAAAAAGAATGCGGCAGAGCCGGATTCTCGATGTCACCGACAGCCCCGGTTTCTGGGGAAATCCGCAGAAAATAAAAGAGTTTTTTGGCACCGAGGTAGTAAAGATAGGCTCGGCTGAAATCAACGAAGCTTATACTAAAGCCGACCGCAACCAGGCCGAAAAGTGGGCCCGGACCTGGATAAGAAACGCCGAAAAGGTTATTGAACCCACCGAAGAAGAAATCAGGAAATCAGGCTTGATGTACGTAGCCATGCAGAACCTGATGCGAACCCACAGGGCTCAGGCTATCACCGTCGATTGCCTCAGTCTTTTTTACACCGGAAAGCTCCCCGCCTATCCCTGTCTCGGTTTCTGCCAGCTCAACGATGACGGCCTGGTAGGAGCCTGCGAGGGGGATGTCCCCTCAACCACCATGATGCTCCTGGCCGGATATCTGGCCGGCCGGCCCGGATACATTTCTGACCCGGTCATAGACACTTCTCAGAACAAGATCATCTACGCTCACTGTGTTGCCCCGACCAGAGTTTTCGGGTCGAATGGCCCGGCCAACCCTTACCGCATCAGAAATCATTCTGAGGACCGAAGGGGAGCGGCCATTCAGTCCATTCTTCCCGCCGGTGAAGTCGTCACTTCCTTTGAGTTGAATTCAGAAAGCGGAGAAATCGTGCTCCATCAGGCGATAACCACCGGAAACGTGGAGGAGGATAAAGCCTGCCGGACGAAGCTGGCCGCTGAACCGCTGGGGAATATCAACCGGCTGCTTCGCGAGTGGGACCGCTTCGGCTGGCACCGAGTAACGGTTTACGGCGACCTGAAAAGAAAACTGGAAGTGGTCAGCAACCTGCTGGGATTGAAACTGGTAGAAGAAGCCTGAAGCCGGAAGCAACTGCGGCCAGCAGAGGATCGGAACCAGCTCTTCTCAACCGGGAAAAACAGGATTCAACCTCTGATAAAAGGTTCATTTCAGGCTGGCCCTCTCCGGAAATATCTCCTTTCCTGTCTTGTGATTTATTTTTATGGGCCTGTCCGGGTGTCGAAAATTGCTATGCCCGAATGAAAAAAAAGAAACAGCAGAAGAGGCCAGCATTATTTCAGTCTGAAAGACAGATACTGACTCAAAAATACATTTTAACTTTGAGGAGATGTTCCTCCGGCCCCGGCAGAGAAAAAATAGTTGGCATCGGAAGCCCGAAAAAAGATAATAGAAACACAGAGGAGAACTGACATGAACTTAAACCCACGGCCAAACCACCTTAAATTAATTCTGCCTATGAATCATCGGGCAGCTTCCTGTCTGCTGCTCTTTCTGCTGATTCTTTCGGTTGCCACCGCAGCTCTGCCCGGAAGGCCGGAGCCGGAAGAAAAAATCACGCCGCCCGAAACCTTCTTCGGTTTTCAACTCGGGGCCGACCGGAAGATAGCCCGCTGGGATAAAATCGTTGAGTATTTTGGTCTGCTGGAAAAAGAAAGTCAGCGAATAAAAGTGATTAACATGGGGCCAACCACCATGGGACATCCCTTTCTGCTGGCCATCATCTCCTCGCCCGAAAATCTGGCCAGCCTGGAAAAGATTAAAGGAATAAACCAGAAAATTGCCGACCCGAGAAATTCAGCCGCCGAAGAGATACCCGGGCTGATCAGCCAGGGAAAAGCCATCATCTGTCAATCGATGAGTCTTCATGCCGATGAAATCGGCGGCACCCAGATGGCCCCGGAGCTGGCCTATGATCTTCTCACCAGGAACGATACCGAAACCAGACGGATTCTTGACAACGTCATTTTCCTGTTGATTCCGAGCTTTAACCCGGACGGGCAGATAATGGTGGCCGACTGGTATCAGAAAACACTGGGCAGCGAATACGAAGGAACTCCTCCGCCCTACCTCTATCATAAGTATGCCGGCCACGACAACAACCGCGACGGCGATTTTCTTAACCTTCAGGAATCAATTTATGCCGCCCGCATCCTGTACCAGGAATGGAAGCCCCAGGCCTACGTTGACCACCATCATATGGGGAGTTATGGTCCCAGGCTATATGTTCCTCCTTACTGCGACCCCATTCGCCCTTACGCCGACCCGCTCCTGTGGCGCGAGCTGAGCTGGTTCGGCGGCCACATCGCTTACCGGCTGGAGGAAGCCGGAAAAACAGGGATCATTAATGATGCCATGTTCCCCGGCTGGGGCCATTTTGGCTGGCACTGGATAACTCCCTTCCATAATATCGTCGGTATGCTGACAGAATCAGCCAGCGCCCGTCTGGCCAGCCCGCTCTTCATCCAGCCCGACCAGCTCAGGGGAGAATCACTCCAGTTTCCGGTCTACGAAGCCCAGAGCAATTTCCCCCATCCCTGGGAAGGTGGCTGGTGGCGACTGCGCGATATTGTCGAGCAACAAAAAATAGCAGCCTGGGCGGTGCTGGACCTGGCCGCCCGCCACCGGGAAACTCTTCTGTACAACGCCTACCTTAAAGCCGCCAGACAGATAGAAAGAGGTCTCCAGGAAACACCCAGGGCATTTGTAATTCCCGCTCCGCAGCCTGACCGGTTAACTGCCGTTAAAATGATAAACACCCTGCTCCAGAGCGGGATAGAAATCCATCGTCTGACTTCAGAGCTCCGGTCCGGAGGTATCATTTATCCCGCCGGTTCATTCCTGATCTCGCTGGCCCAGCCCAAGAGGGGCCTGATTATGAACCTTTTGCAGCGCACCCTCTATCCGGACAATTACTGGACCCGTTCCAGGGATGGGTCCCCCCAGCGGCCCTATGACCTGGCCACCCATACGATGGCCGAATTTATGGGAGTCAGAGTCGACCCGCTGGACAACCCGCCGGAGGCAAATCTGGAGCTGATTACCGGGCCGCTAAAAATTAAGGGACAGCTCCGGGGCGGGCCGGCCGGCTATCGACTGGACGGGCAGCTAAACGATTCTTTCACCGCGGTCAGTCTCCTTCTGGACAGCAAAATACAGGTTTTGAGGTCAGACCTGAAAACGGAAGAGCTCAATCCGGGAGATTTTATCGTTCCCGAAGCCCCATCTCAAATTCTGGAGTCCGTTGCGGTCAGAACCGGAGTTGATTTCTGGCCGCTGCAATCGCTGCCGGCCGAGGGTACCCACCGGGTGCGGCGTCTCCGGGTCGGCCTTTACCAGCGTTATTACACCGGAAACATGGACGAAGGCTGGACCAGGTTACTGCTGGAAAAATTCGGGCTGCCCTACATCACGGTCAAGGATGCCGATATCAAAAGCGGCCAGCTGGCCAGAAAGATCGACCTCTTAATTCTTCCTTCGGATTCTACAGCTATGATCATGGGTGAAGGCCAGGAGACGGCAAGACGCTGGACAAATTTCCCGCCCGAATACCGGAGCGGCCTGGGTCAGGATGGCCTGGAAAAGCTTAAAGAATTTGTCAGCCGCGGCGGGGTGCTGGTCTGCCTGGGCGCGGCGGCCAATTTCGCCGTGGACAAACTCGGCCTTCGCCTGAGAAATGTGGTGGCTGACGTCGATTCCAAAGAATTCTTCTGTCCCGGCTCAACTCTTAAAGCCTCCTTTGATAACCTTAATCCCCTGGCTTACGGAATGCCAGAAAAAGGCCTGGTGCTGTTTTTTGGCAGTCCGGCCTATGAAATCCTTCCGGGAAACGACAGTGAAAAATACAGGGCTGTTGTTCGCTACGCCGAGCGGGAACTGCTGCAGAGCGGCTGGCTGGTTGGAGAGCAATACCTCAGCAGAAAGGCAGCCATGGTGGAAGTTGCCTTTGGACAGGGCCAGGTAATCCTGATTGGCCTGCGGGCCCAGCACCGGGCTCAGACTCATGGCACCTTCAAGCTCCTGTTCAATACCTTTATCCGCTAAGCCGGTCCAGGAGCGGGCGCCAGGCTGGAAAAATCCGACCGGTTTTTGATGGGAACCGGACTATAAGCTGGATGGGGCAGGCGCCTGCCCGGCGGTTTTTCTCCTGGTAAATTCTCAACTTTAACGTCGCTTTCAGACGATCAGTCGGGATGCAGAAAATATCAAATCGGGAACCGGGACACCGGTCAGCCATTGGAAATTTTTATGGCCGCTCAGTCGTCATCATCCTGGGTTACAGTCACCGCCCAGTCCGGAAAGGGCGCAGCCGAACCCCGGACCGAATGCCAGATAATCCGGTTGAGCAAAGTTTCCGGGCAGGCATCAATCTGCCGGAAATTGAGCCTAGCCGAGACCAGGGCATTATTTCGCAGAAGTTTATCACTAATTTTTTTCGGCTCCGGGTTTAACTCATCAAGCGGAATGCGATTGGGTACGGCGGTGAAGGGCCTGAAGTCGGGCTCAGCGGTGAAACAATCAAACATCGGACTGGCCGTGGCATCAAACTGATTCATCGGCGGCAGCCCGAGAATCTGTTCAATCGTCCGCAGGACGCTGGTGGTATTGTAATGGGTGCTGATGACCTCCCCCCGCTTCACGTAGGGTCCGGCCAGATAGGCGGTCGTCCGGTAGCCGCTGACATGGTCAAATCCGTTCTGGGGGTCATCCTCAATGGCGATAATTACCATCTCTTTCCAGAAGCTGCTGTGGCTCAGGGCTTCCACGATCTGGCCGAAAGCCAGGTCGTTATCGGCCACGGCCGCCCTCGGTGTGGGCATCCCGGCTTTCGTTCCGCTGGTGTGGTCCACCGGAAGGCAGACCAGAACCAGCTGAGGCATTTCCCCCTTTTCCTCCCATTCTTTGATTTTATTTTTTATAAAACGCGCCCGCCAGACATCGGGGACATCCATATTCCAGCCGACATAACCGGCCGAGGTGAAAGCAGCAATGGAAGGAATCCCGGGCTGACTCCCGATCCTGACTTCGCCCTTTTCGTATAAATACTCATGCCAGAAATCCAGCCAGCCTGGCTCTCCCCTGCGCCCCGGGTCGGCCCAGCCGCAGTCGGGCATGGCAAATTCGCCAAAATTCCAGAGGCTGACCCCGTGCTTCAGGCAATTATCCCAGAGGAAACCGCTGGGAGCATAGGCCAGGGCGTCGACCTCATCCGGACCCATTCCGTCAGGGTAACTCCTGGGCCAGCCGGCAAAGGATTTCTCCAGGTAATCGGTGCCAAAGGCTGTAGTCGACCACTGATGGCCGTCGGCGCTGAGGATGCCGCTGCAGTGGGTGTTGTCCAGCAGGACAAATTCCCTGACCAGCCGGTGCTGATTGGGCGTCACCTCTTCCCCGAAAATGCAGAGCGACGGGTTGCCGTTGCCCTCGGGCACATCGCCCAGAACCTGGTCATAAGTGCGATTTTCCTTGATGATGTAAACCACATGCCTGATAAGAGATGGTTCCCCGATTCTCTCGGGCACCGGTCTGGGCCGGGCGCTGGCCCTCGGCTTTTTTAGAGCCTGGCGAATTCTTTCGAGGTGATAATTGGCCAGCACTTTTTCCGTCAGCCGGGCCAGCTCTTTTTTCCCCGGCAGGTTAAACACAGAAAGAGACCCGTAATACTGATGGCTGTTGAAGCCGGTCTGTCCGGTGGAATCGTCAGTTCGCGGCCGGTCGGGCAGCCCTTTAATGTTAGCCACCCACAGCCGGTTCAGATTTCTGTCCCAGGCAAGAACGCCCGGAAACCAGCCGGCCGGTATAAGTCCTTTAAGCTGCGATTTTTTCTTTTCCGGACGGAAATCCACCACGGCTACGGCATTCTGGGTGCCGTTGGCCACCAGCAGCCTTCTTCCGTCGGGCAGGAAACAAAGAGCATTGGGCGAGGCACCGAACAGGTCAGCCGGACTGCGTTTGACCCAGATGGTTTCTACCACTTCATCCTTTTCGGTATCGATGACGCTCAGGTTATCGGAAGCAGCGTTGGCGCAGACCAGATAGCGGCCGGACGGAGAAAGCGCCAGAGCCGAGGAATGGAGATGGACGATTATATCCTTGATTGCTTTCCCGGAAACGAGGTCGATGACGGTGACCGAGCCTTCGCCGGCTATGAACTTTTCCGGGTCAACCCGGACCAGCGTCCCCCGGCCGGCCGGGCCGGTCAGGTCCTGAGGCCCCGGACGGCGCCCTCCCCAGTTGCTGACGTAGGCTTTATTTCCCTTCACCACCACTTCAAACGGAGCAACACCTACGGGAAAGGTCCTCAACACCCGGCCGGAACCGGCTTCAATTTCCAGCAGCTGGTTGGACAGGTTGCCGCAAACATAGATTTTTTTCCCGTCCTGACTGAAAGCCAGCCCGGCCGGAATTTCTTCTTGCCTTCTGGGCGCGCCGGCCGGGGGCAGTAAAATTGTGTGCGATGGTTTTACCTGGCCGTCGGAATGAACCGTAAAAACTTTAAGGCTGCCGTTGACGTTGGACAGATAGATTCTCCTTCCGTCTGGGGAGAAAACCAGTCCGTTATAACTCAACTGGCCTCTGGTGTCGGGTTCCAGAATGTTGTTGGAGGCGATTTCTGGCAGAGGTTCATTCTGGTTTTCAGAGGGAAGCTGAACTTTCTGTTTAATTCTCAGGTCGGAGGGGTCGATTATGATCAGTTCGTTGCTTTTCCCGGATACGGCGGCCAGCTTCCCGTCCGGAGAAAGAGCCAGGCCCTGGGGCCTCAGCCCGGGCAGCTGAACCTGCAGCCCGTAAGGTTCTATTACCTGGTTGACGGGCACAACCATGCGGCCGGAAAAATCCACCCCGACCGTTTCCTTCCCCGGTCCGGAAATCTTTTCCTCCCGGCAGCCTGAGAGAATCATAGCCAGGGCCAGACAGAAAATCAGCGAAAAATAAACAGGCTTTCTTTTCATCTCAATAAACCTCAAATTTATTGATATCAGCCCTTACCGGTCTGAATATCTTTCTTCGGCCCTGATTATGATTTCTGATTTCAAAATTCCCGGGCCGGTCACAATTATGCTATTAAAGCAGGCTGATTATTGCAAACGGTTTGCAACCACAACCGGAGGCGACGATTTCTAAGATTCTGGTCTCAGGGGCATAGAGCCGGCAACCCGGGACAGAAAGTCAGGCTCCTTAGTTTTTAAACAGAAGATATATTTCCGCTTCTAATCTATTCCGGTCAGGAATTTCTGGATATACTCAAGGAGGACGAAGCATCCTGGTTTCCACCGGTATAGAACTGCCAGCTCTTAAATTTTAAGGCTTTCCTGTTTTCTACCCGGGCAGAAGTATGAGGTCAGCCCCGGTCGTCCTCATGTGCGGATCGGAAAGTGGGTAGAAGTTTTTTCCTCAGAGCGGTCAGTAGCCGGCGGCGGTTCCGGGGACAGGCTGGAAATTTCCCGCCGCAGTTCTTCGGTCATTTCAATCTCGGTTGCGGCCACGGCGTCTTTGAGCTGGCTGACATTCCTGGCCCCGATTATCGGAGCGGTAACCGCCGGATGACTGCCGACCCAGGCAATGGCCAGGCTGACCGGATTGTAACCACATCTTCGGGCAAATTCAGTAAAATTTTCGGCCACTTCATAGGCCCGGTCCTCACCGTAGCGGACCTGATAAATTTTATTCTCTACCAGACGTCCAGAAGCCGGCCTCCTATCCTTCCCATACTTTCCTGAAAGCAATCCAGCTGCCAGGGGACTGTAGGCCAGGACTCCCAGCTTTTCAGCCTCGGCCATCGGCAGAATTTCAACCTCGGCCTGGCGCTTGACCAGGTTGTACATCGGCTGGAGGCAGGCCACCGGAGCCAGCCTGTGGAGGGCGGCCAGGCCGATGGCTTTTTCCACCTGCCAGGCGCTGAAGTTGCTGAGGCCGATATAAAGAATTTTTCCCTGATGCACCAGGTCGTCCAGAGCCCGGAGTGTTTCCTCAAGGGGAGTGATATCATCAAAGCGATGAATAAAATAAATATCCAGGCGGTCGGTTCCCAGGCGACGCAGGCTGCCCTCAACCGCATACATTATATGCCGGCGGTTGGCGCCCATGGCGTTTATATCGGGTCCGGTCGGAAAATAAACCTTGCTGGTGATGATCACTTCTTCCCGGCAATCCTTTATTAACCGGCCGAGTATTTCTTCCGACCTGCCTTTAGCGTAAAGGTCAGCACAGTCAAAGATATTAATGCCTTTTTCCCGGCAGTAGGCAAACATCTCAGCCGAGGTTTTTTCGTCGGCTTCGGCGCCAAAGGACATGGTTCCAAAACAGAGTTCCGAAATTTTAATTCCGGTCTGACCGAGATTTTTGTATTTCATTTTGCCTCCTCTATTTTTTCCATAACCAGGCCATGGCCGCGCGGATAGAGCCCTGGCAGCGAGACAGGAAGCCGGCCTGAAATCCTGATCTCGCCGGTCAGGGCCATGGCTGCCAGTTCCTGAGTTTCCTGCGTATTGCGGTAAAGGCAGAGGTAGCCATCCACTTCGGGAAAATGCCTCAGAAAATAGGGGCTGCCGAAGGAAAGAGCCACCACCGGGACGCCGGACGTTTTTAACTGTCTGATAAATTCCACCTGACCCGGATCCAGGTCGACCGTGCCCTTGCCCGACCTGAGGCTGGAAAAAAGAGCGGCCACCACCAGGTCGGCGGACGAAGCTGCCGAAAGGGCTTCGGCCAGCTTATCCCGGCCGGTATCGCCGTCGGCATAGAAAACCTTCGTGCCGGGAAGGCGGCTCACTATTTCGGCCGCCAGCCTGCGCCCGGCAAAATAATCACCTGGGTCGCTGCTGAGCGACAGGAGCACGATCTTTTTATCATTCTTAATCGGAAGCAGGTTATTTTCATTTCTTACAAGGGTAATAGCCGAGGCAAAAGCCTTTCGGGCCGTGTCCCTGAATTCCTGCTTTCCCAGAATCAGTGGCAGTCGGTCCAGGCTGACGGAGCGCCGGCGATGGAGTCCAAGTCTGGTTTTTGCCAGCAGCACACGACGGAGAGACTCGTCTACCCGGCTTTCGGGCAGTTCTCCGCTCCTGACAGCCTTTTTCAGGTGTTCGATGACCTTAACCGGGTCGAGCGGCAGAAGCAGCAGGTCAACCCCGGCCTTAAGAGCACGGAGAGCCGCCTCTTCGTCACCGAAATAGCCGGTTATTCCCCTCATCTCCAGAGCGTCTGTGACAATCAGACCTTTGAATCCCATCTGCTTTCTGAGCAGGTCGGTCATAATACGGGGTGACAGAGTGGCCGGAAGGCCTTCCTCGGGCTCAAGCACCGGGATGTAAAGATGGGCGGTCATGATTGCTTCCACTCCCGCTTCTATGGCTGCCCGGAAGGGATAAAGCTCAACCCTGTTCAACCGTTCTTCATCGGCCCTGATCACCGGCAGCAGGCTGTGAGAATCCTGGTCGGTGTCTCCGTGGCCGGGAAAATGCTTGGCCGTGGCCATCATTCCGCTGCCCTGGCAGCCCCGGATAAAAGCCCGGGCGATTCTGGCCACCTGCTCCGGGTCTTCTCCGACCGAACGGGTGTTGATTATTGGGTTATCGGGGTTGACGTTGACGTCCACAACCGGAGCATAGGTCATATGAATTCCCAGGGCCCGACCTTCTATGGCCGTTATCCTGCCCATTTCAAAGGCCAGTTCTTCGGAGTCAGCTGCCCCCAGGGCCATCAGGGGCGGAAAAAGAGTGGCTCCGGTCACCTGGTTGCCTGCTCCCCTTTCCAGGTCAGAAGCAATCAGCAACGGAATCTTTGCAATTTTCTGAAAATGGTTGGTGAAATAAGCGGTTTCCAGAGCTTCTCCGCCGAACAGAATCAGCCCGCCCAGGTGGTATTTCCCGACCAGCATTTCCAGGTTTTTTAGATAAGGGCTGTCATAATTGAAAAAATCGCCGCTATAACGGGCTACCACCAGCTGCCCGATCTTTTCATCCAGGGTCATCTTCCTGATGGTTTTTTCAACCCACTGCCGGTCGCCGGGTAAGGAGACAGTTTCATCCTTGACCTTTACCCCGGCGGCACAACCCAGCGAAATTCCTACTAAAATAGTAGGAATTAACCACTTCCACAACCGGTTTTTTCTCATTTTATATCTCCAGAGCTGAATTCAAGTTCGGGTGTAGTCGGTCCGCGCCCAGCCTCCAATCACCGCTACCTCTCCCGCCAGGTGAGTCTCAGCTAACATATCTTAAAAAATACCTGATTACCAGCAGCAGGGATATCAGATAAATCAGCCAGTGCACCTTCCTTCCCTCTCCCCTGGCCAGCTTGATCAGAGTATAGCTGATAAAACCGAAAGCCATGCCATCGGTTATGCTGACTGCCAGCGGCATTACCACCACCGTCAGAAAGGCAGGAATGGCTTCGCCAATATCCTCCCAGTCTATCCGGGCCACGGCTTTCATCATCAGAAAACCGACGATGATGAGCGGAGGAGCGATGACCGGATGAAGCACCTGGTCCTTGTAGATAAAGCTTCCGCCGACCATGGCAGCCAGGGGGCTGAGGAAAAGAGCACCCAGAAAAAGCAGCGAAGTCACCAGGTTGGCCAGCCCGGTCCTGGCTCCCTGGGAGATTCCGGTTGAGCTCTCAATATAACTGGTCACCGTGGAAGTTCCCAGCAGGGTGCCGGTTACCGTCCCCAGGGCGTCGGCCAGCATGGCCTGGTTGGCTTTCGGCAGCTTCCCATTCCTGAAGAAACCGGCCGGGCCGCAGACTCCGACCAGAGCGCCGACTGTGTCGAATACATCAAGAAAGAAAAAAACGAAGATTATCGGTATCAGTCCGCTTTTCAGGGCACCGGCAATATCGAGCTGGAAAAGGGTCGGGCTCAGTGAGGGCGGAGCCGCCACCAGACCCTGATATCTGACCACTCCCAGAGGTAGCCCCACAGCTGCGGTTATGAGTATGCCCCATAAAAGAGCACCCGGCACTTTCCAGGCCATCAATACCGATATTATCAGAAGGCCGGCAAAGGCCAGGATGACCGGCTTGCTGCCCAGGTCACCCAGCCCGACCAGCACCCCGGGGGTGGACACCACGATACCCGCATATTCCAGGCCGATGAGGGCAATCAGCAAACCAATACCGGCGGCGATGGCGTTTTTCAAGCTATCGGGGATTATTTCCACCAGTTTCCCGGCCACCCCCAGGATGGCCAGAACCGTGAAAATCATTCCGGAAATAAAATTGGCACCCAGGGCTACCTGCCAGGAATAACCCATCAGGCCACAGACGGTTAGGGCAAAGAATACATTGTGACCCATGGCCGGAGCCTGGGCAACCGGATAGTTGGCCAGCAGCCCGGTCAGCAGAGTGGCCAGGGCGCTGGCCAGGCAGGTGGCTACCATCACCGCTCCCCTGTCCATTCCCGTCTGCCCCAGGATGGCCGGCTGGACAAAAATGATGTAGGACATGGTCATGAAGGTGGTCAGGCCGCCCAGAATTTCTTTCCTGACACCGGTCTGGTTGGCCTGAAGATGAAATATTTTTTCCAGCCTTTCAGCCATAATCCCTCCTTTTTTCAGTTTAGCCTAAAGCCTCAGTCCTGCTGGAAGGTGACAGCAGAACTCGTTGTCAACCAGAATTTCACGATGAACTCTTCTGACCTCCAGCAAAATCAGGCTGTTCGTTCCAGCCCCTGGCTCCAGTCTAAAACTTAACCAGGGCGAAAACAGGAATGTCGGGATGGGCCTCGGATATTTTCTTGACTCCTTCCAGAAAGGTCAGTTCCACCAGAGCCACGAAGGCAACCGGCCGACCGCCCAGTTTCCGAACGAGCTCAATTGCGCTTATAGCTGATGAACCGGTGGCGATCAGGTCGTCAACTATGACCACTCTTTCACCCGGCTGAACGCTATCCAGGTGAGCCTCGAAATGTTCGACCGCATATTCATTGGGAGCCAGGACGGTCAGCGTCTGGCGGGGGAGTTTGCCTTTCTTCCTGATCAGGCTGAACCCGGCTCGCAACTCTCTGGC
>Ga0172365_10002149_pt1 | contig 14405 bp, 12 predicted proteins | sample LakKivSesite48cm_FD_114535 | JGI IMG/M metagenome (GOLD analysis project Ga0172365, IMG submission 114535) | Sediment microbial communities from Lake Kivu, Rwanda - Sediment site 48cm | ecosystem: Environmental > Aquatic > Freshwater > Lake > Sediment | place: Rwanda: Western Province, Lake...
ACTCAATAGACATCGCTAACGGCGCGATGTTGGACGTCTCCACCACCAGCGCGGCGCCTGCCCTGGATATTGACCTTTACATCTATCTGGACGATGGTGACGGGGTGTGGGAATGTACCCCCGAGGATACGCTGGTTGGTTCTTCCACCACCCCCGTTGCCGAAGAGCAAGTTAAAGTCACCTTCCCGGCAGATGGGCTCTACTGGATCACTGTCCATGGCTGGAGCGTGCCCGGCGGTGTGTCAACCTTCGACACCGACATCTACGCTATCTATGGCACGGACATGGTGGTGACGAGGGTTCCCACGGGCCCTATCCCCGCCAACACGCCGGTCACCTTCACCACAGCCTTCACCAAAACATTCCAGCCACGAACCACATGGGAGGGGCTGATATTCGTCGGCCCGGCCAGCGCTCCTACGGCTCTCCAGGTTCCGGTCACCGTTAACTTCATCACCCCCACCATCGCCCTCACCCTTACAAAGAGCGCCAGCCAGGACATAGCCGGCGAAGGTGATGTTTTCACCTATACCTTAGGGGTGAGCAACATGGGCACCGACCCCGATGGTGTCTCCATCGTCGATCCCATGCCCAGCTTCGTGGAGTTCATCCCCGGCTCACAGAGGGCATCCATAGGAGCCACACCATTCTATAACATTCTGACGAAAGAGCTTAGCTGGAGCGGCCTCTTGGACGGTAGTAAGACGATGAAAATCTCCTTCCAGGTGCGTGCCTTAAGCGGCAGTGGCTGGGCGGAGAATGTGGCCACGGCCACTGGTGCTTTGAGCGGCCAGAAGGTGGAGGCTACGGCCAAGGTCATGATTAACCCCGTGCGTATCCACCTGCCCATCATCATGAAGAACTACACTCCCTGACGCGTAATGGTATGTGCTCAGTTTGCGAGGGGTAAGCAGCCGGAACCGGTCATTGGGTAGGTGACTCCGCCACTGGAATATGGTGACGCTTAAGATCAGGCTATCCTCAAATTGAAGGAGCTGCGGGATCCGAGATGCGCACCCCTCCTGGCCCAATTGCTGGCCCGCGAAGAACCGCTGCGCATCGTGGAGGGCTCACCCTTGCCGGGGGTGATGCCGCCCCTGGAGATGCTCAAATCAGTGGCCATTGACACACTGGTGGAGGTGGGGGCCAGGGAACACCTGCCGGCTATCGAGTCTGTCTACCGGCAAACTCCCTTCATGGTGTTGCGCGATGTGGCAAGCGATGCCATCCGAGCTCTGGGGGGTACATTGAGGAGTAGTTGAAGAAGTGACAGATCAGGTTCGGGTGCGCTTCGCTCCCAGTCCTACGGGCGAGCCCCATATTGGCAATATCCGCACCGTGGTGTTCAACTGGCTTTTCGCCCGCCAGCAGGGGGGAAAGTTCATCCTGCGCATCGAGGACACCGACCGGACGCGCTACGTGCCCGGCTCGGAGGAGGCCATCAAGGAGGGGTTGCGCTGGCTGGGGCTGGATTGGGATGAGGGGCCGGATGTGGGTGGTCCCTACGGCCCTTATGTGCAGTCTCAGCGGCTGCCCTCGTACCGAAAGTACGCCGAGCAACTGGTGGCCACTGGCCAGGCCTACCGCTGCAACTGCAGTCCGGAGCGACTGGCCGCCCTGCGCAGGGAGCAGCAGAAGCGTGACAGACTCCTGGGCTACGACCGCCTGTGCCGCTTCAAAGCCCCCGGCGAGGTATCCTCCGACGAACCACACGTCATCCGTTTGGCTGTCCCCCTGGAGGGCACAACCACCCTGCACGACCTGATCCGAGGCGACATTACCTTCGAGAACCGGCTCATTGACGACCAGGTGTTGCTCAAGTCCGATGGCTTCCCCACCTACCATCTGGCCGTCGTGGTGGACGACCACGAGATGCGCATCACCCACATCATCCGGGCGGACGAGTGGGTGTCCAGCACGCCCAAACACCTCCTGCTGTACCAGGCCTTCGGCTGGGAGATACCGACCTTCGCCCATGTGCCCATCGTTCTGGGTGAGGATGGCAAGCGGTTGTCCAAGCGGCATGGTGCGACCTCCGTCACGGAGTTCCGGCGGATGGGCTACCTGCCGGAAGCCCTGTTCAACTTCCTGGCACTGCTGGGTTGGTCGCCCGGCGAAGGGGAGGAGCGGGAGATCTTCTCTCGGGAGGAGCTAGTACAGCGTTTCGACCTCACCCGTGTCCAGCCGGCAGCGGCGCGCTTCTCCTACAGCAAGCTGGATTGGATGAACAGCGAATACCTCCGCGCCCTTCCGCCCGATGACCTGGCAGCGCGGCTGGTGGCCGTGCTTTGCGATGCCGGCCTCGACGCCTCTTTGGACAAGGTGCGGAAGTTGGTGCCGCTGGTGCAGGAGCGGATGAAGACCCTCAACGACGTGGTGCCGCTGGTGGACTTTGTCTTCGCGGAGGGCATAGATTATGATTCCCACCTCCTGGTGGGCCACAAGATGACGGTTGAGGAATCGCTGGCTGCACTGCACACCACGCGGGAGGTATTGGCCCAGCTACCGGATTTCGAGCGGGACACTCTGGAGGAAACGCTGTACCTCCTAGCGCGGGAGGGGTTGGGCTTGAAGCCGGGCCAACTGTTTGGCATCATCCGCGTGGCGGCCATGGGCAAGACTGTGGCGCCACCCCTTTTCGGCACGTTGGCGGCCATCGGTCGAGATCGGGTGCTGGCGCGGCTGGATAATGCGTTGGCTCGGCTTGCGGACTTGCAGGACTGATGATTTGGTGCTATAATCCCAGTGGTTTTTGGTTTCGAAATGATCATTGTCATTTGATGAACTGGCAGCAGGCTGGCGTCCCCCGGACAGTCCACTAGGACAGGCTGCTCCGGCTGCTCTGTCGTTCCTCATTGTATCCGTTTGGGCTTGTTGTGGTAAGGATATTATGCAGCCCAAACGCTCCATAAACTTCAAGGGGGGATACACGGGAAAAATCCAGATAACATGCCGCAGAAGGGTATTATATCGCAAGATGTCAGCAAGCACGCCTTGTTGTATAATTAGGGCATGAAGATTCACAGGCTGATTTGGCCCGAAGACAGGATTGACCACGTCGCTTCGCACGGGATAGAACCTGAAGAAGTGGAAGAGGTATGCTTTGGTCGAGCCCTGTTGCTCCAGGCCAGGTCCAAGGGGAAAAACCCGGTCTACTACGTCCTGGGACAAACGGCGGCGGGACGCTATCTGTTCTGCGTGGTGATTCAGTTTCCCAATGGCAATGGATACCCCGTTACGGCCCGATCAATGACTCACAAGGAGAAACAGCGATTCAATCAGTGGAAGAAAAGATGAACAAACTGAAGATTCCTGAGACTGATTCAATTGAAGAACTGGCCAGGTTTTGGGATGCGCACGATCTGACAGATTTTGAAGACCGATTGGAAGAAGTCACCCAGCCGGTTTTTGAGCGCAAGATGACAGCGGTTTTCGTGCCCTTGCAACCTCAAGAAGTCGAAGCAGTTAAGCGCATTGCCGAATCCAAAGGCATTGAATATCCTGCTTTGATCCGGGGATGGGTGCTTGAGAAGCTTCATGCTTCTTGAGTTCAAGGGACAATCCGGACTTTGAAGGGCAAGGACTGTCTGCTATACTTCGGTGAGGACCATGAACAGACAAGAGGTGCTAAAGGATGTCACTCACTGAGCTACTTCCAGCCGTAAGAACCTTGCCGCGCGCCGATAAGCTTCGCCTGATGCAGTTTCTCGTGATTGACCTGGCACAAGGAGAAGGTGTGTCACTCCTCGCAGCCGACGCTGAATATCCGATCTGGACACTGTGAATGCCTTCGATGCAGCAGAAACATTGTTACAGATGTTAGAAACTCGGTTTGCTTTTCCGTTCCCAATCGGCGTTTGAGGTCAAGCCGAAAGACAAGTAAGGCGAGCAGCCTGGAAAAAGTGATTCGAGAAGAAGGGGAATCCGAAGGTCAGGGGAGAATTTAGGACTGGATAGTATCACTGGGGGATCGTCCAATGGTAGGACAGCTGACTCTGGATCAGCCGACCGAGGTTCGAATCCTCGTCCCCCAGCCTCTTTCTGCCCCCGTAGCTCAGGCGGATAGAGCGGCGGCCTCCGAAGCCGTGTGCGGGCGTTCGAGTCGCCCCGGGGGTACAGTTCATCAGAACGGGTCTTGATCTCAAGAAGCCCGGACCTAGGTCCGGGCTTTGGTGCTCAAGCCAGGACTGATCAACAGAGAGAAAGCAGGAAAGGGGTTGTGAATATGACTTCAGGCGACGCTTCTTCTCTCCCCTCCGACTTCATCCGAGCGGCTGTCGAGGAGGACCTGAGGACCAACCGCTTCGGCGGAAGGGTGCATACCCGGTTTCCGCCGGAGCCGAATGGTTATCTGCATATCGGACACGCCAAGGCCATCTGCATTAATTTCGGCGTTGCTGCGGACTATGGAGGCCTGTGCAATCTGCGATTCGATGATACCAATCCCACCAAAGAGGAAGTTGAGTACGTGGAATCCCAGAAGTCGGACATTCGATGGCTGGGATTCGATTGGGGAGATCGGTTATTCTTCGCCTCAGACTACTTTGAGCAACTCTATGAGTATGCTGTGGAGTTGATCAAAAAGGGTAAGGCCTATGTCTGCGACTTAAGCCCGGAGGAAATCAGAGCGTACCGGGGCACGTTGATGGAGCCCGGCAGGGACAGTCCGTATCGCAACCGTTCGGTCGAAGAGAACCTGGACCTGTTCGAGCGCATGCGGGCTGGCGAGTTCGAGGAGGGTTCCCGGACACTGCGAGCCAAGATTGACATGGCCTCTCCCAACCTCAACCTGCGAGACCCGGTCATGTACCGCATGATCAAGGCCCCGCACCACCGAACGGGCGACACATGGTGCATTTATCCCATGTACGACTGGGCCCATCCCCTTTCCGATTCCATAGAAGGGATCACCCATTCTCTCTGCTCGCTGGAATACGAAGACCATCGCCCCTTGTACGATTGGTTTCTCGACCAATTGAATATCCACCATCCACAGCAAATCGAGTTCGCGCGCCTTAACCTCAGCTACACCGTGCTGAGCAAGCGAAGGCTTCTGAAATTGGTGGAAGCAGGGCATGTCAATGGCTGGGACGATCCCCGGATGCCCACCCTATCGGGATTGCGGCGACGGGGCTACACGCCAGAGGCCATCCGAGACTTCTGTGATCTCATCGGAGTGGCCAAGACGAATAGTATCGTGGATATAGGACTGCTGGAGCACTGCATCCGCCAAGATCTGAATCAACGGGCTCCGCGTGTTTTCGGGGTGCTGCGCCCCCTGAAGCTGGTGATTGACAACTACCCAGAAGACCTGGTAGAGGAGATGGACTGCGTGAACAATCCGGAAGATCCCTCTATGGGCGCTCGGAAGGTTCCTTTCTCCCGCGTGCTGTACATTGAAGGGGAGGACTTTCGCGAGGATCCACCGAGAAAGTGGTTCCGTCTGGCTCCCGGCCGTGAGGTACGGCTGCGATACGCCTACTATATCACCTGTGGAGGCGTGGTGAAGGACGAACACACCGGCGAAGTGGTGGAGCTGCACTCTACCTATGACCCGCAGACCCGAGGGGGTTGGGCTCCAGACGGACGCACGGTCCGGGGCACGTTGCATTGGGTTTCGGCGGCCCACTCCCTTGAAGCCGAAGTGCGCCTGTACGATCGCCTCTTCTTGAAAGCCAACCCCCTCGATGGGGAGGATGGTGAGGATTTCATAGCCCATCTGAACCCCAAGTCGTTGGAGACGCTGACCTCGTGCCGGGTTGAACCCAGTCTAGCGGGCGCCGCACCGGGAAGCATATACCAGTTCGAGAGACAGGGTTATTTCTGCGTGGATCCAGATTCGACCGACGAAAGGCTCGTATTCAATCGGACGGTCGCGTTACGTGATTCGTGGGCCAAGATCGAGAAGGCACAGCAGTAGGGAGTCCCAACGGTTTCTCCTCTGGTGCTGTCAGTTTCCGCATTGGTTCCTCTCCATACAGTTGTGCCTATAGACACATCCACTGCTGATCGCATCACGCGGTTGGACTTCTTCCTCCCACCCAACTCACCCGGCAAGCCACTTCCGCTGCTTGCAACACCTCCTTCCTCCTCTCCTCAGCTTTTTTGTCAAGTGCCATGCCACAGCGCGAAGCTATTGGGTATTGGCTGGCATCCACCGAAGGAGTGACGAAACCAGGCCATGACTGAGGCAGGACCTTACCCATCAACGGAGGATAGGCGATATGGAACAGATAAACGTTCAACTCTTCATCAATGGTGAATGGGTGCCCGCTGCATCAGGGGGGACCTTTGAGGTGATCAACCCGGCCAACGGCAAGCCCATGGGGAAGGCGGCCAAGGGGGAGCGCGCAGACGCTCAGCGCGCGTTGGAGGCCGCCGAGCGGGCCTTCGCGGGTTGGTCACACACGACTGGCGATGAACGGGCTCAACGGCTCAAGCAAGCTGCCGAGGCGGTCCTCACCCGCCAGGATGAACTGGCGGAGATCCTGACCCGGGAGCAAGGCAAGCCACTGCCCGATGCGCGCAGGGAGATCCGAGGGGCTGCTGCTACCCTGGAGTACTATGGCGAGGAGGCGCGACGCATCTCCGGCGAAATCGCGCCTCGCAAGTCCGCCACCACGCGCAGCCTGGTTGTGCGCCAGCCCATCGGGGTCGTGGTAGCCATTGTGCCCTGGAACTACCCTGTCTCACTGATGGCCTGGAAGGTGGGGCCGGCGCTGGCGGCGGGCTGCACTGTCGTGGTCAAGCCCCCCACGAGGGCCCCGCTAACCGCCACCCTGGTCGCAGCCATCGTCGGCCAATCAGGGTTGCCTGACGGAGCAGTCAACGTCGTCACGGGGCCGAGTGCGGCCGTCGGGGAGGAACTGGCGACCCATCCGATAACGCGCCTGGTGGCCTTTACCGGCTCGACAGAGACCGGCAAGCACCTCCTGTGCATCGCGGCCGACGACCTGAAGAAGCTCATTCTCGAACTGGGCGGTCACACGCCCATGGTCGTCTTCAAGGATGCGGACCTCGAACAAGCGGTGGCCGATGGGGTCAAGCGCTCCTTCCGCAACATGGGCCAAATCTGCAACGCCGTCAATCGCATTTACGTCGAAGAGGGCATCGCGGAGGAATTTATCCAGCGCTTCGTCGAGCTGACGGGCACGCTCACGATGGGCGATGGCTTGGCCAGTCCCAACGTGGACCTGGGGCCGATGATCGATCAGGAGGGCATTGAGCGCACCCGGCGCCACGTGGACGACGCTTTGGCCAAGGGTGCCAAACTGCTGTGCGGCGGCAAGCGGCCCGACGCGCCTGAACTGCGCGAGGGGTTCTTCTACGAACCCACCGTGCTGGTCAACGTCACCCCCGATATGCTGGTCATGCACGAGGAGTCCTTTGGGCCCATCGTGGGCATCGCACCCTTCAAAGGCCTGGAGGAAGCGATTGAGTTGGCGAACAGCACCTCGTATGGTCTGGTGACCTACGGCTACACGCGGGACCTGGCGACGGCTTTCGCTTTCAGCGAGGGTGTGGAGTCAGGGACAGTGGCCATCAACACCGTCAGCCCCGACTCCCTTTACGCGCCCTATCCCGCCTGGAAGCACAGCGGCCTCGGACTGGAGTTGTCGCCCTACGGCCTGGAGGAATACCTGCAGGTTAAGCACATTCTGCTGGAGCTGGGGTAGAAGGAGCAGACCACATGAGCGAACTGAAGGTGCATGTGCAGCGTGCAGCGGATATGAGGGCAGAACAGAGCGGCAACGCCTTCGCCGCCTTGCTGCGCGAGAAAGGCGATGAGGTCCGGCGAGATGTCTTCCTGATGCTGGCCCCTGAGCAGACCGCGTCGGGACGGCTGCAGGTGGGGTACACCCTCCTGTATCCGGGCTGTACCACGCGCGGCCATGAGCATGCTGACCGCGAGGAGGTCTACTATTTCACCAGGGGCTCTGGCATGATGATCGTGGATGGTGAGGAATACCCGGTCACGGCAGGCGATACCTTCTATATCCAGCCGGGGCCCTTCCACACCACGCGCAGTACGACCGACTTCCCACTGGAGTTCCTTTGGATCACGATCAAGGTCACTTGAAAGATGAATTGCTCAGCTCTGCAACGAGAGGAGGTTCGTCTTGGGGCGTCCGTTGCTGATGGGGATTGATGTCGGGACGCAGAGCACGCGTGTTGCCCTGTTAGACCTCGAGGGTCAGGTGGTGTCCAACGCCAGCACCCCTCAGGAGATGGTGACTCCGAGGCCGGGCTGGGCGGAGCAAGACCCCGAAGTGTGGTGGCGCAATGTGCGAAATAACATTCACCAGGCCATGGAGCAGGCCGAGGCCACACCCGATGAGGTGCTGGCGGTCGGCGTGTGCGGCCAGATGCATGCTACGGTGCCGCTGGGTAAAGATGGCGAACTGCTAAGCCACGGCGTGCAGTTGTGGTGCGACAAGCGCTGCGCTGGACTGGTGAACGAGTTCAAGGCCGGGCCGCACATCGAGGCTGCGATGCGGCTGGCGGGCAATCCCCCGATCCCCAACTGGCTGGGGTTCAACATCCAGTGGCTGAAGGTCCACGAGCCGGAGGTGTACGAGAGGGCATGGAAGTTCGTCCTCTCCAAAGACTACATCAACTACCGGCTGACAGGGGAGATCGCTACCGACTGGTCCGAGGCCTCCGGCTCCTTCCTGATGGACATCCAGACCCAAACCTGGTCGCCGGAACTGGTCGGCTATCTGGAGTTGGACCTGGACAAGCTGCCCGAGGTGCGCGCTTCCTCGGACGTGGTGGGCCAGGTCACGGCGGAAGCCGCCGAGCTCACCGGTCTAGCCAAGGGGACGCCGGTCGTGGTGGGAGCTGGCGATATGCTGTGTACATTGATCTCCTCAGGCCTGACCGAACCCGGGCGGGCATCGGACATCACGGGCACAGCGTCCATCATGTCTGTGTACGTGGAGGAGCCGGTGTTGGACCCTCGCCTGATGAACCTGCATCATGCCATACCGGGCTGGATACCCTTCGGCATCACCGACTCGGGCGGCGGCGCGCTGAAGTGGTTCAAAGACGCCTTGTGCCAGGCGGAGGTGAGGGAGGCAAAGCAGCGCGGCAAAGATGTGTACGACATCCTGAATCCCCAAGCGGCTGCTGTCGAGCCGGGCAGCGAAGGGCTGCTCTTCTTCCCCTATCTGATGGGCGAGCGGACTCTGGGCACACCCTTCGCGCGCGGCGTGTTTTTCGGCGTCACGCTGCGCACCGGCACGGGAGCCATGGTGCGCGCCATCATGGAGGGGATCACCTTTGAGCTGCGGCGCACGTTGGAGATTGTCGAGAGCGCGGGCCATGTAGTACACGAGGTGTACACCATTGGCGGTGGCGCGCGGAGCGATCTGTGGTCACAGATCAAGGCCGACATCTACAAAAAGCCGGTCTACACCTTCGAGGCCTCGGAGGGGGGCATCCTGGGCTCGGCCATTCTGGCCAGTGTGGGAGTGGGTGTCTACGCCGATGCGCGCGCCGCAGCCGAGCAGTGCCTCAGAGTGAAACACGTATTTCAGCCCGACCCATCCGCCGCCCAACGCTACGACTACCTCTATGAGCTCTTCAAGGAGGTCCACGACCGACTACAGAGGCCCTTTGACAAGCTGGCGCGTATGCCATAGCACTTCACTAGAAGAGAGGATGATCATGACAGACCATTTCCAGAAGGGGAAAGCTCAGAAACCCATTTTCTATTCCCCGTGGTGGGATGGTTCGTCCATTTGAAGCTCTCCCTGGCGGCGGCAAACCCTGAGTTGGGGCGAAAAAACGGGATTCTACTTCGTTTGTCCGAAGTCCAGAATGAATGGCATGATGTCCAATTCGAAGCCGAGGACCCCGCCTTCCTCACCGCCGTTGCCGATGATGCTGGGCCGGACGTGCCTGCCCTCCTCGTGGGGCCGACGATGCTGCGCTATCATTCCTCAGAGGAGAAGATGGCCCTGGCCGATATCGAAGGGAGCGAGCGACTACTGATGCTGTTGCTGGAGGCCCTGGCCGTTGACTGAAACCTACTGTCCGCGCGGCGATCATCTTGGATGAAAGGAACTGCTGGCCATGATCATTGATGCCGATGTACATATCTCACCCTATCCTGATGAAGGCGGCATAGGCGTTGAGGAGTTGCTAAGGCGGATGGACATCCTGCTGAAGATCCGGTCGCTGTCTAGGACGCCATCGGTCGGGAAGGCGTAGACGTTCAATCAGCGCATCGCGTTCCGGCCCAGGAGGTAATGTCAGCAGGCGAGTGAAGTCTGGGTGGAGACGGTAGTAGGTATTGGGGTCGTTGGTGTTCAGTTGGTGGCGAATCACCCAGCCAGCTTCCATAAGCGGGCGCAGAGAAGTTTTGCGGTACGATTCGCGGGTGTTCTCCGCCACAGGGCGACCGATGCCCTGTCGCACAAAGTTCAGGATGTCGTGTATACGAGCCCCATCGGCCAGACAGGTATGCCCAGCAAGCAGCCCTTGGCGCAGTGTGGTGTTGGAAAGGGCTAGGATGCAAAAAGCTGTCTGCTCGGTGATCCAGCGGGAGGAGAAGTTTAGCGCTTGCAACAATGCTTTGATCTCATCAACGGTCATCGGTGTTCTCTGGGACATACCGGTTCCTGGCCAGACTTTCTTGAATGAAGCGAAGTTCGTCAGGAGTGAGGCCATAGACTTCGGCCACCTGTTCGTTCAGCCGCTGCTCCAGTGATGTTCTGGCAGTAGAGTCTGGTGTGTTTTGCAACTGTCGGGCCAGGGCAGCGATCTGCGGCTCCCGATCACAGCGGGGGATGGGCATAAGGTTGAGTTCAGTGGCTGAGACCTGGGTGTTGCCGTTCATGGTGCGGAAGAAGAACTCCATCGCATCAGAGCAAAGAATGCCTAGCAGATAATAGAGATCAATGGGCGGCGCATTGGGGCGGGGCTGGATCACATTCAGGTGGTTTTCCACGAAATACCCCGTTGTGTGCTCAGCACAGAAGGATTCCGGTATGCAGGCAACCAAGCGGTGAGGTTGCTCATCGGCTGTTACTCGCTGAGCCAAGAGGCTTAATCCCCGGTTCATCAGCCGGCGAGTGCGTGCAGTCACCTTCAGGTACGAAGGCCGGCTCTCGCCAGCACTGCCGAAAGAGAAGGCAAATCGCCCCATATCGGTGGCCCATACCAAGGGGAGCGCGTCGGCTTCGGAGCTGGAGCAGAGAAGAGGTTTGACTCGGTTCCACACAATAGGGCCAGTCCTGGCTGGGCAGCCAACGGCTGGGCTGGATAACAAGGGATGATGGCTGAGAATCTTGTCCAGAATATCGTAAGCCCGCTGGGTATTGGCCACGAACCACACGCTGGTGCCGTTTAGGTGACGGACAGCCTGTTCTTGGTTGATCCGGGTGGAGGGCATCTGCTGGGTCTCCAGGTCCCCGGCCGAGTGGGTTATGGCCGTTTTGAGGGGACGCGCGGGAGCTGGCTGACGCTGCAGGATCAATACCATGGTGCCCTGCAATACATTCTCAAAGACCTTCTTGCGCTCGGCAATCAAGGTTACTTCTCGTAAGACAGCTTGTTGCTCAATAAAGCGCCGCAGGTTCTTGAAATACAGCCCGGAGAGCATGGAACGAGGAATGATGTAGCCCAGAACCCCACCGGGCCGGAGCATCTCCAGTCCAGCATGGAGAAAAAGGCCATAGGCATTGGGGTGGCCGTACAGGGAAGCCCGAAAGGCATCCTTCAACTCCCTGCCCAGCCGACCGATCTTGTGGTACGGTGGATTGCCTACCACGAAGTCGAACGAGTCTGTCAGACGGAGAGGAGGCGTATCGTAGAAAAAAAGCCGGGGAGCGCTCAGCTCTGTAACTATCGCTCTCAGTGTGTCTAGACAATATATCGGCAGAGCTGGCAGAGAGGCGTTCGGGTGTGCATCAACCCAGAACAGGATGGCAGGGGTCAACAACAGGCTCAAATTGAAGCGAGCATACAGGCAGGCGATAGGGTCAACATCCACACCTACAAAGGCGGCTCGCACTCGCGGATACCACGCCTCGATAGGGTCGCCCGCCCGCCGTAAGGCTGCCAGGTAAACCCTAGTCGCTTCTACCAGGAAGATGGCCGATCCGCAGGCAGGATCGGCCAGCCGTCTGTCCAGAATATCGGCATCTTCTCGATAGCCTGCTGCCTCCAGGATATACTTCACAATGACGCTGGGGGTGATATACTGGCCCAGACGTTTACGCATCTCCTGAGAGACTAGGTGCAGATAGTCGTGTACCTCCAGATTTTCTGTGTAGTAAGTATCGAACAAAGAGCTTTCTTGCAGGATGTACACTGAAGGATGCCAGTTGGCCCCAGGAATTCTAGCGGGTCCTCTCAAGAGAGAATAGCACAGAGAGGCAACCTGAGAGGCCCCGAAAGACAGCCCAAGCCGCCTCGCCTCCCGGTACAGATGTGCAGCCAGAGCATCCCGCAGCCTATCTAACAGTTTTTGTTCATCAATCGCTTGGGTGTGCTGCTCTTCAACCATCCTTCTACCTACAATACATAGTTCGTTACTCGCTCCTGGGAAGGCTACACTGATTATATTATGAAAGAGAAACAGGGGCAAGCTATGGAGAGTACCAAAAGCCAGTGGGAGGATCTCGTTGGGAACCAAGCTGAGGGAGCAGACATCCCGGCCATCTTGTGCAGCGCAGGGCGCTCCGCTGGCAGCGAGGGCTGAACCAGATGGCCGTCTTAGGCTGCTGAGGGATATAAGGATGAGCCCTTCGTCATGCTGGATATCTTCTACCCAGTACGGGAGGACTTCATCATCCGGTGTGGAATACCCACGTCACCTCTGTCACCTCACCGACCACCTCAAAGGTCCCGATCAACACAGCGGTTCCCTCACCCATAAGATCTTCTGGCCTGGGCTGACGCCCGCCGACGGCCACTTGGAACTCGCCCGGTTCGATCACCCGCCGTCCCTCATCGTCAATCAGCGAGAGTTGGCGAGGCGTGAGGGTAAAGGTGACCCTTTTCGTCTCACCGGGTTCCAGGTGGATGCGCTCAAACCCCTGGAGCTGCCGGATGGGCACCGGAACCGAGGCAGTGACGTCGCTGACGTACAACTGTGCCACCTCATCGCTGGCGTGCTGGCCCACATTCTGCACCTCCACGCTAAGGGTGAGCGGCTCGCTTGGGGTGATCATTTTGGCGCTCAACTGGAGGTCGCTGTAGACGAATGGAGTGTAGCCCAACCCAAAACCGAAGGGGAACAGCGGCTCTCCCCGGAAGTAACGGTAGGTGTGGCCCTCCATGCGGTAATCCTCGAAGGGCGGCAGATCCTCCACCGACTTGTAGAAGGTGATGGGCAGCCGCCCGCCGGGGTTGTAGTCGCCAAAGAGCACGTCGGCGATGGCGTCTCCACCGGCTTGTCCGGGATACCAGGCCTCCACGATGGCCGGGATGTTTTCGGCCGCCCAGTTCACGGCCAGGGCGCTGCCGTTCAACAGCACCAACACCATGGGCTTGCCCAGGGCGTGGATTCGCCTGAGCAGTTCCTCCTGCGGACGAGGCAACTGGATGTCGGTGCGGTCGCCGCCGACAAAGCCCTCGACCTGAACCGGCATCTCCTCGCCTTCCAGGGCAGGGGAAAGGCCCATCATCATGATCACCACCTCTGCCTTTTGGGCTGCCTCAACCGCCTCGGTCAGGTAATCGGCGCCGGGAACAGACCACAGGAGTTGCACCTGCGGATCGGAACCCCGGTTCACATAGTCCAACCGCAGGCTGTAGAAGCGACCCGCCTCCAGCTCAACCTCTTTGGTTCTGGTGATCGGATGGTGGATTCCCCAATAATCCACAATGAGTTTGCCGTCCAGGTAAAGGGCGTAACCGCTCAGGCCGCTGACGCCGAGTTTGTAGGTTCCGGTGACCGGTGGTACGAGGGAGCCGGTCCAGCGCACCGCAAAGGCATCGCCCATGCGGCCAGTCAAGGGTGTGGTGCCTTTCCAGACAAAGTCAACAGCAGGATCCACCCGACTGAGCGCCGGCTCCCCCTCGAACTCTATATTGTCGTAATAGGCCGCCGTCAAGCCGGTCTGGTTCGCGTCGGCGTCCACTGGACGCAGGTAGGTAGAGGGGACCACGCTCAGGGGAGGCACGCCCTCGGCGGTTTCGCAGCCTCGCGCATAGTAGAGTTTGGTGGCAGGTGAGACCTTTTTGCGGATGCCTTCCAGGGGCGTGGTAGCCCTGGAGGGGGTACCGTTGTAATTCCCCAGCAGCACCTGCAGGTCATCCGCATTGGGGCCGATGACGGCGATAGATTGGAGATCTTTGCTCAAGGGCAGGAGATTGTCCTCATTCTTGAGCAGCACGATGGATTCCCGGGCGGCCCGCAGCGCCAGGGCGCGGTGCTCGGGGCAATCGTTGAC
>Ga0172365_10002150_pt1 | contig 14404 bp, 23 predicted proteins | sample LakKivSesite48cm_FD_114535 | JGI IMG/M metagenome (GOLD analysis project Ga0172365, IMG submission 114535) | Sediment microbial communities from Lake Kivu, Rwanda - Sediment site 48cm | ecosystem: Environmental > Aquatic > Freshwater > Lake > Sediment | place: Rwanda: Western Province, Lake...
AGATTGTAAATCTTTTAGATAGAAAACCAGAATTAACTGTAGCTGATATTGCCGAAGAATTAAATATTAATTTTAAAACTGCCTCAGAACATATTCAACGCCTAGCTATTGCTGGATTATTAATGAAAAGATACCACGGTCCTAGTGTTCATCATAAATTAACTTCCCGCGGAAAAATCATTCTCAAATTCTTGAGAATATTGGAATAAGTAGTAAAAAAATTAAAAAAAATCCACAAAGGATTTTCACCCAAAGGCGCAATTCTGGTTACAATATCCACAATTAAAAAATTGGCATAAAAATTAAAAAATAATTTTATGGAAAAATTTGAGAAGCCAAAAAAGGAAAAGGAGCCGATTGTTGATGTTGAGGTTGATAAGGAAGAATTAGAGAAATACGAGGAGTTTAAAGAAACTCTGGAGATTGTTATTGATAGTTTACCAGAAGAACTTGAGTCACCAGGCGAAACATTTGATAAGTTTGCTCTCCATCCTGCTGCTTTTGAAGAAATGAGTGATTATTTAGAAATAGAAGATGAGGAAAGACAAAAAGAAGAGGAGAATTTGAGGAAGAAGATTGTTCTTAATCTTGCTTTTAAAGAATTAGAATTTGATCCGAAAAGTCCCAAACTAATCAAAGAAAGAAAAATAAAAGAGAAAGAAGAGGAGCTTACGTTGGGATATTTTGAATGCAACCGGCCGGACCTCTTTTTAGTTTTTAATGGTTTTGATTGGTGGTTAGAGAAAAAGGAATAAAAATAGATACTATACGGAGGACAGCCCTCCGTAAAACTTTTATATCGGCTAATTCGCACGAATTAGCCGATAAGGATTTGGGCAAAAATCGGTTGCGATGGTTATTGGACCGGTTTTTTTGTTTTTATTATTGACAATTTTTTGGTACTTGATATAATGGAAATATAATTGGGGGAATGCCTAAGTAGATCGGCCTCCAACCAAAACATGAGCTGACAGTTGGGGCCTGCGGCAGACCCCCTCTTGTACCTTCGTAAAAAACGGGGTCTAAACCGAAAAAAGTTTTTTGGCCAAAAGCTTACCCTGGAAGGGAAAGCGGTTAGACCCCGCTCTTTTATTTCCTGGGTTTTAAAATTGACATAAATTTGATAGGATAGAGGTGATGAAAAAGAAGAAAGCCAAAAAACCAATAGTGGTGGCAGTAAGTGGAGGATTTGACCCCATTCACATTGGTCATATTATAATGTTTAATCAGGCCAAGAAATTGGGAGATAAATTAGTAGTAATATTAAATTCAGATAGATTTTTAAAAAACAAGAAGGGTTATGTGTTTATGAAATTTAAAGAGAGAAAGGCAATAATTGAAAATATAAAATCAGTTGATAAGGTCATTCCTTGTATAGATAAGGACCAGACGGTTTGCAAAACCTTAGAGGAATTAAAACCCGACATATTTGCCAATGGGGGGGATAGAACCAAAAGTAACATTCCTGAAGTAGAAGTTTGTAAAAAATTGGGAATAGAAATGGTATTTAATGTAGGCGGAGGTAAAATTCAATCAAGTTCGTGGTTGATTAATAAAGTAAAAAATAAAAAATCCTGCTGAGCGGGGCAGGTAAATTTAGGAAAGGATTAAAAAATATTCTTTTAAAAAAGGAGGTTTTAATGGATAAGGAAACTTTTCTGCACCTTGAGGATCTTTTAAAAATATTTAATTTTTATATTCAGCATTGTTGCACTTCGCATCCAGCTGGTTGCGTTTCCTGTGACCGTATAGGATGTTCGCTCTACAAGGAACTTTGTTCAGTAATTGATAAAATTAGACCGATTTTTGTTCAAGAAGAGCATAAAGTTCTTAGAAAAGTTGAAAATATTTTTAGAGATTTATTAGATGGGAGTCGAGGAGTAAGAACTTTGGCTTTTTGTACTCTTCAGGAAGCAATAAATATCGGTAAAAAATTTTTAGACAAGAAGACGATTGAAAAGTTAAAAGAGTTTAGAAAGAATCCAGCTAATTGGGAGATTTGCGAGAAATTCACGGTGCATTAAGGGAGAGATAAAGATATCGTCTCCCTTTTTGTTTACTTGCCTTGAATCCGTTGAAGGGGTAGAATAAAGGTATGATTATTGAGAAACAACAGAAGATTACGGCTATTTTCCCCGGAAGTTTTAATCCTCCAACCAAGGGACATTTAGATATAATAAAAAAAGCATCAAGGATGTTTGATAAAGTTATTTGGGCGGCTGGAGTTAATCCCAGAAAAAAGCAAGAAATGTTTAGTGATTCCGAGTGTCTTGATATGATGAGAGAAATAGCCAAGCCATTTAAAAATGTGGAGGTGATTAATTTCAAAGGAGCTTTGGTTGATTTTGCCAAAAAGAAAAAAGCCCTGGTGATGATTCGCAGTTTCAGGACAATAATGGATATGGAATACGAAAAAGAGATGGTTTCAGTTAATGAGGATTTAGCCCCGAATATATTTACAGTTTTTATTTTAGTAGATAAAAGATTTTCCTATATCTCCAGTTCTATGGTTAGAGAACTAATTGGTCTTAGCAAGGATGTAAGTAGATACGTGCCAGATTATGTGAGTAGGGCGATAAAAAGGAAATTTAAATTAAAATAAAAATTAAAAAATTCCAGCATAAAATTTTGTGATGATTTTTAAACAAAAAGTTTTAAAAATAGTTGCCAAGATTCCCAAGGGTAAGACAATGACCTATAAACAAGTGGCGATTGCGGCTGGCTCAGCGAGAGCATATCGGGCAGTGGGGAATATAATGAATCGTCATAATATTAAAGGATTACCCTGCCATCGGGTAATCCGTAGCAATGGTTCTTTTGGCAGATATAGATTCGGCGCCAAAAAGAAAGCAGAAATTTTAAAAAAGGAAATAAAAATATGAAAAAAATTAATCCATCAACAATTGGCTTATTGCAGGCCTTGGGCGTGGTTATTTATTGCGCCTTGGTTGTCGGAATATTAAATTTTTTCGGAAAGATATTTTTTAACCCGCCAGGATTTTTCGGCTCGGTTTTTATTCTTGTTTTATTGGTTTTTTCAGCAGCTGTTTCTGGCTCTATTGTTTTTGGTTATCCAGCTTATTTGGCTTTGAATAAAAAAATTAAAGAAGCCTTATCTGTTTTGGCTTTCACTGCGCTTTATTCTTTGGGAATAATTTTAATTATTGCTGTTCTGATAACGGCTTTGAGTTAAAGATACAAAATCAAAAGAGGGAAAGAATGAAAAAATTTAATCAAGATGTGGAACGACTGAGGCACATTTTAGAAATTCTCAAATCAAAAAATCTTCGCCAAAAAGATTTGAAGGTGTATCAGAAATTGGGCTATCATACCATCAAAAGGGTAGTCATATTATTTTCTGTTTATGGCAACAAAGAAGCAGAAAAAGTTTTACTAAAAGCCCTGGATTGCGATGATGAAGAAATCCAATTTATAGCCCATTTTGCCCTTTTAAAAGCTGAAAGATTAGGGAAAAAGTTGCTCAAGAGAACATTGGCGAGATTACAAAAAACAGAAGAGGAGACACAATAAGTTATCTCCTCTTTATTTTTCTCGGATTTTTACTCAAAGAACTTCTTCAAACCAACGCCAAAATAATATGACCTTTTCTCCATTTTTATTAATGAATTCAACATCAACTTTGTCAGCTGTTTGAATAATAATGTCAGTAATTTGAAAAGGTCCTTCGCCGTGTTTCTCCTTCAGTTTATCCAAAGGATCAATAAGCAATCCGGGCAATTTTGATGGCTCCACCCATTTTATAAAATCTCCTTTTTGCATTTAAACCTCCTTTTTATAAAGATATCATTGAAGCGGAATTTTGTCAAATATTTGACCAGTTAAACTATTTATGCTATCCTGCTTTTGGTCCTTTAAGGAGGTGAAAATTGGAAAAGATAAAAAACTTCTCAAATCAGTTTGAGAAGATAATGGGCATTATCGTAGCTATTCCGTTTTTAATGCTTGGCGTGTTTTTAATCCTGAAACGGGTTGTTTGGAACGGCATGGGATATTTGAAAGGAGTAATTGATAAGGCAGAATCTGAAGAATCTGGAAAAGAAAAATATTTTATACCTCTGTATGCGCTCCTGTTTGGTGGCACGGCCTTACTGGCATTTCCGCTTTTTCGTTTCTTTTCTCTGTTTTTAAAACCAACTCATGATCTGAAAATATTTTCTGCGGTTATCGGGTTTATTTTTTTGCTTAGTATTACCCTTATTGCCAAGTATAAGAGATTTTAAAAAAAGGGCGAACCGAAGGCTCGCCCCCTTGTTTTTAAAAGAGAGTCGGGTTTGACCTCGTAAGGAGGGGGGTGTCTGAGAGTAAGCCTGGTTGTTTCCGCCTTGGATAACTTTGGCTTTTAACGAGAATCAAACCCGACTTAAGGGTACTAAAGTAATTATAATTTTTACAGAGTAGATGTCAATATATTTGACAAAATTTAATTAAGATGCTATAATTTAAGTCAGGAGGTTAAAATGAAATTTAAAGATTTTTTCTGGATTTTGGTTATTGTTTCTGTTTTAATGCTTGTTTGTGGCGCAGTTATCGGGGTCATGATTCGCGACAAAGTTCTTTATGCCCAATCAAAAAAAGAGCTTGAGCAGACTCAGATTTATCCGACTGGCAGTTTTACGCTTAAATTTTGGGTCAACGAGGATGTTATGGATCTTGAGGCCAAAGAAGCTACCACAATCTTGGTTGAACAATTTGTGATGGCTCTTGCTGAAGCGGAAAGTTCTTATCGCTATGATGGTAACATCGAACACATTAAACTTCTTGGCGCCCGAATAATGGGCGACAAGGAAACAGAAGCCAGGCTCAAAAATTTTTTGATCGGTCGACCATCTACAAGCGACTAAACCAAAACCAGGTGTCAGCGGGCGGAAGCAACAGCTTCCGCCCTTTTTATACTATACCTTGGCAAGAGACTAAGAGTTTGATAAAATTAGGAGATAATAATTAATTATAAAATAATACTATGAAAGGATATGTAAAAGATATTGGTCAAGCAGCCAAGGGAAACAACAATTTTCGTCAGGTGGTTTATACTGCCAAATATTGCCAGCTGGTTTTAATGAGTTTAAAACCAGGCGAAGATATTGGCGAAGAGGTTCACGAGACTGTTGACCAATTTTTTCGTTTTGAGGAAGGTGAGGGTAAAGTTGTTTTAGATGGCGTAGAATACGAAATAGGAGCAGAATACGCGGTATTGGTTCCGGCTGGGACTAAACACAATATTATCAATACCTCAGACACGACTCCGCTTAAACTCTACACCATTTATTCTCCGCCAAATCATCGCGACGGAGTGGTTCATTCAACCAAAGAGCAAGCTGAAAGCGATAGCGAGCATTTTGACAACAAGACAACAGAATAGACATCAAAAATCGCATGAAAAAAATTAGATTAATAATTCTAATTTTTGTAGTTTTGGCAATTTTTATTGCTGGTTTTTTCTTTTTCTGGAATCAGATACTTAATTTATACACTAAGCTTTATCTTAAATTACCCGAGCTTCAGAAAGGGGTTGGCGATTTCGTGATGCAAGAGATTGAAAAGCAGATTTCCACCCCGCCTCCTTTAAGGTCTCAAGTAGATTTCCCAGAAGCATTTCTAAGTAGAACTGGAGTAATTAAATGGACCAACACCCAGCGGCTAAAATACGGACTCCCGCCCCTTAAAGAGAATTTGAAATTAGACAAGAGCGCTCAATTAAAAGTAGAAGACATGTTTAAATATCAGTATTTTGGTCATATCTCTCCTTCGGGCGTAGAAATAAGGGATTTAGCCAATCAGGCCGGTTATGAATTTATTTCTATTGGCGAGAATTTGGCTCTGGGTAATTTTGAAAATGATGAAGCCCTGGTCCAGGCCTGGATGGAGAGTCCTGGTCATCGGGAAAATATTTTAAACAATAAATATACCGAGATAGGAATATTTGTGGCCCAGGGGACATTTGAGGGGAAAACCACCTGGTTAGCGGTTCAGCATTTTGGCTTGCCATTATCAGCTTGTCCTAAGCCTGATGAGAAAATTAAGACTGAAATTGAATCGGATAAGACCCAAATCAAGGAGTTGGAAATCAAATTACAGGATTTATTGACTGAGATTCAGGATATGAAACCCAGGCGCGACCCCAATTACAATCAAAAAGTAGAAGAATACAATGCTTTAGTTGCCGAGTACAATAATCTGGTCGGAGAAATCAAGGATTTAATTGATAAATATAATAGCCAAGTAAATTTATTTAATAATTGTTTAACCATAAGTCAATAAAATGCCTTACATTGATTCAAGTGAATTTGGAGAAATAACCATTGATGGAAAAAAATACAGTCAGGTTTTGATTATCGGAGATTTAGTAATGGAAAGAGATTATGAAAAACTGGAAAAATTATTTGGGACCACTCATCGAGTAGGAGAATGGGAGCGCGAAGAATTGGCGAAAGGAAATCCAGAAATTATTGTTATTGGCACTGGCCAGAGTAGCGCAATGAATGTTGATGGAGAAATTATTGATAATTTAGCCAAGAAAGGAATTGAAATGATTGTTGTATCAACCCCAGAAGCAATAGAAATTTATAATGAAAAAGTTAAGCAAGGGAAACGGGTTAATGCCTTAATTCATACAACCTGCTAATTTAAAGTATTGACTTTTATATCAATGCTGGTATACTAAAAGGGTTGCCTTCAACTTTAATCCAGGTCAAAGATAAAAGAGTTATAATCTTAAGACAGGGGACAGTTAAGGTTTAACTGTTTTTTTATATGAAGAAAAATATTACATTAATTTTAATCGTAATAGCGTTCTTAATCGTAGGGGGTGTTGGTTTTTATCTTTTCGAAAACGGCAAATTACCCGGCTTTAAATCAACGGAACAGGTTGAGCCAAAGATTAATTTAGAAGATAAAAGTAATATTTTAAATAAGGATAATTTTTCTCTTGAGATGCCGGATGGTTGGGTAGAAGTAGCCAATCCCCAGAGTGCTTTACTGACAGCGGTTGATACCAAAGAAATAATTACTGACACTAATGCCCAAAAAATCAATTTTAGAAGCTATTTTTCGGTTATCCCTGATACTCTTGGTGAACAAAGTAAAGATAGTTTTTATCAAACGGTAAAGGATTCTTTGAATGAAGCCATTTCTGATATTTCCTTTACTCATGAAGGGAAAGCAGTAGTTGATAATAAGGATAATTATTTTTTAGAAGCTGAATTTAATCAGCAAGAAATTGATTTTAAAATTTTATTATCCATAAACATAGGAGAAAAAGATGTTTGGATAATGTCTTTTAACACCCTTAAAAGTAGCTGGGATAATTATAAAGATGTTTTTTACAATACCGCTAAAAGTCTCAAGGTAAAACAGATATGAGTAAAACAATAATTATTATTGTAGTGATTGGTGTTTTGATTGTAGCTGGAGCCTTGATTTTAATTAGAGGAAAAGAGAATAAACCAATCGCGCCCAGTGGTGAAGAAAATCCCGATGTCATTGTTGATTATCCCGAAAAAAATCAGGTTATTTCCAGTCCTCTTTCAATTGAAGGCAAGGCAAAAGGGACCTGGTTTTTCGAAGCCTCATTTCCAATTAAGCTTTTAGATAAGGACGGCAATCAAATAGTATCTACTATTGCTCAAGCCCAGAGTGATTGGATGGCCACGGATTTTGTGGATTTTAAAGCCAAACTTAGTTTTAATTCCCTGGCTACCATGAGCGGAACCCTGGTTTTTGAGAAAGATAATCCCTCGGGCTTACCAGAAAATGCCAAAGAATTTAGAATGCCAATTATTATTGGATTTTCAGACAACATTAAATTGAAGGTTTATTTTAATAATGATAAAATGGATCCAGAATTTTCTTGTAATAAGGTTTTTCCAGTTGAAAGAGAAATTCCCAGAACCGAAGCAGTAGCCAGGGCATCAATAGAAGAGTTATTGAAAGGACTAACTGAGGAGGAAAAATCAGAGGGATTTTTTACCAGCATTAATTCAGGAGTTGAAATTCAGAAATTAACAATCGTAAATGGTGTAGCTAAGATTGATTTTAATGAACAATTAGAATTTCAGGTCGGCGGTTCTTGTCGGGTAGCGGCAATCAGTGCCGAGATTAGAGAAACTTTAAAACAATTTCCAACAGTTAAAGAAGTAATAATTTCAATAAACGGCCGGACAGAAGATATTCTCCAGCCGTAAAAATCTCCCACCTATACAGGGGTGGGGGAAAAGGTCGTTAATAAATCGTAAATAAATTTCTATCGCAATTTATTAGTTAAAATAATCGATATCGTTTATTTTTTGTAAATTGTTTTTGTGAAATTTTATTAGCGTGGTATTTAAAAAGAAAGACGATGATTCTTCTGCCAGAAAGATGTATCAGGGTAGCTGGAAATGCAGTCAATGCGGAGCTGAGATAACTGAACTTCCCTTTGAACCATCTGGAGACTTACCAATTTATTGTCGAGAATGTCATCAAGCAAGATTGAATGAAAGACGAGGCAATAGGGGTAGCTTTCAGCGCCGGATGTATCAGGGAAATTGGAAGTGTGCAAGTTGCGGAGCCGAAATAACTGAACTTCCCTTTGAACCCAAAGAAGGTCAAGAGATTTATTGCCGGGATTGCTATCGCAGTCGAAGAGCATAATTAAGAAGTTTTAATCGTTATCAAAACAAAAAACGGCGACCCGCCGTTTTTTGTTTTGATGATAAATTTAGTTTATATATTTCCCGGTGGAGTATTCCAAACCTCTTTTACTGCCTTAACTAATTCATTGGAATTGAAATAATCAAATAATTTATTTTCCCATTTGGGGTCATTGACATCTATTGTCGGTTCAACCCCGGCTTCTTCAATTGGCTGGTTGTCATCGCGGAGAGTCAAGTGATTAACCAAAAATATTGAGAATTTTTCATTGGGGTCTATTTGGTGGTCAACTTCGTAGACCTTTTCAATTGTTCCCCAGCCCTTTGTTTTTGTTCCCACAAAAACCCCAACATTATATTTTTTTAAAGCGGCCAGCATTACCTCGGCTGATGATTGGGTATTATTATCAGCTAAAATTACCACTCTTTTATATCTTACCAGACTTGGCAACCAGCCAAATTTGGTTTTAAAAGGGTCATAATTTCCTTGCTGAAAAATTTCAAAAGCATAATTATTTGGTCCGATAAATGGTCCCAAAAGATATTGAAGCATATCAAGCGAGCCGCCGATATTTCCTCTCAAATCCAAAATTAAAGCGTTGAGTCCCTCAGTGTTATCAAATTTTTCAGTTTCTTTTTTTAAATCATCAAGAGTGGTTGGTGAAATTTTTGAAATATAAAGATGAAGAATGGTGGGACGAACCAAATTAGCACCAACAGTTGGTTCAACCTTGCCAGTTTCGGGATTAACATTTTCCACCGTGTTCTTTAGGTTTTCTTCGTCTTTTTTAACATATAACGCGCTTCGACCAAAGGGTTTTAGATTCCAGAGAACCAGATGAGCTAATTGAGCTGAAAAATCTTTTTTCTTACTTTCCTCTATTTTTTCTAATGCGCTAGTTACCATTTCAGTCATCCTTCTTTTGTCAGCCGACGAGAGATTTTGGGGGGTTTGGACTAATTTCTCGGTTGCCAGTTTAAAAAGATTGGCCAGTTCTTCGTCGGACATTTTATTCCAGTAATTTTCTTTAATTTTATCATAAACTTCGGATAAGAATTCTACATAAATATTTTCTGAGGTCTGTTCGGCTGGAGTTTCTGGTTTTTGATTATGTTTAAAATAAAAGTAAGTTCCTATCGCGCTTCCAGCGCACAGGATGATTAAAATAACAACACTGCCTATGACAAAATAAATTTTCTTTTTTGATTTTTGGGATTTTTTGAATTTTATATTAAACATACTATTCATTATAAAATAAAAAAAATAAATACAAAACAATTTTTATTAGACAAGAAAATAAAAATAGATTAGAATCTTAGGTATGGAAGAAATAGAAAAACAAGGAGTAAAAAAGAAAGTAAAATGGCAGATAATTATCCCCATTATTCTTGCCCTTATTATTGTGGGTATTTTTGTTTATGTAGATTATAAAAATAGACCAAAAGAACAACCAAAGCCAAACGAGGAAGAACAAAGTTCAATTTATAAACCTCAACCACTTTCACCCTCGGAAAATCCTAAAAGAGCAATACCATTAGACCCCGAGAAAGTCAGTCGATATGGTTGTGCTGGACCGCTACAACTTGAGGCAAAGACATTAAAACAGCCAGATGCTGTCTGGGAAATAAAAAATGACGGTAGTACAACAGTAGCCAGTTTGGGAAAATATAGAATTACTGCGCCACAGAATACAGTTTTTGACATTAAGAAATTGTGGTTATATTTTTTCAGCGAAAAATTGAGTACGAGGGATGATAAAATTTTACCCCTGGAAAGCTCTTATGTATTCAGAATGCGTTTAATCGTTAATGGTTATGAAAAAGAAATCAAACTCGGTGGTGATGAATATATGCTTATTGAATTAGACTATCCATTGAGTGACTTATATCCTTATGACAGGGCAACTACCCTAGAATATGAAATCTTAATTGATTTTAAATGTAAAGACATCAGGGACAAGGTGTGTTTTGATAACAGCGGCAAGCCATTAGATTATTTGAATGATGTTAGTGTTCAGTCAGATCTTCGTTTATTTGCCCTGGGTTGTCAGGAATTTGATAAAGAAACGGTAATAGATTCTGTATTTAAATATAAAGATTAGCGATTTACTATTGACAAATCCAAATAAATTTGCTAATATTATAATAGCACATTGGTGCACACTTTGGATAAAGAGGAGGGAGAAAATGGCCTTTATAGTTGAACAGCATTACAAGGATGGTTCTGTTGAACGCTTTATGGGCAAGGAGATTCAAACACACAAGAAGACAATTGCCATTGTCACAATTCATGGAGTACGAGAGGTGCCTCGAAGGGGTGCCGCCCCAAGAAACGACGGAACCCGCGTCAACAGAAGCAGGGACGGAGAGGTCCATTGATCTTTCTCGACCCCCACTGTCCGTACAGTGGGGTTTTTTTTATTCTGAAATCGGATATAATTAAATTATGGGGAAAATCGCGATTTATGATTCTTATCTTAAGATGATAAAGAATGCGGTCGGAACAAGGATGTTCCGAAATTTGTATTTAGAAAAAAATGGTCGGAAATTTGATGCCACCGAAGACGGCGATCTTTCTTGTGCTTTTTTTGTTTCCAATGTTTTATTAATCTGGGGTCTGATTTCTGAAGGACATGCGACAATTAAAGGAACAATAAAGGATATGAAGAAGAGTGGCTGGAAAAGAATTTCTCAAACGGAAACCGAGCCCGGTGATGTTGTGGTTTGGGAAGAAAAAAAATCTGGCAAAGGAAGAACCTGTTTTCATATTGGATTTTATATTGGTGATAAAAAAACAATAAGTCATTCTGATGGAGTAAAGACAATAAGCTCTCATCACTGGACTTATAATAATAGGAGAAAAATAATCGCAGTCTATAGATGTTCCAAATTTAGATAGTTGGCTCAGATTTACTCACCAGAAGACACGCGTCAGCGACCCAGCGCGTCGCCGCGCTCTTTCTCGCCCTCGCCCTTGACCGTGCGGCTCGGGCTACGAGAGATCTTCTTAGTGAGTAAATCCTCGCCCATAAATTGATGAAAAAAATTTTGAAAATAATTTTGTTAATTTTAATAATTGTTATTTTGGTTTTGTTTGTTTATTTTTTTATTGGGAAATCTAAGCCAGTTGAAAAAGTTGAATGGGGGGTAACTTTCAGTGAAAGATATGCTAAGGATTTGGGCTTGGATTGGCAAAGAACTTTCTTGGCAATTTTAGATGATTTAAAAGTAAAAAAAATCAGAATTATAGCTTATTGGGATGAGGTTGAACCGGAAAAGGGGAAATATAATTTTAATGATCTGGATTGGCAAATTAGGGAAATTGAGAAAAGGGGAGGGGAAATAATTTTTGCTGTGGGTCGGAGAATGCCCCATTGGCCCGAATGCTTTGAGCCAAATTGGGCAAAGGGACTTTCAGAAAAAGATAAACAAACAGAAATTATAGCTTTTCTTGCTGAGACGATAAATCATTATAAACAAAGAAAAAGCATCAAGATTTGGCAAATTGAGAATGAACCATTTTTAAGAACTTTTGGCAAATGTCCCTGGCCAGATGTAGAATTTTTGGAAAAAGAAATTGCCTTGGTTAGACATCTGGATTTCAGTCGGCCAATAATGATAACCGAGAGTGGAGAGTTTAATACCTGGGTAGGTGGAGCCAGAAGAGCAGATATTGTTGGTACTTCTCTTTATCGCAAGGTTTGGAGCAAATGGTTTGGTTATGTGAAATATCCTATCCCCCCAGTTTTTTATCAAAGAAAATCTAATTTAATAAAATTTCTTTTTGATATAAATGAGATTATGGCTATTGAGGTTCAAGCCGAACCCTGGGGAAATAAGCCGACCCAAGATATGACACCTGAAGAACAGGATATAACAATGAGTTTCGGCCAGTTTAATGATGTGTTAGAATATACTCGTAAGGCTGGTTTTGATAAGGCTTATTTGTGGGGAGTAGAGTGGGGGTATTGGCGGAAAGAAAAATTTGGCGATGATAGATTTTGGAATCGGACCAAAGAGCTGTTTAAATAATGCTCGGATTTACTCACCCGAAGACACGCGTCAACGCCCCAGCGTGGCGTTGCGCTCCGTCTCGCCCTCGCTCTGACCATGCGCTCGGGCTGCGAAGGGTCTTCTTAGTGAGCAAATCCTCGCTTTAAATATGACTATTGGAATTGATATTGGAGGAACAAATATAAAAGGAGTTTTATTGGACAGCAATAAGGTAATTGCTAAGGCTAAAGTTTTGACCAAATCAAAGAGCAACAGGAAAATACTGGTTGCCCAGATTTTTGAGCTTATTCAGGGTTTGATTAAGGACAAAAAAAGAATAAAAGGAATCGGGATTGGGGTGGCTGGACCAGTTGATTTTAAAAATCAGAGAGTATTAAACCCACCCAATGTTACGGCTTTAAAAAATCTTTATTTAGGGAAATCAGGTAAGGAGAAATTTAAAATAAAGACCATTATTGATAACGATGTCCATTGTCTGGTTTTGGCTGAGGCAATATTGGGAGCTGGGAAAGGAAAGAATTTAATTGTTGGCTTGGGCCTGGGTACGGGTGTTGGTGGGGGGATTGTTTTAAATAAAAAAGTCCTTCATGGCGCCCAAGGCACGGCTGGAGAAATTGGTCATACTATAATTGAGAAGCATGGTCGAAAATGTACCTGTGGTAGCAAAGGATGTTTGGAGGCTTATATTAGTGAAAGAGGGTTAAGGGAGACGGCTAAAGAAATTTTTGGTCAGGAAATAGATTCAATTTCTTTATTTAAAATGGCTAAGAGGGGTAATAAGAAGGCAATTGAAGCCTGGCAGATTACTGGCCAGTATTTGGGAATTAGCTTGGCTAATATTGTTGATGATTTGAATCCCGATGTAATAGTGATTGGAGGTGGGATTGCCGGGGCAGGTGAATTTTTATTAGAATCAGCTCGAAAAGAAATGAGAAAAAACATTCTTTCACCAATAGCTAAAAATACAAAAGTAGTTCGGGCCAAATTGGGGGGATATGCGGGAGCTATTGGTGCCGCCCTATTGGCTAAAAATTAAGATAGCATTTTGATTATTTATGGAAGAAAAAAAGAAAAAAATTAGTCCTCAAACCATAGTGATTATAATCCTAATATTGATTGTCGGTGTTTTGGCTTATAATCAATGGGGGAAGAATTTTCTGCCCGGCGCCAAGAAAGGAGATTCAAAAATCTCAAACATAAAAACCAAACTATTTAAAGATGATATTATAGTGGGTAATAATAATGCTCCAGTAACGATTATTGAATATTATAGTTATCTTTGCGAGTTTTGCAAACAGTTTGAGGATGAGACAAAACCGAAAATTATGGAAAATTATATTACCACTGGCAAGGCAAAGCTTGTTTTGCGCCCCTTTCCGCCATATGAATTGGGTCAGGCAGTTTTATGCGCCAAAGAACAGGATAAATTTTTAGAATATCATAACTATCTATTTGAGAATGCGGCAAATTTACAAAAATCCGATGATTTAAAAACTTTTGCCAGAAACATAGGACTTAATGAAAGTGAATTCAATCAGTGTTTTGATTCAGGTAAATATAAGTCAAAGGCAGAAGAATGGTATAACCAGGGAACCGAAGATTTTACTAAAGCCAATATCCCAGTCAACCAACAAGGAACACCAGCTTTTTTCATTAATGGTGAAGCGCTTATCGGGGCCCAGCCATATGAAGAGTTTGTAAGGATAATTGAAGAGAAATTAAAATAATATGACTAAACAAGA
>Ga0172365_10002152_pt1 | contig 14400 bp, 12 predicted proteins | sample LakKivSesite48cm_FD_114535 | JGI IMG/M metagenome (GOLD analysis project Ga0172365, IMG submission 114535) | Sediment microbial communities from Lake Kivu, Rwanda - Sediment site 48cm | ecosystem: Environmental > Aquatic > Freshwater > Lake > Sediment | place: Rwanda: Western Province, Lake...
AACTCTTCTTTCAACAGCCATATTTTCTCCTTAAATATACAAGAAATAAACTGCCTCAAATTATATTCACTTTTTTTACAGCACAAAACCTTATTATTCTCAGTTCAACAATATATAGTTTATAAAAACTACTGCACTTATTACATCTTGAAATATTTATCTGTTAGGCCGGCAAGGCCGGGAATCCTGAAAGTTTTGCTCTGGAAACCCATAACAATTGCAATAATTGCAAATATCCAGCATACACCTGCCAGTACCCATCCAAGCCAGGAAAAGAAAAACCATCCAATATAAGGAATTAATCCTAAAATAAATGAAATTACAAGTATACACACGACCTCAACAATACCAAGAATCAAAGCCTGTAGCGCATTCCATTTTACAAATCGGTTTTCTTTCTCCAATAGCCAGATTATCAGCCCACCAAGCCAGCCAAAAAGGTAAGCTAGCAAGTTTGCAACTTTGGGATCAAGACCGGTTGAACTTTTTTTGTTTACATCTTCATCATAGTTTGCTTTCGCTCCTTCTGCCATTTTGTTTTACCTCCTTTTTAAATTGATATTTTATTAATATCATAAAGACAATTCTTCCAATTACATTTAAAAACTGCTGATGGAAAATATAATAACAGATTTGCATAATAAATTAAAACAAATCATTTAATCAGCTTTCTGAGACAACTATTGAATACGAAGCTACTTTAGCCCCTTCTTCCAGATCAATAGCCTTAATCCCTTGCGTAGATCTTCCAATTCTTGATATTGACCTCGCAGGAATCCTGATAAGCACTCCCCTGTCGGATATTATCATAACATCATGCTCATCTTTCAGTATGCCTGCCCCGGCAACTTTTCCTTTTTTCTCAGTGATTTTTAGAGTCCTGACACCCAGCCCACCCCTTTTTTGCTTTTTATATTCTGACAGCTGTGTCCTTTTCCCATAGCCATTCTCGGTAAGAACAAAGAGATCTCCATCGAGTTCTCTTGCAACCATCATAGAGAGAACTTCATCCACTTTAGAAAGCTTCATTCCCTTTACTCCCTGTGAAGCTCTTCCCATTGGCCTGCAGTCTACTTCACTGAATCTTATAGCCTTCCCATTCCTGGAAACCATAATAATGTCATTATTACCATTGGATTTTTCCACTCCTATTAGCTCGTCTCCCTCTTTTATGTTAATGGCTATAATTCCGTCTCTTCTTGAAGTGTCATAGGCTTCAATAGAAGTCTTTTTGATTATCCCCTTTTTGGTGGCCATTATTAAATACTGGTCATCACCATAATCCTTAACTGCGATTATCGCTGCAACCATCTCACCGGGTACAAATGGGAGCAGGTTTACAATTGCCTTGCCTTTAGACATTCTACTACCTGTAGGGATTTGATGAACTTTTAACCTATATACCTTTCCAAGATTTGAGAAGAACATTATATAGTGATGAGTTGATGCTATAAACAGGTGTTTGACAAAATCATCCTCTTTTAAATCAGTCCCGGTTACTCCTCTTCCGCCTCTCCCCTGTTTTCTGTAGGTGGTTACCGGAACCCTTTTTATATAACCTGAATGAGATATGGATATTACATTTTCCTCTTCTGGTATTAAATCCTCAATCTCAATATCGGAAATATCAGTAGTTATATCTGTTCTTCTTTCATCATTGTATTTTTTCTTAATCTCTCCCAGCTCATCTTTAACTACTCCATATATTAGCTTATTACTTCCAAGAAGTTGTTTTAATTCCTTTATTCTTTCAACTAATTGTTCATGTTCTAATTTTATCTTGTCTCTTTCCAGGCCAGTTAACCGGTGCAATCTTAAATCCAGTATAGCCTGGGCTTGTATTACGGTAAGTTCAAAGTTCTTTACCAGTCTTTTCCTTGCAGTAGGAACATCTTTTGAAGACCTTATGGTCTTTATCACTTCATCCAGATTATCCAGGGCTATTAAAAGCCCCTGCAGTATATGCTCGCGTTCCTCAGATTTCTTTAACTCGTATTTGGTCCTTCTAACCACTACATCAAATCTATGTTTGGTGTACTCTTCTATTAAACGCAGTAAATTTAGAGTTCTTGGCACACCATCTACCAGAGACAGCATAATTATTCCAAAAGTATCCTCAAGCTGGGTATTCTTATACAAAGAATTAATAACTACGCTTGGAATTGAATCCTTTTTGAGTTCTACTACTACTCTCATTCCACTTTTATCTGATTCATCACGCAGGTCATTAATCCCTTCTATTTTTTTAGTTCTGACCAGTTCAGCAATTTTTTCAACAAGTCTTGATTTATTTACCTGATATGGAAGCTCGGTTATTATAACCTGGGTTTTGCCTTTTTTGGGCTGTTCCTGGTGCACTCTGCCTCTTACAACTAGACGGCCCCTGCCAGTCTCATATGCCTCCCTGATTCCGCCAATACCCATTATAATTCCACCGGTGGGAAAATCCGGACCTTTAATCTTTTTCATCAAATCTTTAACTGTACTTTCATGATTATCTATATAGTGAATAACCCCATCAATAATTTCTCCCAGATTATGAGGCGGAATATTAGTGGCCATACCTACAGCAATACCAGAAGAGCCATTAACTAAAAGATTTGGAAATTTCGAAGGCAGTATGGATGGCTCCTTTAAAGAACTGTCAAAATTATCCACAAACTCTATAGTATCTTTTTCAATATCCACCAGAAGTTCTTCAGAAATTGAAGAAAGCCTGGCTTCAGTATATCTCATGGCAGCCGCCCTATCACCATCAACAGAACCAAAATTTCCATGTCCATCTATTAAAACATAACGCTGGGAAAAGTCCTGGGCCATACGCACCATGGTGTCATAAACTGCAGTATCACCATGAGGATGATATTTTCCAAGCACTTCTCCTACAATTCGGGCACACTTCTTGTAAGGTGTATTGGATTTCATTCCCATATCGTGCATGGCATATAAAATTCTCCTGTGAACCGGCTTCAGACCATCTCTCACATCCGGCAGAGCCCTGCCAATAATTACACTCATTGCATAACTCAGGTAGGAATCCTGCATTTCCGATTCAATTTCAATATTTTTTACTTTACCCCGCAGTTCAAATACCATTTATTCCCCTAACTAAATATCTATATATCTATAAACGATACGCCTTTAGCGTTCTTTTCAATAAATTCCCTTCTTGGTTCAACCTTGTTTCCCATCAGAGTAGAAAATACATCATCTGCAATCAATGCATCTTCAATTTCAACCTTCAGAAGTGCCCTTATTTCAGGATTCATGGTAGTCTCCCAGAGCTGCTCCGGGTCCATTTCCCCCAGACCTTTGTACTGCTGGACAGTCATTTTTTTATCTTCAAATTTCTTTTTAATATTCTCCAGTTCCTTATCACTATAAGCATAAGAAACTTCTTTCCCATCTTTAATCTGGTAAAGCGGTGGCTGGGCTATATACACGTATCCAGCTTCAATTAATTCTGACATATACCTGTAAAGGAAAGTCAAAATTAGTGTTCTTATATGAGCCCCATCTACATCGGCATCTGTCATAATTATTACTTTATGGTATCTCGCATTTCCAATATCAAAATCCTCCCCGATTCCAGAGCCCATAGCAGTTACCATTGCCTGGATCTCTTCACTGCTTAATATCTTGTGTAACCTTGCCTTTTCAACATTTAGAATCTTACCTTTAAGAGGTAGTATTGCCTGAAACCTTCTGTCCCTCGCCTGCTTTGCACTTCCTCCTGCAGAATCACCCTCCACCAAAAATAACTCACAATATTTTGGATCATTTATAGAACAATCAGCGAGCTTACCCGGAAGAGAGCTACTTTCGAGCAGAGATTTCTTCCTGGTAAGATCCCTTGCTTTTCTTGCAGCAGCTCTTGCTCTTGAAGCTTCCATACACTTATTTACAATAGTCCTTCCTATAGCCGGATTCTCTCCCAGGAATTCAGAAAGTTTTGCATTTACTGTGGATTCAACAAAACCTTTGATCTCACTATTCCCCAGTTTGGTCTTAGTCTGCCCTTCAAATTGTGGGTCTTTTAACTTAACGCTGATGATTGCAGTAAGCCCTTCCCTGATATCTTCCCCTGAAAGATTTTCCTCCTTTTCCTTCAGTATATTATTGCTGCGGGCATAGTCATTTATAGTCCTGGTAATAGCGCCCTTAAAACCACTTAGATGAGTTCCGCCTTCTGTGGTATTTATATTGTTGGCAAATGAAAAAATACTTTCTGAATAACCATCAGTGTACTGCATGACGATTTCTACTTCATGGTCATCAACTTTGTTTTTTATGTATATAACTTTTTTATGTAAAACATCTTTTTTCTCACATAAATATTTTACAAAATCAACTATTCCGCCTTCATATTGATATATTTCTTTCTTTTCAGATTCCCCTCTTGCATCTACCAGAGTAATCTTTAAACCCTTATTCAGAAAAGCCATTTCTTTCATCCTGCTTGCCAGTATCTCGAATTTATAATCTATTTCTTCAAATATTTCTTTATCAGGATAAAAAGTAATTGCAGTACCATGAGTTTGAGTTTTTTCACCTTTTATAAGACCGGTAACCGGTTCCCCTCTTTTGTAATCCTGCCTGTAAATGTGCCCATCTCTTCTTACTTCTGCACTCAGCTTTTCCGAGAGAGCATTTACCACAGAAACTCCAACACCATGCAGCCCGCCTGAAACTTTATATCCTTCTCCACCAAATTTTGCACCAGCATGTAATTTGGTAAGAACTATTTCCACTGCAGGCTTGTTAAATTTCTCGACCTTCTTTACCGGTATTCCTCTACCATTATCTACTACAGTGACAGAATTATCCTTATTTAATACAACCAGCACATTATCACAAAATCCTGCCATTGCTTCGTCAATACTATTGTCTATCACTTCATAAATAAGATGGTGCAGACCTCTGGAACCTGTAGAACCGATATACATACTGGGCCTTTTTCTAACTGCAGAAAGACCTTCTAAGACTGTTATATCTTTAGCGTCATAACTTGATTTTTTCAAAAAAATCTCCTTTAAATCTTAAAATTTCCTTTTTAAAATATGGATAAAGGGCAATAAGTAAACACCAGAACCACCTTGATACCCATTACCCTTTCTGGTTTTAAATATAAATATTTTTTCAAAAATATCCTGCGATTTTATTAATTCCAGACTTTAAATATTATACCATATTTTAGGGTAAATTTGCCCAAAATAGGCTGAAGAATTTCAAAGATTTTGCTTGAATCTTATACTACTGACTACTTCTTCTCCAATAAAGGAATTTATCTTTTCGATCAATTGATTGGACATAAGACTTAGTTCATTTGCCCAGGTAGAAGTGGTAACAGATACATATAATACACTTCTGATTATTTTTTTAGGTTTTGCTTTTTTATTTATGTCAGCCCCAACAATTTCTTCCCAGCAGTTAAAGATATTGGATATATTTAATTTTTTCCTCATATTCAAATTTTCTATAACATCCCCGATTATACTTCCAATATCTTCAAATTCTTTCATAATCATATTATATTTTATAGCCTATAAATCTGAAACTGCAATTTTGTTATCTTTAATTAAAAGCTTATTTCCAAATTCCAGATCCAGTTTATCAAGATAACTAATATTTGTAGTGGTTACAAAAGTCTGAAACCTGTCACTTACAGCTTTTACCAGTAATTTTCTTCTTTCTATATCAAGTTCAGAAAATACATCATCCAGAAGAAGGATGGGATCTTTTTTTATTTTCTTTCTCAAGATGTCCAGTTCACAAAGTTTTAAACTTATTGAAGCAACCCTTTGCTGACCCTGAGAACCGAAGGACCTTATATTTTTACCATTCAGCAAAATTACAAAATCATCTCTATGTGGTCCAACCGTTGTGGTTTTATACAACAGGTCTTTTTGTATGCTTTCCGTTAATTTACGGTAAAATATATCCTCCAAGTTATTATCTATAAAATTTTCTTTTTTATAACTTTTTACATCAAAATAATCCGTATATTCATCCGGGTTATCCCCTCTATCCCAGCTGAACACGTAAAACAGGTCTACTTTAACTCCCTTAAAGAAGCTATTTACGTAACTTTTAAATTCATCCCTGAATTCAGCTAACAATCTGTATCTCTTTTCTATTATATCAGTACCATACCTGATAATATTATCATTCCACACTTCCAGTGTAGAATTACTGGCCGCATTTTTTCTCCCGCTTATACTTTTTATCAGACTGCTCCTCTGGATAAGTATTTTCTGATACTGCAGCCGCTGTCTGTAATACTGCTTATCTAACTTCTCAAGTATACAGTCAAGGAAATTTCTCCTGTCCGAAGGGCCCGATTTTACAATTTTTAAATCATCAGGAGAAAATATAACTGAGGGAAGTATTGATATAAAATCCGATTTTTTCCTCTGGTATATTTTATTGACTCTGATTTTAATATTATTATCTTTCCGCAGCTCTATTTCCATAAGATGATCCATTCCGTTATTTTTTTCAGAGCCAATTAAAGCTTTTATTATAGAATAATCACTGCCCCACTTAATAATTTCATCCTGGCTGTAAGTCCTGTGAGACCTGCCTGTGGATAAATAATATATGGATTCCAGTAGGTTAGTTTTACCATTACCATTATTGCCCAGGATAAGAATGGTATTTTTGTCAAAATTTAAATTGACATGGCTGTAATTCCTGTAATTTTTTAATTCTAATTTCTTTAAATACACTATGCTGTTATAAATTCCGTAACACTTTCTTAATAAATTTTTGCAGGTTACGGTTTCTTCTTTTTAAACCTCTCAGGCAATGCAATTATTAACCAGTAAACTAAGCCAACCATAACAGCTCCACCTATGATATTGCCAATCGTAACCGGCAGAAGATTACCTAAAAAGCCTAAAACATTAAGCCTCTCCAGGGCTGTATCTGGAGCTATTTTGAGTATTGCGTTTGCAACACTTTCATTCTGTTTTAATAAAATTCCTATAGGGATAAAATACATATTAGCAATACTATGTTCAAAACCGGAAGCTACAAAGGCTGTTATTGGGAAGATAATAGCAGCAATCTTACCGACTACAGTTCTGGCACTAAAACATAGCCATATAGCCAGGCAAACCAATGCATTACATAGAATACCTCTTGAGAAAGCTTCAAGAAAAGTCAGATTCACTTTATCAGCTGCAATCAGTACTGCCTTTGCTCCCAGCATATAATCTTTCATTTTCCACAGGTTCGTAAGAAACATAAGAAAAACCACAACCACCGAGCCTAGAAAATTACCCAGATAGCTTACAGACCAATTTTTCAGCAGTTGCTTACAGGTTAAAATTCTTGATGCAAATCCCATAATAACCAGGTTATTTCCTGTAAAAAGTTCTGCTCCTGCAACTACTACCAGTATAAGTCCTAAAGAAAATGCAATTCCTCCTAATAATTTAGTTAAGCCTATACCTAAACTGGAATCAAAGGTTACCAGAGTGCAAAATTCTGCTCCGAGAGCAATAAAGCAACCTGCAAGAATAGAAAGCATAAATAAACTTAAAAAACTAAGTTTTGCTTTAGCCGCGCTTGCTGCCTCCACTTTTTTTTCCATTTCGGCAGGTGAATAATCATCAAAACTAAATCTTTGCTCAGTCACTATTTCCTCCTCCTAACAATTTTTAATCACTAATTTGTGGAAATCTCTCCATCCCATAATTGGAAGGAAATACTCCGGTAGGGCATATATCCATACATTCCATACAGTTTTCACAATATTTAAAATAAGCAGAATCTGGAATAAAAGCAACTTTCTTATTTATTCCGTTCCCCACAAATCCTATAGCGTTATTCTTCTTAACTTCCCTGCAGTACCTTACACAGAGTCCACAAAGAATACAATAGTTATTCTCCTTTTTAAACCTCGTTCCACTTAACTTGTACTTTTTGGCCAGCCTTTTTATCTCAGAATGAAAAGGAAATAATGCAAGGTAAAGCTCAACAAGATTTTTCCTTATAGCTTCAACTTTTGGGCTCTCTGTATAAACTGTCAGATTATCTTCCACAGGATAAGCGCATGAAGCAACGATTCGCGACCTGCCTTTCTTTTCTATTTCAACAATGCACAGTCTGCAAGCGCCATACGGTTTTATCTTCTCATGATAACACAGGGTAGGAATATGAATTCCATTCTTTTTTGCAGCTTGAAGTACGGTATCACCTGCATTTATTTCAACCTTTTCACCATTTATAATTATATGAAATTTTCTCTTATTAAAATTCTCTTTTTTATTACTCATAATTATACTCCTGACATACTCCTGATTTATTTAAATTTATTTATTTACTTAAATCCACTCCGCCTTCCATTTCTTTTTTCTGTTTTACCTTTTCTGAAACCAATCCTGTTTTCTTCTCTACAGCACTATACTTTTCAGGACAGGCTTCTATACAGGAACCGCATTTAATACATATTTCACTATCTATGATATGTGGTTTTTTATTTTCTCCCCTTATTGCATTTACCGGGCATGCTTTTACACAGCTTCCACAACCGGCGCATTTATTTTCGTCGATAACATAACTTATTTTATTAAAGGTGTGCAAACTTTTGCCGGACATATATTGTAATAAATATGAGCTTCATATTCTTCCTTAAAATATTTAAGTGTGGTCAGCACAATATTTGGTGCTGTGGTTCCAAGAGCACACAAGGAAGCTTCCTTCAGTAGCATTGAAAGATCTGCCAGAAGTGTTAAATCCTCCTCTCTGCCTTTTCCCTCCATTATCCTCTCGTAAATATAAATCATCTGCCTAAGGCCCTCTCTACAGGGAACACACTTTCCACAAGACTCATCAGCTAAGAATTTAAGGAAATAATGTGCCATATTCACCATACAGGAAGTTTCATCCATAACTACCATTCCACCTGAACCCATCATTGAACCAGCTTTAGTTAATTCATCAAAATCCACAGGAAGATCAAGCAATTGTTCAGGAATTACTCCACCTGAAGGTCCGCCAGTCTGAACTGCTTTAAATTTTTTACCATCCTTGATCCCGCCACCAATTTTATAAATAATATCCCTTAAGGTAATTCCCATTGGAACTTCAACCAGTCCAGTGTTATTAACTTTACCTACCAGTGAAAAGATTTTTGTCCCGCTGCTATTTTTTGTTCCCATGCCCTTAAACCAATCAGCGCCATTTTTTATAATCAGCGGAACATTTGCGAAGGTTTCAACATTATTTAAATTAGTCGGCTTTCCCCAGAGTCCACTTTCAGAAGTATGTATGTATTTCAATCTGGGTTCTCCTACACTACCTTCAATAGCAGTTGTAAGCGCGCTTGATTCCCCCGACACATATGAACCGGCTCCTTTATGAACTTTCACATCAAAATTGAATCCTGAATTTAAAATATTTTCGCCAATCAGTCCGTATTCTTTAGCCTGTCCTATAGCTATATTTACATTTTCTACTGTTAGAGGATATTCCTGTCTAACATAGATAAACCCCATATTTGAACCGATAGCATAAGCTCCAATTATTAAACCTTCCAAAACACTATGAGGATTCCCTTCCAATATTCCTCTATCCATATATGCACCGGGATCTCCTTCATCTGCGTTAACAATTATATATTTTGGTTCACCAGCCGCATTTTTGGTAGTTTCCCATTTCACACCTGCCGGAAAGCCTCCTCCTCCCCGGCCTCTTAAGTTGGCATTTTTTACTTCTTGCAGCACTTCTTCCGGTCTCATCTGGCTGATAGCTTTTGCAAGAGACTGATATCCGCCTATTCTTATATAATCATCAATATTTCTCGAATCTATTTTTGAATTGCTGCTTAGAAGAACTCTATTTTGAAATTTGTAAAAAGGGATATCGGATTCTTTAGTTATCAGATTTCCTTCACCATCCTTATAAAGAAGCCTTTCTACTATTTCTCCTTTTAAAGTCTTATCAATTATCTCGGAAACATCGTCTTTTTTTACCTGCAAATAGCAGATACTCTCTGGGTAAACAATTATAATTGGTCCCTTCTCACAGTATCCATGACACCCGGTTCTGCGTATAACAATCTTATCATTCTCTTTTACATAATTTTTCTTTAGCTCATCAGCCATAGCAGTACAAATATCTTCTGCAGAGTAGGCTTTACAGCTTCTCCCGCAACATACGGAAAATATTGCATCAGCATTGTTTAGTTGTCTTTGGAGTTTATCTGCTTTTTCTAATAAACTCCGTAAAGACCCTATCTTATTATTAATAGCCATTTTAAGCCCCTATCTATAATATTAATATTTTAATCAATATTTCCATTCTCAAATAAACTCTAATTTAATTGCTTTAATATCTTTTTCAAATTACTAATAGAAGGATTACTGTAATATTTATTACTAATTATAATCACCGGTCCTAATGCGCAACAACCCAGACAATTAACAGTTTTAAGAGTAAATTTATAATCACCGGTTGTATCTCCCGGTTTTATTCCCAGGATACCGGTAATTCTCTGAAGTAAGTTCATCGCTCCCCTAACATGACAGGCTGTACCCATGCAAGCTATGATTGAATGTTTTCCCTGGGGTTCTAAGTTAAAATACTTATAAAAAGTAGCAATACCGTAAATATCTGTAAGAGGGACATCTAATCTGTTGCTAATATAAAACAGAACATGTTTGGGGAGCCACCTGTATTCGTCCTGAACATCTAAAAGTATTTGTATCAAGTTACTTCTTTGATTTTCATGGTAACTGACTATTTTATCTACTTTCCCAAAATCTTTAATCACATCTTCCAATGCCAACTCCTTTTCTCTCTTTATTTTATTTAACTCACTTAGCCATCCAGCCAGCTGGCTTTGAATTGCACTTATTCTTTCTATATTTCTATAGTCTTCTAAATTTCCTTCATAGCCCGTAGCCAGCGGGTAACCGGCATCACCGGTAAACTTATTTTTATCTAAGCCGCTCTTACTTGGCCTCATATCAGATTTCCACACTGCTAATTCCGGCCTCTCTTCTATCCTGTACTTTGCCTTGTTATTCTCAAAACCAGTCCTGGTTACCAGTCCTTCTTTTTCCAGTAACCCTAAATTCCTATAAATTGTAGCCAGTCCTATTTTTGGATATTTTTTATGAGACAGGAAAAATAATTCTTCTGCATCCAGTTCACCTGAGCTTTTAAGAAGGACATCCAGTATAACCATCCTGGTTTCGGTAAGCCTGAATCCTCTCTCTTTTATTTTCTGCTTGTAGGTTTCGATATCTCTTTTGGTATTTTTCATTTTATAATCTTTGTCCGGTTACCAAGCGTTATTGATAATGATAATGATATTCAATATTATCCTAATTATATGGCCGGGATTTATTTTGTCAATATATGTTCCAGGTACTTTTTTATAGGAATTAGAACTATTGGGAGTGCACTCTTGTGAGATAAAAACTTTATAATGAAAGGTAACCTATAGAGTTACTATTATCTTGTTTATGTTATAATAATTTCGCTAATATTTTATAATTTTAATAATTACCCTGTAAAAAATAAAACTAAAGATATCTTTTATTTATATTAGAGAATTTTAATTGATATTTTATTGCAGAGAGGTAAAAAATGAAAAAAGGATTATTTATATTAATAATCTTAACCGTAATTATTGCAGTAGTTTTAACTTTCTCAATAATAGGATGTAAATCAACCTCAGAAAAATATGCGGAAAAATCATTTGTGAAAACTATTGAAGAAACAGAAACCGGGGATGATGAACTCACAGTATCTGAAGAAAAAGAACAGAATTCTGGGGAAGATATGATATTTAAAGAAGAGACAGCACCAGTTCCTCAATGGATCAAAAATGATCCTATGAAAGAAAAGGAGGGACCCTGGTATCAATCGCTTTATACTGCAGTATCAACGGATGGACTAAATTTTACCGGTGATAAACTTTTTCTTGAACATTCAGGAGTGGCAAATCTTATACCTACTTCACATAATAAGCTCATAGCCACTTTCCAGTACTTTTCTTTTATTAATGAAGAAATGTTTGATGTTATAGCATATGCAGTATCTGAAGATTATGGTGAGACCTGGTCAGCCGTAAGACCTGTTAACATCACCGGATTAGGCAATGGCCCGCATCCTGTTGATCCCACCCTTGTCCAGTTAGACGATGGGACTTTCAGGTTGTATTTTACATATCATAAACAGGGTAATTTATATCCCCAGCTTTTTTCTGCACAGGGAGATTCAATAGATTCCGAATTCGCCAGCGAGGGACAGCAGCTTTCGGTAGATGAGATAATTCTTGATCCCGCTGTAGTTAAGTTTAACGGTATCTGGCACCATTATACAGTCAAACACGGTACCGAGTTGACCAAAACTCCAAATAATTCAACCAGTGTTCATTCCATTTCAGAAACAGGACTTGATTTCGAATTGGCTGATGATATTGAACTCGATATGGAAATGTTAGGAGATGTAATTGCGGACGGAGATGGGCTCAGATTCTATAACGGTCCAAAATCAGCTTTTTCAATTGATGGGTATAACTGGGTCATTGATGAAGGTGAGAGAGTTAGAGGAGCGGATCCGGGTGTGGTAAAGCTTCCGGACGGCTCGTATATAATTATTTATACACATATAGAGAAAAAATAAAGTTATCTAAAATTTTTCTTCTAATAAGTTCTAATAAAAACTTTATAATGAAAGGTGATTTACAAATTTGGTAGGATATTTATTTTTATTCGTGTATCAGTACTGTTACACCTAATGGAAGCTTTTCGTATAACCACTTTGCTTCATCTAACTTCAGTCTGATACATCCATGGCTTGCAGGGCTTCCAAGCTTTTCATATTCCTCCATAATCATTTCTTTATTTTCATCAAAAGGAACACTATGGAAAAGATATTTTTTATAAAACCTTATCCAGTAATAAGCTCCCATATTAAATCTATCAATCCATGAATATTCAATCTTTTGAGAAGTCTTAAACTCTCCTAATGGAGTCGGGAACTGTTCGGCTCCTCCCGAACAGATCATTTCTTTTATTAAATTATCTTTGTAATACACAAAAACCTTTTGTTTGGTTAAATCTACTTTAATTCTAAAATCATCACTGCTTGTAAAATCAATATCCTGCTCTTCGATTGGACCAGGATTATTATTTTCATCTTTTATTTCTTCCATGACTGCCACCTCCTGCTCCTCTCCAGCCTCTTTTTTAATGATATCCTTATCTTCTTCTGATTCTCTCGCTAAATTATCCATACTACCATCCCCTTCAGAAATACCTTCAACAGTAACTTCATCCGAATAATCTGTATTAGCTTGTTCGGTAAAATCAGCTTCGTTGAAATCTTCATCATTGTCTGTTGTAGTACTTGTATTATCAATTCTGGTGGTTTCTGATTGCTTTTGCGCAGCTTCTAAATTACCTGCTGGAAATATAACCATCTTTCCAACAAAGACTAGGATTAAGAGGAAAAGAATTACGGTTATTATTAAACCTATCCAATTTTTTAAAAATTTAAACAACTATTTTCCTCGTAAATTTTTATAAAAAATAAAAGTATAAAAATATTATAATATATTTATTAGATTTTATAAAAGCAAAATTTAAAATAAAATATCATCATAAATATTCCACCGGTATCTGACTCTAACTGCCAATATTATCTAAGTAGAGAATAAATTAGCATCAATTGAAGATTTTATTGTTTTTAATTTAAGACCACAGTAATCTACTTTAAAAAAATGTTATAATGTAACTTTAAAAAATATAATTATATAGACTTATGGGAAAATACATTGTAAAAGCCGATGGCAAAATAGAACAGTACGATGAAGAAAAAATAAGCTCCTCTTTTATAAAAGCCGGAGCTTCTCCTGAAATTGCCACAACAGCAACCAAAACAATAAATAAAAAAGTAAAAGATAATATGAGCACCGATGAAATCTATCACAGGGCTCTGAGTCATCTGAGAGTGCTGGAACCAAGAGTAGCTCTCAAGTATTCATTAAAAAGAGCAATTATGAATATGGGGCCGGAAGGATTTGTTTTTGAAAAATATATAGCAAAGATTTTAAGAGAATATGGTTTTATTGCTGAGGTAGGGCAAATCTTAAATGGTTATTGTGTTGATCATGAAGTTGATGTCGTTGCAAAAAAAGGAAACCAGGTTTGTCTGATAGAGTGTAAGTACCACAATTCACCGGGAATAAAATCCGACATAAAAACCGCCCTTTATATTCACAGCAGATTTCTGGATATAGAAAAGGCTTACAGAGAAAAAGATAACAATAATAATACCTGTTTTGAAGCCTGGCTGGTTACCAATACCAGGTGCACATCAGATGTCATAAAATATGCCAGTTGTGTAGGCTTGAAAATCTTAGCCTGGCATTACCCAAAG
>Ga0172365_10002156_pt1 | contig 14390 bp, 30 predicted proteins | sample LakKivSesite48cm_FD_114535 | JGI IMG/M metagenome (GOLD analysis project Ga0172365, IMG submission 114535) | Sediment microbial communities from Lake Kivu, Rwanda - Sediment site 48cm | ecosystem: Environmental > Aquatic > Freshwater > Lake > Sediment | place: Rwanda: Western Province, Lake...
ACAAGCCTGCCTGTTGCTATAATCTTGGGTCTGTATCATTCAAGAACTCTATTAGTTCTTTTACAGAACCCTTTTTAAGTTCCTCTATTAGATTCCAATAGAAGTTCCTACAAGTGTTTATCTCCGTTTTATCAACTATTCCTGTTCCTGTTTGATAGCATATTTTGCTAAACAGGTCAGAATCCACAACCTTTGTCTTTTCCTCATTCATTATCATTTCTCCTCACCTTCTTTACGCGCTGTTAACTTCCTCTAACTGTTCTTTAAGCCAATTATATCGTTCATTAATATCCTTTGTCTTTTGTCTTATCTCCCATTCTGCGGTACAGTGTCTTTCAATCCACCCCTTAACTTGCCAGCCTTCTATTTCATTGCCATTTTCGTCTACTATTGTTACATACTCTGAATTATCTGCATTAAATTGACCCTCGTCACGCGCATCATTCTCAATAAAATAACCAACCATCCCCCTATGGTATCTAGTTAGTCTCTTAAGCCAATATTCTCTCTTTTTCTGTAGAGTAGGAATTAATTCTATTACCTTTTCTTTGGGGAAGAAAAACAGCACTCTACATTTTTCTTTAGCTGAAAGCATAGCAAGAAATAATTGCGTTAATGTAGTGTATCCGTAATAATTAATCTTATCTTTAACCCATGAAATAGTTTTTGCTTTCATTCCTTCTATGTAAACATCAAGTAAATGGTTAAGAAATTGCTTACTTTCTGGTCTATTTCTTAACTTTTCCTTTCTCTGTTGCCTATCTCTCATTACATCACATTTTGCAGTGCAATGAATACATTGACATCTATCCCTAAAAAAGACAACCCTTTCTTTCTCTTCACTCATTTTTAGTCTCCTAGAAGTTTTAAAAGATTATAACCAGTGTGTAACTAATTGACCGATAACGTAACCAATTACAATACTAACGAAATGTATTGTCCAATTCCTTATTAACATCTTTAATCTCTTTACGCTTCTTTCCCTTCTACTATAATCCAGCCTGTTTTCTTGGTGTATAATAGCCGAAAATGTTGCATGTAACCTGTTTCTTTATTTCTTAATGATAAAAAAACTTCCTTCTCGTTTATTTCCATTAAATTTAATCTATCTGTTTTAAGTTCCATTTTTGATCTCCTTAACTATTCTTTGATCTTCTAAAAGTCTTTTCCTTTTTTCAATAATTTGTAATCACTTGCTGGTATTAATAACATTCCATAGTTTTTACTCATTCTTGATCTCCTTAAAATAGGGTAAGCCTACCTGTTATTAATATCCTTTACTTCTTATCCAAGACCAAAGCCTTTCCCAGCTTATTAGGCAGATCATTTGAAAATGATTGTTTTCTCTTTTCCCTCTATAAATACCATATCCTGGTATTTCTATCATTTCTTCTCATCTCCTTTACTCATCCTTAACTTTCTCTTTTTCACTTAATAACCATTTAAGTAGCTCTGGGATTTTCAATAAATAGTTTAATACGTCCTTTAAATCTTCATCCCAATGGCTTACTTCTATACAACTTTTCAAGTCATCCTGAGAGATTGCGACTTTCGTATACCATTCCCCTGGATAATCACATTTGGACATTTCTATCATTATTTTAGTTTTATTCATCTTTGATCTCCTTACTTTTCTATGATTGTATATCCATTTCTTTCTAATGCCTCTTTTATGCTTTCTCCTTTATTTACTTCTATCTTCATAGAAGCAGGTAAACTATAACATTCTTTTTGCGTTAGTACATTTAAGTAACTGCCATCTTTTTTGAATTGGATAAATGGAAATTCCTTTAATTTACATTTATTCCACCACAGTCTTGTGTAATCATATATATATCCGTATGATTCATCAAGTAATTTTGATAAACTATTGCCATTTATAAATAAATATTCCTCAACAATTTTTGCTGTAGTTGCCATCCTTGACCTCCTTATATTATTTATCCTGTTTACATTTCCCCAACTTATTCACAAAGTCATTAACACTCATTGTTATACTTTTTTCTCCGATAACATCCTCCACAAGTGGAAAATAACCTAAGTTCTTAAATAAGGATTGCATTAAATGATCGTCTTTGTCATACTCTATTCCTTCTTCGCCGTGCATACATGTATGTATAACAGAAACATACATGTATTTATCTCCATATTCTTTTTCTATATGAATCAATGCTTTCTCACAAAATTTACTCATCCTTGACCTCCTTACTCTTATTTTTACATTTAGTCCCAATTGTCAAAAGAATATAAATGTTTGTTTTTTTCAACAAGAATATAGTCTTCTTTAGGCACTTTTGTTTTGCATTTATAACAACTAAAATTTTCTTTATTTCTATGTGTTTTTATTTCTTGTACTTCATCCCCAGAGTAGCATGTTCTTACTATTTCTTGCGTCTCTATTATATCGTACCAGAATTTTTCACATCCGCATTTCTTACATTGATATGACATATTAATTTTCCCCTCCCATTCAAATAATCTCAAATTATCTGTTCTGCTCCATTGATAGCCTCCTTTTTAATGCTTTACAATTATTAGTTTCTCAGGTGCTTCTTTAAGTATCATATCAAGCATCCCCCATTTTGCCTCTCCATTATCAATAGCACCAGCCTCTATTAAGAGATTATCCATTTCTGTGTTCATAAGCAATCGTGCAAACCAAAGGACAGATTCACCATGATTTGTCTTAGCGTTAATATTAGCACCTTTTTCTATAAGAAGTCTTGCTATATCAAAATGTCCTTTATAGGCAACCCACATCAAAAGAGTTTGTCCATATGGGTCTGGAGATTCTACATCCTGCCCTTCTTCAAGCAACCTCTTAACAGTTTCTATATCCCCATTAAAAGCTGCCATTTGTAATTCTGTTGGTATATATTCACTTCCCATTACCAGCCTTCTTATCCCTTCTCACCTTTTTTATGCCCTTGAGCTCTACAATACCATCTTTATTCTCATTTTTAGCTATTTTTAAGAGTTTCCTAAGTAATTTTCTACCATAATTTCTAAGTTCTCTTTTCCTTTCTTTCTCTTCCAAGTAGAGATCAAAAGGAATAGGGATAATAGATTTAAACATCCTTAACCTCTTTAAAATTTTCAATATATTTAATAACCTCTTCCATGTTAGGTAATGTCCTTTCTATTTTACCCCAATGATATAACTTATAGGGACTAGTCTGATTAGAAATGTATATAGGAAACCCCTGGTGTCGTCCATTCTCAGTACTTTACCAGTACCTTTTTCTATATACATTTTCTATTCATTCTAGATCTCCTATAATTAAAAATCTCGGTGATCTTCTACATAATTTCTATATTTATACCATTTAAGCATTTCATTAAATAAATCTGCTTTATACTCACCTATAAAAAAATGATCTGCACAACTATTTTTTAAGCTAGGTATTTGCATTTTATGCTTATAACATTCCTTTCCCTCATAATCTTTCTTACTGTGATCTCTATAACAACAATTATTACAAGTCCTCTTTTTAGTATTATCCATTTTAATTCTCTTTATTCTTTACTATAGACTAATCTGGCAAATTCCACTCCTAGTTCAAATGCAAATTGAGCACAAAGGTTCCCTATCTTAAAGGGGCATGCTTTATAATCCCCTAAGTCTGCATCACATTCTCTAAGTTCATTATTACTATCTTCATATTCTGTTTCTACCTTTATTCCTTGTGCTCTACATTTCCTCCAAGCATTTATATATTGTAAATCCATCTTAACCCTCTTTCAGTTTTCCTAACCTATCCAAAATAGATATAAGCAATCCCTCAATCATTTCTATATAGGCTCTACTTAAACAAGAATCATCATATTTTTTGTAAACAGGTCTTAATGGCAACCATTTTTCAGTGTCTCTCATTTTAACCCTTCTTTAATTTTTCTAAGTTACTCATCTTACCAGATACCCTTTTTTGTGTCTGAAACATATTAAAAGTAATATAAAACTTTTTGGAAATCCCCAAAGCCATATAAATATACCAACCCGATATTCCGTTTTCTAAAATGCAGTGAAACATAATGCCCAAACCGATACTTTACAATGTCAAGCATTTTTGCCCTTCATTTTGCCCTCTGCGTGTAGCCTTCGCATACGCTCTCTTGCTATTGCCTGCTTTTCTGGGTTTTTGATCTTTGCCTTTTTCTCCTCATCTGTCTTATAAGGACGCACGCTATAAAGAGGACAACTAACAACAGGGCATCTCCTTACTTCTTCTACTTGACCCGTTGAACAGTCAAGGCACTTATGCCTTATAAGCGTCTTGTATGACTTATTGACTGTCATCTCCTCATCGCAGACCTTAATCTTAACCTGCTCCATTGATAGCCTTTCTATTCCCCAAAGTAATTACTACATTCTTCTGCATAGGATTGTATAATTCTTCTATCCATATATGTTTGTCCCCATGTATCTGCTACTTTACAACCAAATAAATTGGGGCAATCATAACATTCCGTTATGTTTTTGTATTTAGTGGCTTTATTGCACTTTCCAAAGTGAAAATATTGGCAAAGAAAACAGATTTGTTTTATATAAAAAGATATAAAGCAATAACAATCTAAATTTTTTGCACCCTTAGCATTTCCACTGTAGAAGGCACTATAACCTATTAGGTGATTATTACTCTCCATTGCTATTCTCTTCAATCTTCTTTAATAAATTATCTACCATAGATACTTTTTCCTTTTGTTGCTCCTTATTATATATCTCAAGTAAAAAATCAAGAACTTGAATGATCCAATCTATTACTTCATTTCCTTTGCATCTTCGAATAACAAACTTATACGCTTTCATAAATGATGAAAGATCATTTATGTCCATTGTTATTAAAGGAGGGATTGCTAGAAATAGATATTCTGAAGGAAAATTATGTCTATCACAGAATTCCTTAATAGTTTCCATTTTTGCGGCATTATTATTCATTTTTTTCCAGAAGTAAGTTATAAATTAAATTAGGATATTTAAACTTCCTTGAAGGTTTTAAAAATTCATAAAGAAGATCTTCGAACTCTTCTTTACGATCTACTATTTCTTTATAATAAATTTCTTCTGAAATGTCCCATGGATTATTTGGGTCTTCGGAAATAAATTTTTTCGTATTTTCTGGAAGTCCTTTAAGATCACAGAGACGAGAAAGGTTATATAGTTTAGCATCTAATTCATAAAACAATTTAATGTCTTTAGTGGAATCTCCTTCTACGCGTTCCTGCCATCTCCTAGTAAATTCGCTTATTTCTTCTCTGTTTTCGTGATTATCTAAGACTCCTTTTAAACATATGTCACTTAATTCCGCATGGTTTTCTACTAATCCTATATTTCTTGCAAAATTAAAATGTAATCCTTCTATATGATAAATGTATCCTTCTTTAAAATTGTAACATTTTAAAAGACTAGAGTTAACTTGATCATAAAATGGAATAAAATATTCCTCGTGTTCTCCTTCACAACCATAAACATGCACTATTATTCCATTTTGTTTTAAGTCTAAATGACAATTTTCAGGGAGATTCAAATCCTTTACAATTTTTTCAAAGTAATTTTCCATATTTATTTGATCCCATCTCTCCGTTTTCTACGACAATTATATCCCCATACTTGTTGAGAAGAGGTAACTGCATACTCAATGAGATTACAATCTCCATTATTTTTGTTCTCCAATATCTGTTTCCTCTATCTTAAGTCTCCTTAAGTCTGGCATTTTTGGCCCGCCTTACTTGCTTTCTGTTTCTTACTGTTTTTTAGCAATTCTATTATTGCCTCATTCCCATCCTTTTTAGCAACCATTAATGGAGTTTTGCCATCCTCGTTTTTTATTTCTATATCTGCTCCATTTTCCAAAAGAAACTTAATATAATCTATATTTCTGTCTCCACTATTAACAGCAATATATAATGGAGTTTCCCCATCTTCGTCTTTAGCGTTTATATTTGCCCCTTTCTTAAGCAATATCTTTGCTATATTTATATCTTCAGTTATATGCAGGGCAGTACTATTCCATCTACCTTTTACATTGACATTAGCTCCTCTATTAATAAGAACTTTAGCCAAATCAATTTCTTCCTCTTCTAGGCATACCAACAAAGCTGTATCATCGTCTTCATCTCTAATTTCTATATCAATTCCATGATCAAGAAACCATGTTGTTGCTTCTTTCTTTCCATATCTTACGGCTTCAAAAAACCAATCCTTAATCTTTTCTGGGATTCTATCTTTCTTTTCCATCTTAACCCTCCTTAATTCGTTTTATCAAAGTTTTATATTCTTGTTCAGTGGGAAGTTTGCATTCTGCACGCCAATTATATGGAAATCCTACAAAAATGCATGGCTTTTTTGTTAAAATGCAATTCCTTTAGGTTGCCCGTTACAAGCCCTACGCTATTACTATTTGCTATCATTCCCAGCATTACTACTTTCCCGATTGGTGTTAGTCCAGAGGTTAAGCCATCTGTGAAAGAAGACTGGTAAAGCTTTCTTCATGTATAAGCCATGCTATTCTGCCTCTTCCTTAGTTTTCTGCTCTGCCTTCTCTAATGGACATTTATGTTCAAGAAAAGATTTTACAAAGTCTTTTATGGGTAAATATCCATCATCTTCTACGCCCCCAATTTCTCTAATGTTTTCAATCCCTTCAAACTCGTTAAACAACTCAAGTTTTTGCTTTTCTTCAAATGTCATCTGGTCAAATTGCTCTTTGGTTACTTCTGGCTTATTGTAACATGATTTCAAGTAATTAGCATAACAGGAATGATATATTGATATTCCTTCATAAGAATAATGCCTTATTATAACAAATGGACAATCTATGATTTTCATTCTTTCACCTCTTCCATTACTGGCTTCTTCATTAAATAGTTCTACTCTTTTCTTATAATGACCCTACTGTCTAAAGTACTTTTCCATTCTATATTTTAACTTCGTAAGGATAATTTTCCAGAACACACTTCTTTTTGCTTGTCATCTTATTAATATACTTAAAAAAGTATATTAATACTCCGTCTGAATTTAAATCAAATTGTAAGTTATTTATGTAATACCTCCCTTTTAATACTTATAGTACTTTTATTCTGAATAGTAATGTTCATTAAAAATAGTAATTATTTCAATATTATTTATAATAGTTATTTGATGATTATGAATATGACCTGCTATTATTTTTTTTATATTAGAAAATTTATTGATATATTCTCCTAATTTTCCATTAATAAAGTAGGCTGGACTTACTTTTCCATATTTTTGTACAGCAGTAGAGTACATTGTTTGTATAGAATTTAATGGAATATGGGTAATTATTCCGACGCTTTTATGTTTATTTTTCTCGAGAGCTGTTATAATGTTAGTAGCTAATTTATTGGAAAGAGTAATATCTGGATTTTCATCGTAAAATGTACTATCAAAGTGAATAAATTTTGCATCGTCATTATATATTTCTTTTGAATTCCAGTAAAAATCGTTACTTAGTAGTTTATCTGGAATTTCATAATCATACCAATTCATTGCAAGTATCCAAGTTAAATTGAATATTTCTAGTTCTATAGGATTAGTTATAAAGTTAACATTATATTTTATACATTGTTTATATCTAAAATTGATCATTTCATTGATTGTTTTATAATCATGCCATAAATCATAATTACCACATATAACATATATGTTTGTGTGAGTATTATAAAAAATTTCAGATAAACAGAATAATGCATCCTCAAATAAATTTCCATCACCAAGATCTCCGGCTATTACTAAATTATCTATTTTACTACTTTTAGATATTTCTTCTAGCCAGTTTAAGCTACTTTCATTATGATAATGAATGTCAGAAGTTACGAGTAATTTAATTTTTTTCATCAAAAGATTCTTTCTTGATGATGGAAGAATTTATTAATAGTTGGTTCTTTAATAGTAACAGGAATTTGTAATAATGAAGAATAATTTCGGAGTCCTTTTCTAAACGAAAGTCTACTTATCATTATCATTAAATATTCTTCCTTATTAATACTATTAATGTTATCTTTATAACTAATAATAGAATTAATATCTTTTTTTGATAAAAGGTTTCGCGGATTGTTAAACACAAGTTCAGGAATAAAGGTACAATTTATAAAAACTATTCCTTTATGGTATAATTCTTTTATTATTGCACAATACCGATAATTTTTTCCAATAATATTTGGAAAGGCGCCCTTTTCATCTAATGATTTAATTATTAGAGAAATATCTTTCCCTTGAATTTCTTCAAGTACAGTAATATAATTGTTACTTAGAATGTTATTTAATCTTTTAGCACATCCAAATTCACTATAATTTTCTAAGTCTGGATTAGTAATTTCACCAATTATTAAAATTAAGTTATCATTAATTTTAATAATTTCTACTAGAGATTTAGTTTTATCTTCTTTCATATTTCAAGCTTTTTTATTTCTCTATTATAAATCAATAATAAGAAATTATAAAGATCCTCAATGTTTTGAACTAAATTATCTTTCTGATTAGATTTAATAGTAGATTTATACATATCTATGTCTGTAGATATTTGCTCTATAATATTGTAATTATCTTCAGTTTTTGTAGACATAGCATATTTTTCTAGTTGTCGTTTGTAATTAAGTGCCATTTTATTAATGTAGATAATATATAAATTATCAATGGAAATGAACGAATACTTTTCCTTTAGTAAATATATAAATCTACTAAAATCTAATACAGGAGTTACATGATCTATTTTTCTATTATTTTCTTTTTTAGATACCTCAAGAGAAGAATAATATCTTATATTTGAAGAACACTCATCCATTATCTCAAATAAAAAAATAAAAGGATTAATATTTCTAAAATATTTATGTTCAAGAGTTAAATCTAACACTGAATCCTTATTGAATAAGAATGCTGAAAAAACTGGTTTTTTATCATCTTTATTTGGCAATAATTGAATGGAAAGTAGGAAATGGAAAATATCAACTAGTTCTATTAGAAACATAATTTGATCATTATAATTATCTTTAGTTTTATTTAACAGAGGATAATCGCAATGTTCCACAAAAGTGAAATCTTGTGACCAATGTTTCCAATTAAAATGATCTAAGATTTCGGCACATTCACTCACAATAGAAATTAACATTTGTTTATACCAGAAATTTCTATTTTTATGCATTGAAGGCACAGCTAGATTATGTTTACAGATGAACTCGTTCAGATGTTTTTGTTTAGATAACAAAAACTTATCTAGTTTATTACATATAGCAGTTAAATTTTGTTTAGTCATAATAATACTCCTATATAACAGATGAGATTTCAAGTTGATATTTAGTTAACTTTCCTAGTTCTTTAGCTATTTCAGTAATATTACATATATCCGTATTTATTCCAGATGGCCGTATTTTTAAATTTAATATTACTGAAACATATTCAGTAATATCAATAAGATTTTTATTATTATTATACAGTAATAATCTTACAAAGTTGCCTTTAACTGACTGCATTGAAGCATATATATAAATGATTTTGCTAGAAAGATATAATAAATTATTAAGTTTTTCTAAATTCTCATTAAATATTAATAATTTTTGTTTGGTTGAGTGCTTCATAATATCCTTTTTTATAAATTAATCAGATAAGATTTTTTCCCACCAATCCATAAAGTCTTTATAAGTTTTCCATTTGCAAAATAATTCAGAAAAATTTTTTTGTTTTTCTATTATTTTTCCCAAGGTAATATTACTTATTTCTTTAATAGTATCTTTACCTTTAAATATAAATGTTCCATTTTTTTGCCAATCAGAACAATCTTTTGCCCAATTTAATCCTTTTTCATAAAGCATTTCGTGTTGTTGAGATTTACTTTTCCCATATAAATCTTTATGATTGAAACTATGTAAACAAAACATGCTCAAAGAGTTTCTTTCCCAATCTCTTTGTCTCCATAAAAAGTAATTATACACTTCATCTTCTGGAATACTAAATACCCGACAATCAAATACTGGTAAGTTTTGGTCATTATTAGATATGAATAAATTAGGAGATTTATCTACAAATACACATAATATATTATATGTAAAAATGGAAGATAATTCTGCCGATAGAATGGATGACATTTTTTGTACATTATAATTAAACCACGCTTTACTTTTTAAACTATCTAGATCAGAAATTAAGAAGCTTACTTCATCACTTTGGGTATATGCCAATTTAATGCACGGAGTGTGTTCCATAAGAAAAATAATACTCTTAATCATACAAATATGAAAATTCTCACTAAATGGATTATTATTATCTGGTTCAAGTTTTTCCATTAATGTATGGAAACATTTTCCATCTAATCGTGCAATAACTGGTATTTTCTTTGGAAGATAGAATCTAAACGGATTCTCATAATAATCTTTGAATCTATCTCCAATTTTTAACGTTTTTCTTTTCTCAATATCTTGTATAAATAAATCAAAATTTCTTGTTTCCCCAGGGTATCTTCTAGAAAGAAGAATGGTTACAATATCTTCGATATCTTCTAATTCTTCATCAGAGAAATTATCCATTTCTCTGATAAATTTTTCATATTCCATTATTTTTTACTCCAATTCTGACCATCTTTACATAACCAATCTGACCATTGTCTTTCTGGGTTATCTTTTTGTTTAACAATTTTTAATCCAGTTATTTTTTCTAATATCTTGTTCCACAAATAATCGTACTTCCCATCCATCATTTCGTGTACTATTTTATGAATTATATCTATATTTACTATTTCGAGTAGGTTATGATACATGGGACCTTTTAAACAATCTTCGAAAGTTTCTTCGAAGTTGTTTTTGTATTCCTTATAGTCACTCCATTCTTGAAGTCGAATTAAAATAGCATATATTTCTATTTCTTTTCTATCTTCTTCATTATTTCGTTCTATACAACGAGATATGCATTCCTGTAGATCTTTGTAATTTTCTTCTACTATTGCAAGATGAGGTGATATACAATCCCGTAACTCTTCATGATTTTCTAATGATCCAATAGGAGTACGAATATCAAAGGTATACTGTCCTATAATATAAATTTTTCCAGGTATACAATGGTATGCGGTATTATTGTTAAATTTAGCAATTTTATAAAATGGAGTGAAATACTGAGCATGCTCACCTTCATACCCATAAATATCTATATATATTCCATCATCTTTGATGGTCGTTTCAGCATTCTTACCAAAATTTAATTGCGAAATTATTTCTCTAATTTGTTCGATTATTTTGATTTTTTCCGAAGAATTTCTTCTATAATTCATTATTTAACCTTTTGATTTCATCTTTTAGGTTTCCAATTTCTTCTTCTAAATACTTAACATCACTTCTTAAATCCTCAATCGTTCCATTTAGGGAATCTATTTCCTCTTCTAGATCTTTAATCGTTTTTTCAAGATCGTTATCACTTTCATCTGCAAGGGAACGAAGGCGGCTATTATCCTCTCTTAGATCTTCTAAATTACTGATAATATCATCTTGTGCTACGCTAGGAATTCCTGTGTTCTCGTCCCTTATATATTTTATTAATCTATCTATATATTTACAGGTATAATGAATGTTTTCTGTTCTACTCATATTCACTTTTCCTGTCCTTTTACGTCCTTTGAATTATTTAGTTCATTTATTGTTTCTGCAATTAAGTATTCAATATTTTCCCATTTTTATTAATATCATTATTGTTCATGGTATTTCATTTTTATTTTTCAATTAGTTCTTTATGTTCCATATAACCATCAATAATTTCCCAAAGATGCCATTCATCAAATAATTCTGCACAAGTTACATCCCATTCTTTTCCAGTTAAATAAATATTTCCATTTTCATCTTTATTACGTTCAATCATATGTACAACAATACTGTTTTCATTTATTTCACCATTAATGTACTTATTAACTTTATCCCAAACAAATTCAAGTGTTTCGTTGCTTGGGGAAGGTATATGATTATCTTTTACCATCCATATAACTGCTTGATATAATGAAAGTTCTCCATTAAGAACCATTTCTCCTAATTCATCGCAAAAATATTGAGACATTTTTTTCTCCTTTTATTACTTCTCTAATTTTTCCTTAATTACTTCTTGTTTAATAACTACATAGGGCATGTTTCCTGGAAATGCAGACCACATTTCCCTAGGCATAAGCCAATTTACTATACCAAGTCCTATTCCCATACAAAATAACATTTCCATGTTTCTATGTTCTCCTGTCCATTGAGAACCATCCTTTCTATCACACGCGTTTAAAAAGGTCCAACCCCCACCTTTTTCTTCTTGGAATTGTTCTGGAAGTTCTGAAAGCATACTTTCTATATCTTCTTTATGTAATTCAAGTTTGTCTTTATAAAATCCAAAAATATTAACGATACCATTTACAATAATAATATTATTAGAATCTTTAATACTAGTGAAACAATTATCAAATACTTCATTTACATTTTTTACAGTTAATTTCATTTTAACGCTATTCTCCTTATTTTTTGTACATATACAGTCTTTCTTTGTTTTATATGTGAAAAAACGGATGATGAAGGCTTTGATCCCTTATATTATGAAGATATTGACCTCTGCTTCAGGGTAAAGCAGATAGGCAAGAAGGTACTATTCAATCCACAGGTTAGGGTAATACATGCTTATCACAGAGAGAGTGCTAGGGGATGCTTCAACAAGATGACATATTATCACTTTAAGAATGTAATAAGGTTCTTTTCTAAGAACGGTATCCCCAAATGGAAGAAAACCCTCCCCTGAGGGAGGGTAAGATTATTTGATAGTATATCCGATCAGGTCAAGATCAAACTTAGTAGTACCTGACTCTACGCTCATCTTTACAATACCATTACCTTGTGAGAACCAAAGGTACTTCTTTACATAGGTAGTATCACCCTCATTTACACGATAATTGAGTACCTTTGCACATGAAGAGAAGGTCTTTCCAATAGAATCACAGGTAACACTCTCTAAGGCAAGGGTCTCTGCCATTGAAAGGGAATCGCTATCATCAGGCTGCCATTTATCACCTACAGTTACTGGGAGCTTTAGTACCTTAGTCCATTCAAGCCCACCTAACATCTGAACTCCGCTTGAGTAGAACTGAGAGTCCTTGTAAAGGTACTGTCTTTTATAAGTAGTCCATGTTGTGTCTACTGACAATCCCTTTACATTATATGTCTGATTCAGGTCTAGCTCCTTATAGTTTAGTCCATCACCAGTTGTTGTATCCCCAACAATTTCATATTTTTGTGTGATTGTAGTCACATTATTAAATGAATCAGTATATTTGCCCTTGAATGTCCATGAGCAACCTAGATTCATTGGTAACCAGTCACCACTGCCTGTCTCAGTTCCATCATTATTTGTACTGTCATCACCACAGGAAACTAAGGTAAATACGAATGCAATAGTGATAACCAGCCATAAGGCATTCTTCTTTTTCATTTTTCCTCCTATACGTTAATTTCTTCAATAATTTCTAGTAAGATACTATTTGTTTTATTATGATCCGGAAAATGTGGGAGAACAGATTGTTCCTCATATTTTGTAAATTCTGAGTCTACACTATCAAATAGCTCTTCTATTTGTTCATATTTCCAGTTTCCATTTTTAATGTCAAGAAGTACTTCTGCTTCTGGTCTAGGAAATGTTATTTTTCCAGTTAATAACAATTCACGGCCTTCTTTTAATAATCTATATACGTGTGAAGCATGCTTTGCATCAAAGCCACACTTAGCTTCTAGTACTGCTCTTTCTTTATTACGCTCTATTTTCCATTTTTCATAAGAATTATACTCTTTTAAAGCTTTTAGATATGAATTTTCTTTTGCAATATATTCTATAAAGTTCATTGGAAGTCCAGTTAATTGTGTAAGTGTTTCTGTTGGAATTTTCCCTCTTAGGGATTGAGAAATTGCAGTGAAGTCTGTATGGTCTAGAATTTCTTTCTCCAATTGTTCACGCAATTCATGATGATCACAAATTGTTTCTAAATATAGTGCAATAATTTTATCAAATGCATAGATTTGATCTTTAGGTATTAAACATTTTTCTGTTGGTAATCCAAAATCAGATCTTTCAGGTTGTTTTTTGGGTGGATTTAATAGCCAATTTCGATGATTTCTGATTCTTTTTATTTGGCTGAAAGCATATCCTACAAAAGTATGTTTCACTTTGGTACTTAGAAACATATCTCTGTTATCAATAATTTTTTTCCAAGTATCTGTACATACCAGTAACTCTGTTCCAGCGTATCGAGGAGTATCTATTGGTGCAAAAAGTAACTCGATTATATTTGGATTACCATTTAATGCTAGTTTAAAAAATTTACTTATTGAATAGTAAACAGTATCAGAGTCTGCAGATTCAATTTGTTCAATATTATCCA
>Ga0172365_10002158_pt1 | contig 14389 bp, 16 predicted proteins | sample LakKivSesite48cm_FD_114535 | JGI IMG/M metagenome (GOLD analysis project Ga0172365, IMG submission 114535) | Sediment microbial communities from Lake Kivu, Rwanda - Sediment site 48cm | ecosystem: Environmental > Aquatic > Freshwater > Lake > Sediment | place: Rwanda: Western Province, Lake...
GCTGTTTTCTTTTTTTCTATTACAGTTATGTTTTCTTTGAAAACAGATTTTATGGTTTTGATCTCTTCTTCTCTAACGAAATGGGGAAGCAAAATCCCATTGGAGTTTGCACATGCAAGGGCACCGACGAGGACTGAACCTCCAATTGATGTGTGTATTAGCTTAACCTTCAACCATTCACCTAGTTTTTCGGCTTTTTTAAGCGGAACCAGTTTGGGAATTATTACCATTTTGTCTGTTGCAAGGGAGTATACGCCTATGCATACGCTTCCACCAAGATTGGATAGGTAAATGGCCAAGATTAGTCTCCTTCTAGTAGATTGTTTCTAAAGTTTTTGCTTTTCTGCAATACTGTCAGCCAAGTTTATAGTTTTTCCTTTCCTTTTAAAGTCTATCATAAGGTCAATCTTAAGGTTAGCGTTTTTGTTCAAAATAGGAGCATGATTTATAAACTTTACAGATTCTAAACGAAAGATTATGGTCAGTCCTGAAAGTGGAGAAAGAATGAGTCATGGTTAGGCTGTATTTTGATCTTGAGACTTATCGTCCAAAGAAAGAAGGTTCCTTTATTGAGGAGAGAATAATATCAGGTGGGCTGCTCATTGATGAAACACCATATCAAGAAGACAGTTTGAAAGAGGGCATTGATCCACTTTTGATCAGTGAGTGGAATGGACTCACTGAGTGTGAGATCGTAAGGAATGTTCAGGATCAAGTGAGAGAAGCTTGGATGCATCACAGATTTGCTGTTGTATGTGGCTTTAACATTCTTCGTTTTGATATTCCCTTGTTGATATGCAGGTGTGTCCAATACCAACTTGGCAAGCATGATGAGATTGCCAAGATGTGGAATAACTATTTTACGATAGACTATTTTCAGCAGCTCTTAGTAGCAAACAAGAACTTCTTCAAAGGCTTTTCTCTTGACAAGATTGTGGAAGTTTCAAAGAAGCTTGGTTTGAATCCACCATCATACAGCACAAGTGGAAGTGCAGTCAAAGAATTCTACGATCAAGGCAGGCATGAAGAGATTGAAGAGCATCTCAAACAGGATCTCATGATAGTTCGTTGGTTGGATCTGTATGGAGCCAACAGGCTGATTGAAACAAGTGTGAGAGAGGGAAAGGCTCTGTTTCAAGAATAGCCCAAAAGGCAAGAGGTTAATCAGAGATGGTAACAAGAAAGAACCATTCACATAAACTCATCAAAGCAAGGCAAAGAAAGATTTCATTACCTTATTCGGATGCCAAACCCTCTGAAGTGACAGAAGTTTATTGGATCTACTCAATAAGGAAAAAAGGAGAATATCCGAAGCCAACAGTCAGAAGTGGAAAATGGCTCATATTTGTAGACAAAAAAGATGCTGATGAGGTTTGGGCTAAAATCACGAAAGCAACAGAAGAAGGGAAGTTTGGAGATAGTTCAAAGGTTGCAACAGCAAAACCTAATCCAAATGCCACCAATCCCGACACGAAAGTCATATGCGTTTACACCTATGATTGGGCTGATGAAAAAGATGTCAAAAGAGTCAGAGAGGAACTCAGAAGACTTGGTATAACATTGAGGGTGTTAAGGCGATGGGCGCTGAACCTGTCATAGCTCCAAACCCTAGAAGAAGCGGAAAGAAGCGGAGGCTTAAGCATGGAGGGCTCCTGAAGGCCAAACGCTACCTAGTAGAGCAGTTCAACGGCCTAATCAAAAACCACATCTTGAGAGGATGCTGGACAAAGCCTAAGGGCCTAACCAAGAAGGCTTCCATGGTTACGGCTGGGCTCATAAGCCTCAACACAACGGCCATAAAATCCCTCCTTGAAGGCGAACAAAGCCTGAAAGCTGTGAGCCAATACTGGGCTTAGCTAAAAGACAAATAGAGATAGTGAACCCCTAAGACTGAAGAGTATGGCGAAGACGAGCTAAACCCACCAACGCTCACGAATACCAGAGAACAGGATCCGAAATAATTAAATTGCGCACACCTCTAATATAGCATTATGAAGACAATAATAAATGAAGAGAAATATGAACTCTGTGAAAACCTCAATTTATGCCCCCTTTGCCATTCTTAGTCATCAAGGTAGAATAAATATAATTCTATCTTTGAAGGATTCTTCGTTATCCTTTGAAGAACTGTTGAGGAAATCACAAATAGATGATAGAGGAAAATTTGGATATCACTTAAGGAAATTGGTAGGATGGTATGTCGTTCAAAATCATTCTGGTAAATATGCACTCAATGATAACGGAAAGCATGCACTCCGAGTGCTTCTTGCCCAATCAGAAATGGAGGAACCTCAGTTTACTTGTAATTTTGAAGATATAATGTGTCCTTTCTGCAAAAAATGGGGAGTGAAGATGCAGATTAAGAATAATTTTGTTAGTATAAAATGCATAACATGTAATATTCCACTATTTGCTTTCCCTTATATAGGGACTGAATGGAGAAAGTTTAGGTTCAATTTTGGCAGGATACTTGAATTTGTTTTCGCCGAGCATAGGTCCTCTGTACTAATTTTCAAGAGTGGATATTGTCCCCTATGTAAGGGTGCTGTCATAACTAACGTCGAGTGGGATGAGGGATACTTGATCAAAAGATACCTTTGTTCAAAATGTGGTTTTTCGATGGAACTCTTGGGGCAGATTGACCTAATAGATGATTGGAGAGTCTTGAAGTTTTTGGAGGAAAATGGTCAAAAGTTAGACGCGAAGACTTCTCTAAACATTCTTGAATTGACTTCTCAGCCAAAAAACCAGCAGTATTATACCTTAACGTATCGGATAAAAAACCATATGTTGAAACTCAAGGTTACTAAAGATCTCTCAATTGTATCGGAATCCTGGGAAGAGAGAATTTGATTTCGCTCAGAGAAGATTTGCATAATCTAATTTTGTAGTGTAAGTCGGTTTCTCAGGTCATTTGATAGTGAAATTTATCTCACTAATGAGTTATATACAGAATTTGATATCCTCGGTATTCTGAGGGTAGAAAACATGAAGTGCAAATTCTGCGGAACAGAAATTGACGAAGCAATGACAACATGCCCTGAATGTGGCGTTGCAGTTTTGGATGAGGTAACAACCGAGTTCGGACTGAGATCACTTGCTTACTCTTGCCCTAGCTGACAATAGTCGGAAGGTTAAACTCCACCTCCCTCCTTTTTTTGCTCGGTCCACAAATGGTACTCTATTTTTACAGTGAACCCTTACTCAACTTTTTTATGAACGCATCGTAGCTTGCTGACGTTCTGCTCGACTGCGTTGTATGTCATTGATCATAGAATTGCTAGAGTCTTAACGTAGGCGGTATAACGCTCAATCCACCAGCTGGACGTACGTTGAACTTTGTGGCTACATAGGGAGCTAAAACCCCGATTATATACTCTCTACCATACTTACCGCACGACACAAACACCGTTTCCCTCTCCTTTGAAAATACAACTAAATTTGACAGCGTTTCTGAAATATTGTTAGTCTTTACTACAATGTTCTTTACGGGTCTTGCTAGAGTTCCGTTTCTAATCTGATAACCGTGAAGGATTTTAATCATGATTTCCTTTCCATCGTATTTAGCAATATCTACCTGCGGAGGGCGAAAGAGGTACAGACCCTCCCCAATTTCTTCTAGTATCTCGTGAAATGAGTGGTCTCCTTTCTTCACTTCGATAAATCTTTGTGCTACAATGGGCAGAAACTTGTAACCATGAACGTAAGCGTTACCAGTTAAAGCTTCCCCTGATCTTGCTGCAGTTTCTCTGTTTTGCAGGAAATTTCGTACTTTCCCTTTTTCTATGAGAACGGTTCCCCTTTTTTTAACCCCTTCATCATCGTATGAATAGCGCCAACCAAAATCTTTCTTTCCAGCGGTGTCGATGACGGTAAGACTTTGATTGAGTCCTAACGAACTTCTCTTCACAAGATCTGATTTACCTTTAAGAACTATGTCAGCTTCTAGCTGATGTACCAATTCATGTATAAAAGAGGCTGCAATTTGTGGACTCAGTACTACACTTATTGTTTTCTGCGGCTTAATTGTTTTTGCGCTAGAGAACACCTCAGCCTCTTTTATTAACGCCTCGGTATTTTCGCTAATAAGGTCTTCGTTTATGTCTGAGGTAGACATCATTGGTATGGCTTCACTTAAAATGTATTTTCGGCTTTTTGGCAAGACCGTTATCGTGAGGAACAAGTGATTCGTGGTCGAGCGGAGCTGGAAGTGTTCAGAATTCACATATGCATGTCTCCTTAGATTATCAATCACTCCAAATATGCATTTCGCTCTTCTGGTAGAAACGTAGCTGCCGCACAGTACTTTTCGAAACTCTTCCAATGGAGTTTTTTCAATGTATTCACTATCTATGTTAAGTGTAGTAGGCTTCTGATCAGTTTCTGCAAGCTTGTAGCTGTGCCTCACTTCTGAGACTTTCCTAGTCTCAATTTCTGCCATCTCCTCTAGTTTGTCTAGCTTTTCTGAAAAATTGAATGATAATCTACCCTTCTTTATGATCCGAAAGTTATATCCTTTCTCATTGAAGTTGAATTTTTTGAAATCCTTGCCTATTACAGTGACCGTTGTTAGGGATTTTTGGATCTCTCGCGCCTCGGCAAACTCACAATTTCTTCTTTGGGCCAATGACACTATCTTCTCTAGCTCTCCAAAATTCTCAATCATGCTGATTCACTTGTATAAGCTCTCCATGTCAGATTGTGAGGAGATTTGCTGTATTTTGCTGAGCAAAGCATTAGAAGAAAGAATGCTCTTCTATAGTCTTCGCAAGTCGGATCGGGATCGAAGAAATTTTTACCATAATGGTTAGCGATTCCTCGACATCCCCCTCCACAAATATATTTGAATGTACATGACTGACATGTATAGATATGATCCACCACGTTCATCTTTTTAATTCTAGTGAATTCCCACGAGCTAATAGCCTTCGCTAATGAGATCTTCTTGATGTTCAGCTTTTTGCTGAGATTTCGATAAAATTGACAAAAACTAATTGAACCGTCCTGAAATATATGGATGCTGGGGTGAGAAGAGCACCGTATCCAACGACCCGTATAACACATTCTAGTTCTTGCCCAATGAAGCGGACCATAGACTTTAACGTTAAGAGCAATCCCTTTTTCACAGCGACTTTTTACAAATCGTTCTATATTCTCATCAAGTCTGGCTAGTTCATCAACGGAAGGTCTTAACTCAATGTTTTTTCGTAGTCGCCCGAGCGTTTGTAAAGGATTGAACGTTAACTTCTTCACTTCAAGTTTCTCTGCAAGTTCAATTATATTTTCGTAATCATTAATATTATGCGAGAAGATTGTGCACTGCAATATCACTGGGTAGTTGAACTCTCTTGCAAGCTCTACACATCTGATTGTTCTCTCAAAAGAATTCTTTCCCCGAATTCTATCATGTATCCCTGGGGAACTTCCGTCTAAACTAATGACGAGCGTGAGTTTTTGTTTAGGGTTCATTTGTGCAAACATGTTCTCAGTAAGCAGTGTTCCGTTGGTATAAAGATGGAGTCTCATGTCTTCGGATATCGGATAAATTTCATCTAAAATCTCAAAAATATCACTTCTAGTAAAAATCTCGCCGCCTGTCAGAGCGATGCTCCGTAGACCAATTTCATAAGCCTCTCCTACAGCCCTGATTATATCTTCACTTGACAAGTTATTGTGCTTTAATGGCGCAGACTCGACATAGCAGTGTGGACAACGTAAATTACACGTATCAGTAATTTCCAGTACTAAGGAGTCAAATCTTTCACTGAAAGAGGGAGATATTACATTAGAACCGAGTTCATTTATCTTCTTCTTAGTCCACTTTATATAGCCTCTTGGGCTGGGTGGGCTTGCACTACTGAATTTCGGATCAGCCAAATCGAAATTGTCTTCCTCTAAATCAATTTGTTCAGCTATCCTTTTTATGGCTGAAAAACCTTTTTTGTCTACTACAAACCATAAAGGTATTTCTGGGAAGATTATGACCTTAATTTCACCAGCATCAATAATCCTATATTTTCCCTCTAGTAGCCAATTTATGCAGTTTAATCTCCTTTCTTTAATGATAGGAATATTTCCTAGACGCATAGTCTGGACCACCCTCAAGACTGAAGGCTAAATTTCTAGGAGAGTTCGGATAATTAATAACCTCAGCCATTAATCTCACCAATAATTCCTTGTGTAGAGTGCAATTTGGATCAGGTGATAATATGTCTTGATAAACTTGGTAGGCCAAACCGCGACAACCCCCACCACATATGTATTTAAGGGGGCAATTTCTACATCTTCTAATTTCATCGACAACAATTTGTCTGAAAAAGTTAAAAACGCGAGCGTTCTTGTAAATATCAAAAAGTGAATGTCTGTAAATACTTTCATCATCTTCATCAAAGACTGAATCAATCAAATTAGTGCATGGTGAAACTACGCCTTTAGATGATATGTGAAAAGATTTATCTCCAGCACACCGAGAAAATTTGAACATGCCAGCTATTCTGTTTACGTAGGATTCGAGCTCTCCAATTCTTATGTGCTTTGCGCTATTTTTGATAAAGTTTCTAACAGCAACGTAATAATTAACCAATTCTTCATCGTTCGGAACTAACTCAGGATGTAGAAGCAACCTCCCTGCTCTTGTTGGTACACCAAGTCTTATGCGTTGCACACCTAAATCAGATGCTAAATGGATAAAATCGGCGTAATCATCAAGGTTAGGTCTTAAGATTGTACATGACAAGAATACGGGCAACCCTTCTCTCATCAAGTTATTTATTCCTCTTAAAGCGAGTTCAAATGTCCCTCCTCCTCTTATAACGTCATTAATCTCGGGACGACTCCCTTCTAGACTCACCTGTATTCTCAATTTATCATATTTTGAGAGTTTTTTGGCGATTTTTTCAGTTACCAAGCTGCCATTCGTGAGCAAAAGAGTTGACATCCCCTCATCATTTATCGCTTCTAGTATTTCGAAAAGGTCTTTCCTGAGAAGTGGTTCGCCACCTGTTAGAGCCACGTTCAAAACGTTCAGTTCGTTTGCTTCATGTACTACTCTGACTACAACATCTAGGGGTAATTCATTAGCCTCTTCTTTATCTCTTGATGCAAAACAATGTTTACAGCGGAAATTACATCTGTTAGTTAGTTCCAATACCATACAGTTTATTTGACGCTCATCAAAGCTCAAAACATCTTGAGACAGAAGCCACGATAGCTTTCTCCTAATACGGACTAGAGCTTTGTTGGCGTGGGACCATGAAATGTGAGAAGTTTCATGTAAAAGCTTTCTCAATATGTCCATGTCTGGCAAATCCTGTGATAGAATGCAGTCAATTATAATTTCCCCGTAATCATCTGTGGTAAACCATAGGGGGATGTCAGGCATCAAGTATATTATCGAGTTCCTTAGCCGCAGCTTGCAAAGCTTTTCGTGAAGAACAGGAGTGTTTGTGCTTTCTTGTGTATACAGAATTTTTGAAACACTTGGTTGAAAACTCATATTGAAACACTTCCACCTGGCTTGGAACTCAAAATGAGATTGTGGCTTGAGGAGACATATTTTGCTACACTAAACATAGAATTTAGAAAGATGCTTTTCAGCACGGGACACAAAGGATCTGATGTATACATGTCACGATTATATTCGAAAGCTCTGCCAGCACACCCCCCACCGCAAAAATACTTTATTTCACAAGCTGCACACTTCGTGATCCTATCAACTCTATTCTTTCGGCATTGTCGGAAAATTGGCGAATTTCGGAAGACTTGTTCGATGGAATCCTTTCGTACATTACCAGCTAGAAATTCGTTTTTGCATAAATTGAAGCAGGGAAAGATGTTTCCCTCACTTGAAATTAACATACCAAAATTCCCTGCACACCTCGTTCGTTTCAGTATGTTAGATATTCTACCCTTCAAGTTCCAGATTTCTAAAATTCGTATCGAACCAAGTGGCCTAATTTTTGCGTTTTCTAAATACGTGAACACTCCTCTAAAGTATTTTATGAGCTCTCTAACACTTGGAATTAAGAACCTATTTTTCAGGGCTCTGCCCATTAGAGTGGGAAGTCCAAGCCTTACGAACTTTACACCAAATTTTTCTGCTATGTTGAGATATCTGGGCAAATCCTGCAGATTAGGCTTGAGAATTGTACAGGAGAGACCCATTTTGATATCGTTCTTTTGAAGGGAACTTGACGTTTTAATTATCCTTTTGTATGTTCCTTTTCCTCTCACAATGTCGTTTATGGAAGCTGTACTACCGTCAAGGCTAACCTGTAGGGTAATTCTCAGATCCCTTATCCATTTAATATCAGAACTTTTGATCAGTGTTCCATTTGTGAGGATTTGTATATTCTGTATTCCCAAATCTTTTGCTGAGTTCACAATGCAGCTTAAGTCCTTCCTCATAAAGGGTTCCCCGCCAGAAATAGTTAAAGTATCTACACCGCGCTGTCTTGCTTCGTAAAATACGTCTTTAAATTCTTGCATGGATAGTTCGTTTGAAGTCTTCAGTCCAGAGTTGTTATAACAATATAGGCATCGAAGATTGCAAGCGCTGGTGACTTCTACGTCTAAAGTTTTGAGTATCAACTTTTTTGTCTCGTTTCGTGATGCCCATTCAAGTTTCTGGAGCTTCCTGTTAAAATACTCAAACATTGATAGGCGCTCTTCTTTTGCATTTTCAGTTAGCATCAATTTTGAGGCTTTGTTATCTACATTAAGCAGTTCTGCAGCGGCATTTTCACCTTGGGAATCCGTAACAAACCACTGGGGAATGTCCGGCAAGATGAACAATGTGTATGGTGCCTTTTTTATTTTGACGATTCTGTGGTTTGCAATTACCACTATCTCGCCCCCCAATGTAGCTTTTTGGCTGAAAAAAACATTGTGAAGAGTGTTGTGAGCGCTAGAGCAATGACCTCAATAAAAATTCCCCTTCCTAGAATACAGTTTTTTATGCCCATGGCAACATACGTTGCAGGTATTATACGAGCAAAGTGTTGTATCACCGTTGGAAGATTCTCTATAGGATAATATATAGGACTTATAAATATCAGGCCAAAAGACAGGACAGATAGCAATGCCATTGCTTGTCTGAGATTTGTTGAGTTAGCACCTACTAACAGAGCAACTCCGGCTAGAGACAACCAGCTTAGAAGCAAAACCACTATGAAGTTTATCATCGACCCAAAAATACTGACATTCCACACCAAAATGGAATAAGCAAGGATTACTCCAACACCAATGAACATTCCATAACTTGTTCCAATTAACATTCCGATTCCGTACGCAAACGGATTCACAGGACGTGTAATGAATAGCTTTAATCGAAGAATGAACCTGTCAGCTGCCACCTCTTGCCCTAGGGAATTGAGGCTGGAGACCATGATTGTAGTTGTTAGTGCCCCGCTCATGAACTGAATTTTATCTATCTCCGTCAGATTGCCTACAATTAGCTCCAGAAGAATCATAAACCCTAAAGGAATCATCACAGAAACGAGGATGTGAAGTAACATGTTTGCCTTAAATTCTAAGAGCTGAATGTAACTTATCGTAAGAATGTCGTAAGCATTTTTTTGTAAGTTAGTCTTTTTCATCAGCAAGGGTGAGAAACACCTCCTCTACGCTGGGGGTTGATACAGTGAACTCTTCTATTGCGTTTCCAAACATAGCTAACATTTCATCGTAAAATCTACGCGGTAACTCTGTTGGTGTCAAAAATCTGATTTCATGTAAGGATACTTGTAGGTTATAAACCCTTTCGTTAGAAGACAGGAACGAAACGAGTTTCTGTGGTATCGAAGATGAGGCGCGACATCTTAGCAGAACGGAGAACTTCGCCCCTATTTGATTTTTGAGATCCTTTGCTCTCCCTTCTGCTATGACGCATCCATTGTTTATAAATATTATATGATCTGAAAGTATTTCAACTTCCTGCATGTCGTGAGAAGTTAAGATTATACTTGTTTTCATTTCTTTGAGACGCTCAATATACTTCCATGTTTTCCTTTTAGCAAGAGGATCAAGCTTGGATGTAGGTTCATCGAGTAGCGCAATTTTCGGCTTATGTACAAGGGACATTGCAAGGAGGACTCTCTGTTTCCAACCGGCAGAAAGCTGCTCTATTTTCCTATCGCTGTGCTCGCCAAGACCAAGCGAACCTATTATTTCCCTAGTTCTATTCTTCGCCACTGATCTACTTAGCCCTGAAAGCCTTCCAAATAAGTTTATATGTTGCTCTATTGTGAGGTGACCGTATAGTCCATATTCCTGAGGCATTACACTTAACATAGGTTTTATGGCATTACGATATTTTAGAACATCCATCCCGAAGACTTTGATTTTTCCTGAACTTGGGGCTAACTCCCCAGAAATCATGGACAGAAGAGTTGTCTTACCTGCTCCATTTGGCCCAATGACCCCCAGTATCTCGTTTTGAAAAAGTTTCAAAGAAATATTCTTACATGCAATAACATCACCGAATTTCTTTGTAAGATTTTCCGTCTCCATGATGACGTGATTCTGTTCCAAGCACATATTTTTGTAATGCATCACAGAAAACATAAGCATTTAGTGAAATTTTCTTCACGGTTCAAGAAAGAGATAAAAACTCTTCTGATATAATAGTGCATACCCGAAAGATCAACATAAAGATATGGGGGGGGTCGTGTAGCTGAAAGTCCTCGTTTAAGCCCTCACGACAGTTTTTATATGATACATAATTCTCAAGCGGTTTAAAGCGTAGAAAAGTGCCGTTTTTGAGTTTCTTTTTCACTGTACACTGCGCGTGAAAAATCTCTCCTTTAGTTCGGTTTCCTTTTTCAAAGCTGAGCTACTTTGAGGGCGTAGTATGCCAAAATTATGTCGGCTCCTGCCCTTTTTATAGATTGTAATGTCTCCATAGGTAGAACATCCTCACTTAGGCTGCTGTTTTCAGTAATAGTCTTTATTATTTTATGTTCACCGCTACCTGATATTAGCTGGAAAATATCGAATAATGGGACATAAGAAGATCAGTAAATACTATGAGTGATAGAAGATGCAGATTTTGGCTTTCAGTGATCTACATGGAGATGCATCTACTCTCAAGCTCCTCAAAGACAGCATAAAAGACGAAAACTATGATTACATGCTTGTTGCTGGAGACTTAACGAATGCAGATCTCATTCCACCACCAGAAACAGTGCAGCAAGTGAAAGAGATCTTCTCAATCATGGAAAGTTTCAAGATTCCATACTATTATGTTTGGGAAACACCATTCAGAGAAGGCACTCTTGCATCAATAATGCAGTTGATTGAGCAGCCAAAAGACTATGAAGTTAAGAAACAGGAAGGAAAACTTATCTTCCAGAGAAAAATTGGCAATCGGACAGAAACAATCAGAATGTAGAAGGCTGGATGGCAACTCCTCAAGGAAATTGAACACTTCCTCTTCTCACTGAGTTTTGGCAAGCACTTGAAAGATGGAGAACCTGTCAAGCTTGGAAAATATTGGCTGACTTCCTCTCCAGAGAGAATCCCTAAGAATGCAATCTTTCTCAGACATCACCAGAGAAAGATCATTCCAAAAGCATGGATACAATTAGATGGACATCTCCATTATGGACAGCGTGTTCTCAACTATCTGAACTTGGGTTTTCTCTACAGAGATGCAGCACACAGTGCTTCACCCATGATCGGCTGCTATTGGAAGCTGACCCTGAAAGGCTCCTCTGTTTCTGTCAACTTCATGAACTTGGGTAATAGGCTGAAAGACTTCAGATGCCCTGACCATCCTGAAGAAGGCACATTCTACATTCCACATTATTGGAAGAAATGCCCAATATGCTTTGAGCCAAGAGAAGCTCTTATCAAGAAAACTAATCAGAATGGTGAACGGAAGGAGTGATGATGCATGAATAATAAGGAAGAAAAAAAGAAACCCAACATAGGTGTTCAATCGGCAAAAGTCTATTTTACTTCTGCTTTGATCGTGGCCGTTGTTTCTTTTCTTGGTTCAACCCTTGCAGGCTCATTCTCACCAGTGACTATTGAAACCTCAAAAACCATCTTGGAAAATGTCATAAGACTTGATGGTATTCTTTTTGGCTTTACTGCTACCATGATTTCAATATTTTACTTCAAGGCTGAAACTCGCCATAAGCAATTTCTTACAATAGCAGTTTTTTCAGTAACTGCCTTTCTCAGTTATCTGCTTTCAATATACATGTCCTTTTGTTTTCTAATGGCAGGAGAACACAGTGGTGGAATATTTCTCCCTGTCATAATAACGTGCTTTGGTGGACTTTGTTCGTCAGTTTACATAGTTCTTATCACGATTGAAAAAGAACTGAAGAAGGAATGAACAACCATGAGTAAGAGCAATCGGTTTACTAAAACAAAGCGATATGCTGTTGATGTCATTCTCATTGATCCACATGGAGACATTGGAAAAGCAATAAAGAGTGAAGATTGGGTTTCAGGTTTTTCGTATGCTGTCAGATACATTGAGCATTTCGGAACCATAAAGATCAAGAATTTTGTCGATTCAAAGTTCATCCAAAACATAGAAAACTCAGATCAGAAGAGGGAAGTCAGCAATCGATTTTCAGAAGACTTGAATAGGTTGTCGGCTGTCAACATTGTTTTTATGCTATTTGCTTTAGGATTAGTAAATGCCAATGCTTATCTTGACTTAAGAAAGATCATTGTTGAAAGGAATAAGCTTATTCATCCTTTGAAAAAAGGAGTTGGCTTTCAAAATGTTGAAGAGGAGAAGAACAAGAGGAAATCTATGCTCCAACAGGCACAGAAGTTGATTGAAGAGATACAACAAATCAAGGTTTAAGACACAAGAAAATGGGAGTTTTGCTCCTAACCTGTCTGTTCCAGAATTTCATGAACAGCTTTCTCAAGCTCAGCAAGCTTCTTGCCTATATGAAGGCATACATTTGACTTGTTTCACCCGATTTCAGAGTAAACCTACATAAAACAATACACAACAGCATATTTGGCTCCTAATAGAGGGGCCTACAACCGTTGCACGCACACAAACGCCCATCTAGTCTCCTTCAGCCAAATAAACAGTAACATTACCCTCTTTATCCTTCGCAGCCCTTATCCTAATCTTCCGCGGAGGCTTCTCAATACCCCTACCCCAAACCCTCTCATTCACATCATTACTAATAATAAGCCTCTTAGGCTCTTCTTCCTCCTCCTTTTCCCCACGCGCCTCCAGCTTCATATGCTTCATTACAAAACTCCTAATCATCCGCATCGCCCTCGGCGCCCTCTTATTCGGCGGCACAATCCAACACTTGCCCAATGGAACAGTATAGACCCTCTCCTCAACAATTTCTTCTTCCTCAACCTTCTCTTCCCGCGGCGGTGGCTTAGCCTCCTCTCCTTCAACAGGCGCAGGTATCTCTTCGCCTTCAGCTTCAACAACCTCCTCTTCTACAACTTCCTCCTCTTTCTCTGGAATTTCTTCCTTTTCTGAAACCTCCTCAGTTTCTTCTTCCACTTCTGCTTTTGCTTCTTCGACAGTTTCAGCTGATTCCTTTTGTTCTTCACCAGTTTTCTGCTCTTCTTCCTCTTTTTCTTCTTCCATCAGACATTTCCTCCTAAGCCCTTATTTTTCTGGTTCTCCATTGCCTTCTCTTAGGATGCGCCCTGAATTTTCCGGCTGTTTTCGCTATAACCCACGATGGAACAGCCTTTTTCTGTTTTCCTGCCTTTGCTAGTCTCCGCTTTTTTGCTGTTGGCTTGTTTCGAGCCATACCTTACTTCCTTCTTATTTTTGTTTCACGTTTTTGAGATTGCAGTTGGACGAGTATTTGCTTTAGTTGCACATCCGCTAAGGGTATAGGCAGTTTTCCTTGCTGAGCCAGCTGAATTAGTTGTAACTCTAACTGATCCGTGAATTCCGGTCTAACCATTTTGAGATTTGCCAATCTTTGTCTAGCTTCTGGAGTTAATATTTTCCTTAACAATGTTTGTTTCTGCAGTTCCAGTTGCTGCTCCATTTGAGCTTGTCTCTGCTCTTCGGCAAATTTCTGCTGCAAAGCCAAAAGTTTTCTTCTACGAAGCTCTTCTAGCTCATCTTCTGACACTTCATTCACCTTTCTGATATTTCTCTAGTTGAGGAAGTTCTTTCGCTAGTTCCTTTTGGACGCCTTCAGCTAGTTCTTGTAGAAGTTTTCTACCTTCCCGTGTTACCCTTCTTCCACGCGGTTTTAACGTTTCAATCAGACCAGCGGCTTCCAACTGCTGTAAAGCTTTTCTTATCATTGCTCTGCCCGCTTTAACTGCATGTTCTGGTTTGACGCCGAAGTCTTTCCTTCCTCCATATTTGGCACTCAATTTTTCCACGCCAATTGGGCTGTGAACATAAATTTTTCGCAATAGTGAA
>Ga0172365_10002159_pt1 | contig 14389 bp, 8 predicted proteins | sample LakKivSesite48cm_FD_114535 | JGI IMG/M metagenome (GOLD analysis project Ga0172365, IMG submission 114535) | Sediment microbial communities from Lake Kivu, Rwanda - Sediment site 48cm | ecosystem: Environmental > Aquatic > Freshwater > Lake > Sediment | place: Rwanda: Western Province, Lake Kivu...
AACCTGAAGTTCCGCTAGTTCCTGATGAACCGCTTGTTCCGCTTGAACCTGAAGTTCCGCTAGTTCCTGATGAACCGCTTGTTCCGCTTGAACCTGAAGTTCCGCTAGTTCCTGATGAACCACTTGTACCAGATGTTCCTGATGAACCGCTAGTTCCTGAAGAACCACTTGTTCCGCTTGAACCTGAAGTACCGCTAGTTCCTGATGAACCACTTGTACCGCTAGTACCTGATGAACCTGAAGTTCCGCTAGTTCCTGAAGTACCAGATGTTCCTCCTGTAATTTCTACTGTTATTGAACCACCACCATTATCTGTAACAACCGCACCACTGAATGTGATACCTGTGACATTGTTGACTGTAGTTGTTCCATCTCCAACTGAAAGTGGACTACCACCACCAGATGTAAATCCTGTAATTTGTATGTTAGAACCACCAGCACTTGATAATGTAAGTGTCTCAGTTCCACTATTATATGTACCGCCAGTTATAGGTGCTGTAAATCCTGTAATTGTTACAGTACCACCTGTACTGTTAAATAAATCTAAAATTGAAGTTCCAGAATAGTACGTACCTCCCGTAATTTGTACATCTGTAGTCGCAACTTTTCTCCATCTTGCAGTCAAAGCTGTTGCACCTGCAATACCTTCAATCGTGGAACCTGTCCAAGCATTGATTAACGCCTGACCTTCAGATGAAAGGTTATTTATAGTTGTTGAATATTCAGTTACGGTGATGGCAGAAGAACCTGTCAGTCCTGTTACATTACCAAATAAAGTATCATAATTACTAATATGATATTGATAAACTTGGTCCGTTTCATAAACATAAACTTGCATACCAAGTCTTCTACGACCTGATGAAATGTTATCAGAATTCAGTTGAATATTGTCAGGTGAAAATAGTGAGCCAGCCCCTTTAGTAAAAGCAATTGGAATTGTATTACCTGAGTTTTGAATTAAACTCGGGTAAGTTGCAGCTGTTAACACCAATCCCAAGTCGGATAGGTTGTAAACTTCCATATACCCTCCTGTTTGTAAAACGGAAAAGTTTGTTCCAAACGTTGATGTTCTGGCAACAGATTCAGGTCCAGAAATTTGAGCCGAACTTAATGGGTTTTTATATAGGGATGACATATTTTGTTTTCAGTTGTTTCAAAGTTTTTTTTATGTTTTGCTTTCTCCTTTAATAAATACTGATGAACCTAAAGGAAGATTGGCAATAGCCGGTAAATTTATTAATTCGGTAATCCAAAGAACTCTATAGATTCCAGCAGGGATTGCACACCCTGATGGTACTGTAACATTCACGGCAGCATTGATTGAATCAGGTACCCCTCCGTTTGTGATATCTGCAACACAAGGACTTCCGTATCCAGCATCCAACGTCATATTAATAAGTGTACCACCTACCCCAACCAACGGTATCCAAACAGAATAAACATATTGGATGGTAGGATTTACTTGTGCCGTAGTTACTCTAACCGAACCAAAAGTATATTGGGATTGAGGGCATCCATAGGAGTCAACTCCAGACCCAACACTCTGTCTAATATCACCACTTAATGAAGCAACATTTGTAATAAAGTTACCTGAACCACCAGTCCATCCTGAATATTGTACATAAACATTTAAGTCGTTAGAATAATTTGGTCCCGCAGGATAAGTTCCTGAGTTTGCATATCCCCAATAATTTATAGAACCGTTTGTAAACAGATAACTACCCAAATTATTTTGAGAAACCGAATCTTGTGGTTCAGGGAATATGTATGCAGAAAATGATGGTGGGGTCGTTGCTGTAGGAGTCGGAGTTGGGGTTGATGTATACGATGGAGTTGGGGTTTGGGTCAGACCAACACTACTTGTTTGCGTCATAGTGGGGGTTGCCGAAGGAGTGTTTGTCGGTGTAGTTGTTGGTGTTGAAGTGTTTGTTGGTGTAGGTGTATTTGTGGAAGTTTGTGTGTTTGTTGGTGTAGGTGTATTTGTGGCGGTATTAGTTGGCGTCTGTGTAGGTGTATTAGTTGAAGTGTTTGTCGGTGTAGGTGTATTAGTTGAAGTGTTTGTCGGTGTAGTTGTTGGTGTTGAAGTGTTGGTGGGGGTGATTGATGGTGTTGGTGTAGGCGTAGGGCTGGTGTTGAGACAAATAACAACCCCATTTATCATTTGGGTTCTTGTTTGCCCTGTAAAATATGCTGTGGTTCCTGTTGAACCTACATAAACATCAAATGGTCCGATTGCGTCAGAAGCAGTAGGAATTCTTACTATCCAACAAGAAGGGCCGGAGACTGTAATCTGTTGTTCAACTACGGTATCACAGCCACTTGCGGTATTAACAACTAAGATGGTTTCTAACGACATAATTTTTATAATAAATACATAGGTTTTTAAGTTTCAAAACGGCTTTTTTCGAAAAGAAAAGTTTCAAGTTTTTTTTGGTTAAACGGACTCAACCAAAACAGAATAAGTACAGCTAGTTTCGGTGACCGAAATCATCACTGTACAGTCTGATAAAGTAACAGAAATATCAAATCCGCAACCAAATGAACAATCAATAATTTCGAATTTTTCACAACCATTATTGTCAACCATCTTGACCATAACGGCCGGTGCAGTATCAAATAAAGATGGTGGAAAAAATCTTGCAGCAGGTGGAATTATTCCCGTGTTGGTAATAGTACCGATTAAACTTTGGTTGTTTCCATACACATCAGAAACATACACACTAATTGGTGTAGCTCCTGTAACAGCTTCTATTCTTATTTGTGTCATTGTAGGCAAATTATGTCGTAAACTATAAGTAGTTCGACAATGATTTCCTGATTAGTTAAAGGACCGCCCTGTGCTGATTGAATTGTCAATTGATTATTGATTGGGTCAACTGTTACATTGGTAACACCGGGTATACTTTCAAGTAATGACTCAACTGTGTTATACCATAAATTATCCGCAGGAACGTCAACAAGACTTGTTCCTGTATAGAAAGTATTCACCAAAACGGTGTTTTGTGGTTGTGCCTGAACTTTTGCAGTATAAAGAGCAGATATCAATTGACAGTCTGTATTGCCAGAAGTCAAATCGTTGTATCCTTCAACTAATATTTGGTTTATACCACGTTTGGTTGGTGAAATAATATTGAACAAATCTGAACCCATTGTATAACATTGAACGGATACATAGGTCGCATCACAATCAATGATTGTTTGTCTTGCTAAACTACATCCATTAGAATCAGTCACTATCAATCCATAAGTGCCACCAGTAAGTCCTGATACACTTATTTGTTGTGGATTACCAATAACATTGTCTGACCAATCAAAAACAAATGGAGGAACTCCACTTGAAATGAATGCTGTTATGGTTCCTTCACTTCCAGAACCACAAGAAGTACTATACAAAGAAAAATTAACAGGATTAGTTGTAATAACAACAAAAGGTTGTGTTATTGTACATCCTGAGGCATCGGTAACAGAGACGGTATGTTGACCAGGTGTTAGGTTGTTAAGTGTGATTGCCGTAAGTGGTGTGTCAACATATTGAGATACTCCATCAACAGAATAATCAAAAGGAGTTGTACCCCCACTTGATATTGTTATCTGAGCAGTCCCCGCAGCATTTCCACAAGTAGAACCTGTGGTAAGAACAGACACAGAAAATTTATTCTGAGTTAGGATTGTAACATCCTGTGAAAACTGGCAACCTGTAGTGTCTGTAACAAAAACGGTATATGTCCCTGACTCCAAACCATTCCAAATATATTGGGTTTGGTCGTTTGTTGATGACTGTGTATTACCATCCGAATCAACTAACGTATAAATGTAAGGAGCAATACCACCAACGGTTGTTGCTGTGATTATACCATCGTTTGATGCGCAGTATGAGTTTTGTGTCGTTACACTTACAGATGCAATACCACCTTCACTTGAAAGGGATGTACTTACAACAAAATTACAAAGTCCCGCATCAGTTACAGAAAAACCATATTCACCACTACTAAGACCTGTGAGAGTTAGTGTTTGGGAATAACTTATATTTTGATATCCTGTCGTTGCAGAATACAGATATGGAGCAGTTCCACCCGTTATAGTCAAAGTCAAACTTCCGTTTGGTTGGAAACAAGTTGGTGACTCACCACTAAAAGAACCAAAACCAACAGGAAGTATTCTTTCGATTTGTGCTTGTTTTGTTTTACTACAACCGTAATAATCAGTAACCTCAACAGAATATACAGCAGGTGTTAAACCTGTTATAGAACTTGTCGTGGCACTTGTACTCCAAAGATAACTGTAAGGTCCTGTACCCGTTTGACCCGTGACATATAATTTTCCAATTGGTGTTTCTCCACAAGCAGCATCAGGGACAATATATATTCCATAATCAAAATCATTTGAGTCTTCAATAATAAAGTTTGATGTTGTACCTGTAGCACCACCCAAATCAATTACCTGAACATAATAAGTTCCCGCAGATAAATTTGAAAAAATTGCTGTGTCAGTATTAACAATTTGTGCCGAAATAAATACGTCACCTGTTGTGTATAGATTAAACTGAGCTGAAGACCAAACTGAGTTCGTTGTTGCTGTGACAGAACCATTGTCCAATCCACAAGTAGTTGAAATTACATTTGTAACATTCGCACAAATACAACTTGAAATAGGAACATTGATGTAGAATTCATTGTTTACAGGTAATGTTGAATCGTTAGCTCTTACCAAGTAAGTACCCGCGGCTAAGTTGTCTTTGAAATCTCCCGTACCTAAGTTGGGGTCGTACCAATCAAAAGTGTATGGTGGTGTTCCACCAATACCTGTAATCAAGCAAGCCCCAACACCTGTTTCACAAGCCCCTGTTACAGTGAGAAGGTAATCGAACGTTCCACCATTTCCAAATGGGTTAGATGGAGTAATTGAAGGTGTAATTGAAGGTGTAGGTGTTGCAGTATTTGTCGCGGTATTCGTGGGTGTTGCAGTATTTGTTGGGGTAACAGTGGGAGTTGCAGTATTTGTCGCGGTATTTGTAGGTGTTGCAGTATTTGTTGGGGTAACAGTGGGAGTTGGTGTCGGACAGGGAAAATAAGTTAAACAATCCGCACAGTCTGTGTATCCTATCGCATATGAGAACACTGGGTTGGTGTCAATATAAATTGTACTACCTGTGTACCCTGTCAGTACAGTATAACAACCCGAAAAAGTACCACCAGTACCATTGTATTGTAGGTACATTGTTGTACCATCGACGTAATCTAAACCTATTTCAATATCCCCTCTTCTGAAGCTTATTATGGAAGATGTACAACAAGATGAAAAGGTATAATAAACATTGTTTGGGAAGACATCTGAATTTACTGAAGGACATCCTGAACCGCTATTACAAGCCCCCGCAATGTTTGTGCCGTCAGGAGTCAAATAAGTTGCAACAGGTGAACCCAAAGGACTATCCACTGTATAAGCATAACAAGCCCCGTCACCTGAATATATGACGTAACTTAAATTGTTACTCCATCCACCAGTACTTTCTATTTCAAATATTTTGTAAATAGGAGGTCCGCCACCTGTAAAACAATTTGTGAAAAGTCTGTTAACTAGTGCCATTAGTTACAATTGATACTCAAGTTTATGCACGCCTCCAAAGAAACAGTTTCTTGTAGGTTTGCGCTAACACAACCAAGGTTTGTAATTGTTAACTTATTCGCATTAATGGTATAAGTAAAACCATACTGAAATAATTTGTATAAATTGTCAATCAAAGTTGTTCTCCATAAATAAGTTGTAGGTGCATCATTTACACCATAACCTTGATAAAAATATTGATTAATTATTGTGTCGTTTCCAATCTTCAATCTCAAGTACCATTCAGAATTTATTGAATTCAAAATACAATCATTAATTGTAAGTCCCGATTGAGATAAAAAGTTATTAACCCTATTATTTAATATGGAGGTAAAATCACTAACATCAGTGTCTCCATTCAACCAAGGATAAATGAAAAACTCAGAGAACTCTGTTGTACAATCGTAATCAAAAATGTTTGTTGTGATAAAACAAGGATTTGCCGGTACAGGAACAATCTCACAACCTCTCTGTCTTCTATAAACAAATTTTTGTCTGTGGAAGATAGAGTTTTCAAATCTTACCCCTGAATTCCAAATTGTTGTTGCAGGAACCATATTCTCAATCAATCTCATCCAATAGGGACCTAAAGCGTCAACATAATCAATCAATTTTTGATATGTGTATTTGTTGTTTGGTAATCCTACAGTTTGTTCTGATTGGATGTACTTCCAAAAAATAGACTGTAATGTCAAGTATCCACTTGTCTTACCATCTGAAGAATACAATCTGTTTCTTGTATTAATCATATTCTGCCAAAAAGTTTGAGTAAACTCAAAGAATGTTTTGGTCTGTGGCTGTGGGTCAATGTAAGTATCATCAACTCCGTAAGGGAATAGGAAGTCCGCAGTAAAACCTGACTCAGGTATTGGGTACCCATATTTGTTAGATTGGTCCCAAACATCATAAGCAAGTCCTTGACCAGGATTCAAAAAGATGTCTACGTTTTTGACATTCAATACTAAGTTTTCACTGTCTGTGAAGTAATATGAATTGTACCCAGATTCTGTTGAAACTCTCAATCTGTCATCTGAAGAAACCCAAGACTTCACGTTGTCAGGAACTTTTCTTAATTTAAAACCTTCTTGCATATATGGGAACTGTCTGTACCTATTCAAGTAAATTTGACCATAAGTAAAAGGTTGTAATTGATTTTGAACACTAGTTGCTCCAGTGACAGTGTTACCACTCAAAACTAATTGACTTGGACTTCTGTGTTGTGGGGTTTGTTCGTACCATCCAGCACCTTCTTGGAAAAAAGTTGTATTCGGGCCTGGTCCATTGTATGGTGCTCGTGGAAAACCAAAGTCATCAACAGGGTAATCAACTCTTGTAATGTTTACATCGATATATTGTGTTGATGTAGTAAACGCAGTATACAACTCTCCTTTAATTTTAAAAGTACTTGCTGAGTTCAAAGCGGGTATGGTATTAACGTAGGTTCCTCCCGAAAGTTGTGCAAAGTTTTGATTAAACTTTTCCATATCAACTCTTTGGTCTGCAATATAAATGTATTCATTGTAATCAATCAACGCATCTGGCGCACCAATTAATCTTAATAAAAATTCCACAGACCTACGGGTACCTTTTGATTTAAAAAGATATGCCGAATTCAATATCAAATTTCTATAGAACTGATAATTTAATTCTGTTGGTGTTTGGGCTCTTGAATAACCAGGGTATTCTAAAGTACTTGTATTACCAAATACCGATTCCAAAAAGTTTTCATTTGTTATTGGTGAAAAATTACTACTCCAACCTAAAGTTTGTGCTAAATTGAATAATAGTTGAGACGGGATGTCATTCTCAGGGAAATAATTAACACTATTCATATACGCTAACGCATCTATGAACTGCTTAACTTGGTCGAAACTTCTACCATAAATCTGTAAAACTTTTTCAACTTTTTGGTCCAAAGTATCAAACTCTTTTATTGAATCTGAAGTTAAAAATCTTGAGATTAGATTAGTTTTAAAAGTATCTAAATTTTCGGCAATGTCTGCTAACTGTTGTAGGTAGTCGTCAAACCTTGGTGTTCTGATATCTAAGTTCCAAACACCATCTTTAGGCCAAGTAACCTGAATGTACGCAGTATAGAATTGTCCCCCCTCGTTTCTTTGTGGTACCTGAAAACTCGCAGTGTACTCAGGACGGATAAGTCTGTTTAATAAAAATTTTTCTACTTCATCGAAGTCCTCAGCAAAGACTTTGTCAGAAATAAAATCATTTGGTCTGAGTATAAAATTCTCATAAAGTGTACTTTGGTTGACAAATGGTTGGCCCGACACGATGATACCCAATTGACCAGATGTCAAACTTTGTGACGGAGTAAGTCCGATTACTTGATATTCCACCCCTTGATATGATAAAGCGTAATTAAGATAGCTTTTAGTCATATTTCTGTAAACGGACGCATCTATTTCTCTAACCATTAAGTTAGTAGTTGCGCTAACCGAAAAGTCAATCAAAAAAGGATTGTTAATACTATCAACAGGAATATTAAAACTTGTTTCGTTTTCAACTGAGTCATATACAATATTGGTTGCCGTTGCACCCGTTACAAAGTCATCTGTTGTAAAAACAATTTCTAATGCCGCAGGAAAATAATTTATTATTCTTGTTACGGAAACACTAAATCTTTTTGCTAAAGAACCATACAGTGAAAAATTCAAAACTTCTGATACGTCGTAGTTTGGATAAACCCTGAATTGAGATTGTTGGATTCTTCTACTTTCCAACATACTATTGACATCCAAATCCTCCAAACTAATTGGTTCAGAGAATGTACCTATTGAAAAAGTTCTATTAACTTTTTCTGTTACAGATGTTGTAAAATCAAAAACAGCTGAAGTAAGACCTCCCCCATCAACAACTTGGAATCCAACGATGTTGTCGAATGCCCCAACCCCATTGCCGGGTCTTGGTGGGTAAAAAAACTTCGTACTGTTAGTCGCCATTAACCTACTATTGTTGTAAAGTTTTTAGTAAAATCGATGTTAGTACCTCTATCTTGACGAACCTCATAAAGAAGTGCGTTGAATTGGTCACGAATTTCAAATAGATTGTATTGTTTGTATATGTTATTAGAAGAATCGTACATAGTGTAAATTCCATCATCAATCGATTTAGTTTGATTACCAAACAGAGCAATTGCAAGAGATGATGTGTCGTACTCAACTATATCAATTTCTATCGTTATCGGATTAAAGTAAGTATTTGATATAATAATACTTTGACCAGGTTGTCCAATAAAAGGAGTTGCATTCGGTTTGTTAGTTGGTGACGATGATGGTGTCACTGTTAAGAACAACAGGTTAGTTGTACTATCAGTGTATCTATAACGTACAGATTTTTGAGTTGTGTTAACCTGATTAACCACAATAGGTTCACAATAAAAACAAGAAGTTACAACTCTGAAAAAATTGGGGATTTTACTTCCGTCGGCATTCAAGTATTCAATTCTGAAACCTATTAATCCCTGAGGTACAAACTTATTTCTGTAAGCTTGTGGAACATTGTTTAGGTCCACAATAATACCCTTTACGTTTGGTAATGCACTAAGAACACCACAATCTGTGATAGTTGTTCTTATTTGTGCTGGTCTCAACATCAAGGTATAGATACCAATTGCGTTGAAGTCATCGGCAGGTAAAGTTAGGTTGTATAATCCACCAAGAATTTCAACGTTAGCATTTCCACCTGTTTGTGTATTATTAAAGTAGGGTCTCAAAATTGATGGTGCATCCAATGTAGATAAAACAAAGTTTTGTGTTTCATCCCTCGATGGAGTGTATACTACAACTATCTCCACATCTTCAGGAGATACATCTGCAGGTCTTATGGTTCCGTATGTTCCAATTGCCATATTTTTTTTGTTATTTTTATAAATAGTTTATCACTTTTTTTCTATGATATAATATCCATATCCGTAGTTAATCATATCACTTAAATTATCAACCTCACCCAATCTTCTAACAGGTTCGTAAGCCGAAGACTTTCCTCTTTCGACAAATACATCAGAATTTATTTGAGGTTGGTCTTGTACTTTCATCAATAAATTATCTTTTGTTATAGGGACTTCCGTAATATTATCAGGAGTAAATCCACTTGACCCCTCAAAATAAATTGTCTCACCATTGACGTAGTCATAGTAATCGACCCCTTGTATTGTATAACCCGTGTACAATGAGTTTATATTTGTAACCGCCCCCAAAATTTGATTTCCCTGAATTACAGGAACCCCAATCAAATACGGTATGGCACCATACTGTTTTAATTCGCTAAGTCTTGAGGTTGTTGTACCCGAAACAGTAAACGGTACTGTTTCATAATCAGAGGTAATTTGTGCACCAATAGTATTGACAGCATCACCTGAAAAAATATAATCATAACTCACAGGAGTTGCAGACCAACTACCACCCAAAGGTTGGAAAAACGCTCTACCTTTTGGATTATAAATTATTGCGTTTTTGTATGGTATCGTAACATCCTTACTAACAGTATTAACCCCAAAAGGGTTAGTTTGTTTCATAGTAATTGTGTAAGCACTTTGTGTGAGTGGATATGTGTGAGAAATCGTACCCCCCGAAAAAACCTCATCAGGACTTCCATCCCCCCAATTTATTTGGTAGAATGAAAACTCCAAAAATTTTTTTAAGTCAGAAGAAGTGTTGTAAACCAAATATGTGTATGGGTCTGTTGTTGTGGATGAGAACAAAAAGTTTGTTGTGACATCCGACTGTAACGCGGCTCCATCGAATGGCGAATAATAACCCATATCAATTGTCGTCTGAGTAATCATAATTGGAACTGTTAGTCCTGTCATTATGGAACTACCGTTCGAACCTCCACTCAACACTTGTGACATACCTGAGTAAACACCATAGGTTTTACCACTGATAGTTACTTGTGATAAATCAGATTTGATGAATTCGGGTGATATAGTAAATCTATAATCCATTATGGGTTAATATATTCATACCATTTTATTGGGTTAGAATTTGTACCAACTCTTTGGAATGTTGTTGTGTCATACACAACATAAGTTTGTTGGTCATAATCCAAATTAACTTGATAATAAAAATCAAACAAAGAATTGGCGTTAAATGCGTTGGATTGATTTGTTGATTGTGGTTTATTAATCATTTGTGAAAAACTACCAGTTTTTGCATTCCAAAATTTACAGGACATAAAAAACTTATCTATGTCCAAATTAGTTCTTGATTTCAACCAATAAATGAAGAAACCCTCTTTATCACCCGTGTAATCTAATTTGTATACAGGTTTCTTGATAGTGACTGAAGTGCCTTGCATATTGGCGGTCATTCTTTCTCCTTGTGTAGTTGGTAATACAATCGTCAAATAATTTGTCTGTTGTCTATCACTTGGAGAATCATAAAAATCTAATTTCCAAAAAGATTTTTCAAACCCCTCGCTGAAATAATACACCTCATCTGTGGTAAATCCGTCCACTCTATAATCTAATATCCAGTTTGCAGTAGATGCCGATGTTGACATTGTCCCACCTGAAAAAAAGAAAAACTCATAGTTAATATCAGTATTGTATGTTATCAAATTGCCTGTGGATGCAGTATAACCTGAATGAGCAAATCTATCAGTTTCAAAATCCACAGGTCGTCCAGCAACCTCAGCAAATATTTCATTTTCTAAAGCATTGATTTCGTTTTCAGTATCGAGTAACTCCCAATCCAACTTAACAGGTAAATTGATTACCTTATCTTGACCTCTTGGTATTGTAATTTGAATCTTATTCACAGTCGTCTATTAGTGGTTGGTAGGAAACATTCGGATATCCCTGTAGGATATTTTGATAATTACTTCCTTCAGGTATTAGTTTGAAAACAACATACTGATAGGGATACAATGCATTATTCAAGTACGGGTAGTTTACACCCCTGTCGTCATTGTCAAATTCTCCAATTGAGTATGGTTCTCTCCATCTAAACTCTTGGTCGGCTTGAGAATAGAAAGCGTTGTTTGGAACATTTATAACTTGGTCAGCAATTCCTGTTTCAATATAATTTGAAAATACTTTTATTGGCATAGAGTGGTGAACAGGATAATAATATCCTGGCACGTTTGTGGTAGGTGTTGCTGTCGTAACAAAAATATCCTGATTGAATTTTAACTTTTGAATATATTCTGATATCACTCTTTCATATTGGTAGTAATCATTCCATTCACAAAAATCACCATATAAAACATCACCTGGTTGTAAAACTTGGTTATAATAAAAAGTCTCAGTAGAACCGTTAGTTTGTGTGTAACTTGAGTATGGAATGTTTGAATCAGACAATGAGTTAAAATCATCCCACCAAAAGTTTGTTTCTTTTGTGATATTAAAAAACCAACCTTGTTTCAAACCTGAACCACCGAATGGTTTGTTAAAGTAACCACTATATCCTTTATTAACAACTGATAGAAATATTTCAGAAACTTCTCTTTTTTGGTTATCACTTATACCCGATAATATCAAATCGTTTTTAAGGGTGATACCATAAGAATATGAAGAAGTTTTTTGAGAAATTCTATTAAGATTATTTGGTGTTATCGAACTAAACTCAAATTGTTTTTCGTTTTTGAATGGATTGACCTCAAACCCAATTTTAGTCATCTCAATGTCGTTTTCATTTGCCAACACCTTATGTTTTCTCACATAATATTTTGACTTAGTTTCTAAGTTTTCAGGGTCCACTATTTTTTTAAAGGTACCGAAATTACCTACATCAAAAGTATTACCAGTGTACCCTACATTTAGAATATTGAAAACTGTTGCTGAACTCCTGTAGGCATCGTTTCCTAATGACAACACCGAAAAAACATTTTGAGTACCGTACAATAATGAAAGTTCTACATAGTCATTTTCAGTCAATCCGTGTGGAACAAAACAATTGAATGTTATTATGTTCGCACTTCCTTGAGTTCCTTGTGTAATAACAAAAGGAATTCCATCTGAGGCCAAAAACTTAACCGTATTCCCACTGTAAGTCACTTCCATTTCTTGGTCGGGATTATTTTCAAATGGGTAGGTCAGGTAATAAGTCCAATTGTAAGTGAACGCACTTTGTGGTTTATACATAAAGTGGTCTTCCATCACTCGTGGTCTGAAAAAATCAAACTCATAATTTTGGGGATAACCTTTCCAAATCCCCGATAATTTTGATTGGGTCGCTTCCACGTAATATAAATTGTATTGGAAGGGGAGATATTCTGTGGTCCCAATGTAGGTATTATCGTATATAAAATCTACTTTAAAAGTAGGACGATATCGAAAACTGGTTTGTTTTTCATCATCATATAATTGAGCCAAATTTATATTTGCGTTTCTAACAAATTGAATCAATTCTTTTTGTGTTTGATTCAAATCTAAACTTATCTGAGAAGCAATTTTGGGCGCAGATTTGAATTCTAAATAAGAAGGAACTATAGTAAAATCACTCATCACCTACGTAAATTTCTTTGAATTTATCCAACGCGGATTTTCCATTTATCAAACCAAAATAGAAATGGTTTGGTGCACCAACCAAAAATTTAGTCGGCCAATTGCCTGCAGTAACACTTAAGTTTCCTGAATTGTCCACATTGAAAATGTAACCTCTCGCATTCAAATCGTTCACAGAAGAATTTGAACCAATGAAGTAACTTGGTTGAGCAATATTTGTTCTATCTAAAGATTGATACTTGTAACCAAAAATGTCATTTGATTGTGTTGCCCAGTTATTTAGTTGTCCACCGAAGATATTGGATAGACCAGGGTTCTGATTCAGAGCCCATTTATAGAATGGTACTGTCTGAGATTTTATTCCATATATGTATGGATAAGCATTTGCCGTTGGGTTAGGTCTAAAATCAATTCTACCGGGTGATATAAAATCTTTTGATTGTAAATCCTCAGTCGTAGATGAAAAGAAGATACCCATCACAGAATTCGGGCCCGTACCTAAAATTCTTACAGGGTCTGTAGTTGTGTTACCAGTACTCTCGTAAGCGTCAGGAGAAAATTTGATAACACCAAACTCTGAGTTTATAGACATTGCCTGAACAAAATCACCATCAGCTCTTTTTTCAGGTCTTGAAAATAATTGATTGACAGCCCCATTAGCATCCCCAACAGAAACTAAATTTTGTAAGAATGTATTGTTAGATATTCTTGAGACAACAAATAAATTGACGATGTCTGAAGTATCCCCATAACTTGATGGTGATAGTTGATTAACCACATAACCCCTATCACTTGGGTCTAAACCAATTTGAGAAAATATTTCGTTCTTAACACCTAAGTTCAATACAGTTGTAGGATATAATAAGTTACGGTTATTGATAGCACCTGATGTTCCGATAGGGAGTGGTAATTTTCCAATGAATCTATTTTGTACTGGATTCCAAGGACTACTTCTCATATAGAAGTTGTTACTCTCGTTATCGAAGTAAACCATTTCCTTACAAAACAAGAAGTCTTTTAATTTATCGTCAGGACCATATATGGCTCTTGTTTGGATTGGAATTGTGAATAATGTACCATTAATCCAATTGTTTGTGAATGTTTGTGAAAGTACACCTCTACATAAAGCGTAGAAGAATCGGAATCGAACACCCCATTCCGCAAACGCTCTTAAATCCTTTTGAAGGTATCCACCAGTCAATAATGGTCCGTCTTTCATAAACACGTAGCAACCTCTCTCTACATTGTCATTTTTAGTACATTCTGTATTAACACCAAATGTCACACCGTCTCCGCTGTAACATTGTAGAGAAACCATATTAG